>Ga0209390_10001555_pt1 | contig 43710 bp, 43 predicted proteins | sample BON01_FD_187212 | JGI IMG/M metagenome (GOLD analysis project Ga0209390, IMG submission 187212) | Freshwater microbial communities from Lake Bonney liftoff mats and glacier meltwater in Antarctica - BON-01 (SPAdes) (version 2) | ecosystem: Environmental > Aquatic > Freshwater > Ice > Glacier...
GATATTCATGATCAAACCGTTTATTTTGACCTAATTTAAAACAACTTATTCACCTGATAAAGGAATTGTCACTAACTGTCACTTATAACTTATTTGGCTACTGGTGCAATTGCGGATATACATATAAATAATTAATTCCTGGTCCAGTAATCCAGAACAGTTACTTTATCTAAATGAGGACCCAGAAGAGCTCCAAAAGTCTCATGAGCAGGATGGGGTAAATATTCATCTCTTGCAGTATCAGAATGAAAGGTCAGCGTGAAAGCATGTGTCAAACCTTGGTTGAGTCCTTCTGGACTTGAATTGATACCCCATTCAAAGGATTCAATTCCTTCGATTTCAGTTTTGAGATTTCTAAAAGCATCAATGACAGATTGAATATCAGCTTCTGAGGAAGATTCTTTGAAGCTAAAATAAACAACATGTCGAAGTACAGAATCAGGTGAATCAGGCATTGGTATTTCTTGAATTACAGTTTCAATAACATTGGAGTCCGTTTGCTTTTCACCACAAGAAAAAAGGAAAATAGCGGGAATGAATAGGAATAATTTTTTCATTTCTTTTTTATTTTGAATGTACTATAATTTCCATACTTAATTAAATCAGTACTCTATGAAAGTAGCATTTTTCAGTTCAAAATCTTACGACAGATCGAGTTTTGATCAAATCAAACCCAATTTCAAGCACAATATCAGTTATTTCGAAGTCAAACTTGACACTGACACTGTCTACTTAGCCAGAGGATTTGATGCAATTTGCACTTTTGTAAATGATCATCTAGATAAGAAAGTACTAGAGATTCTCAAGGATCTAAATATAAAAAATGTGGTACTTCGTTGTGCCGGTTATAATCAAGTCGATCTTGAGTCTGCAGAACAACTTGGACTAAGAATATGCCGAGTTCCTGCCTACAGTCCTGAGGCAGTCGCAGAGCACGCCTTGGCACTGTTGATGACAGTAGTTAGGAAGACTCATAAAGCGTATAATCGAGTACGGGATAACAATTTCTCACTGGAAGGATTAATTGGTATCAATATTTACAAACAAACGGCAGGTATAATCGGCACAGGTGCTATCGGCGGAGCTTTTTGCAGAATAATGCTGGGAATGGGATGTAACGTTATAGCATACGACCGCTACGAAAATGAATCTTTGAAGACAGCAGGAGTAACCTATGTTTCTTTGGAATCACTACTTAAACAAAGTACTATTATATCGCTTCATTGTCCACTGACACCTGATACTAAGCATCTCATTAATAATAATAGACTAAACCTAATGCAGAATGGAGTAGCAATAATCAATACCAGTCGTGGCGCATTGATCCATACCAAAGCAGTAATCAAAGCCCTAAAAAAAAAGAAAATTGGCTACTTGGGAATTGATGTATACGAACAAGAGGAAGACCTCTTTTTCAAAGACTTATCAGAAGAAATTCTTTTGGATGAAGATATTGCTCGATTGATGACTTTTCCAAATGTCTTGATCACCGGTCATCAAGCCTTTTTGACAAAAGAGGCTCTGCATCAAATTGCCAAAACAACACTAGAAAATCTAGATGAGCTCGAATCAGAAGCAAAGCTTACAAACTCAGTATTAAAAACAGAAATCTAAAAAAAATGCCTGCAAATCAGAGATTCGCAGGCATCAGGTAAAGTATTATTGCCGGGAAGTCCCGATAAAAATTACTTAGCTACCTTTACATTAACCGCGTTAACGCCTTTCTTACCTTGAACTATGTCATAAGTAACACGATCGTTCTCACGGATCTCGTGTACAAGACCAGAGTGGTGTACGAATACATCTTCACTGTTGTCTGCTGGTGTGATAAAACCAAAACCTTTGGTTGTGTTAAAGAATTTTACTGTTCCTTCATTCATGATTACTGACTTTTAAATTTGTTGTTTCTATTAAATTTTTGACTCGGACTAATTTCTTTTTTTGGTGGCTCCGGCTCTGGTGGCGTATCTGAAATATTTCCAAATTCGTCTATATAAGCCATCATATCTTCTAGATCTCCTCGTTTTGGTTGATCCTTTCGAGATGCCATTTTTTCTTGCTTATCTCTTTTCTTTCTTTTTTTAAGTTCTGCTTTTTGTTTTTTGATGAATGTGTTTTGATTTTTTGACATTTCTACCTCGGCGATTTTAATTGACAAATGTTATGGCCCTACCGGTTTTTCCGGCCCGACCTGTCCGGCCTATTCTGTGGATATAGCTATCCATAGACATGGGGAGCTGATAGTTGATCACATGGGAAACATCAGCCACGTCTATACCTCTCGCAGCCACATCAGTAGCTACAAGCACTCTAGTTGTTCCGTTTTTAAACTCTTCTATAGTTCGGTTTCGGAAATTCTGCGATTTATTACCGTGAATCAGGCCAGATTTTACACCGGTTTGATTTAACTGTTTTGCCACACGGTCGGCTAGTCTCTTAGTTTCTGTGAAAATAATCACACGATCCAATTCATGATTTTTGAAAAGTCCGGCCAAGACGTCAAACTTATCTTTTCCTTCTGGAACACGAATAATCTCTTGATCTACATTCTCACTGGTTGTGCCTCCTGTATTTACTTTGACTTCGATAGGGTCTTTTAACAACCCATCAATTAACTTTTTCTGAGCTGGATCGAGAGTAGCTGAAAAAAGCATTGTCTGACTACGCTTTGTCATTGCATTCACAAGTTTTTTTACATCATGAACGAAACCCATATCCAGCATTCGATCAAACTCGTCCAATACAAGAGTGTTTATTCTGTTCAAGTGAAGTAATTTTCGATCAGCTAGATCAAGAAGTCTTCCTGGAGTGCCGACAATTACATGAAGCTTTCTTCCAAGTGCTTTGAAGTCGGAATTAATATTTGTTCCACCTATAAATGTATTAGAGTACAAATTCATCCCTCTCGTCAAGGTTTTAAATTCCTCTTCGATTTGAAGTGCTAGTTCCCTGGTTGGCGTTACGATCAAAGCAGAAAATCCATTGGGGTCAGCTTTTGCGTGCTCGATAATAGGAATCAAAAATGCTCCAGTCTTACCTGAACCTGTATTTGATATACCGAGAAAATCTTTTCCATCCAAAAGTGGTGGGATTGACTTTTCCTGGATATAGGTCATATTTTCATAACCTTTTGCTTGAATGTTTTTAAGCAAAATATTATTTAATTGTAATCCTGTGAAGGGAGTAACGGACTGAAATCCTTTCTGTCCACTAGGTTGAGCCTTTTTTACAAGCAAATTGGGATCCAGAGTTGATTCTTTCCTTTTTTGTACTGGTCTTCCATGAGGGCGAGGATTTCTAACATTCTCTGAGGGCTTTGAGTTTCTTTTAAAATTAGTCATCTACTAAGCTTTTATAGGCTCCAACTTTGGCATATTACCCAATACATAAAGCATTTTAAAATGATCTAACACAGCCATCACAAAATTTGGCTTAGAATGATATGGAATGTTGAATTCTTCTGCAGTTGCTTTTACAATAGGAGCAATATCTTTATAATGCACATGACAAATGTCAGGAAACAAATGGTGTTCTACCTGATAATTAAGGCCGCCAACAAACCAGAAAAGAAATTTATTGTCAGGAGCAAAATTACAAGTTGTGGCTAATTGGTGCAGGATGCGTTCTCCATCAACTATTCCATTAGAATCAGGAAGTGGAAAATTTACATCTTCAACAATGTGAGCTATTTGGAAAACCATTGTTATGGTTAGACCAGTAACGAAATGCATTGCCAAATATCCTAATAAAATCATACCTGCCGAGAAGGGAGAAAATAATAATGGTAAGCCTAAAATAATTGAAAAATAACCTATTTTACACGCTATTAATTTTAAAACTGCCTGCCGATAATCTTTTTCATTTTTCATCAGACCCTTCTTATAATATCTTTTGAGTCGAACGAAATCTTTTGCAGTAACCCAAGAAAGTGTGGATAAGGAATAAAAGAACCAAGCATATAAATGCTGGTATTTATGCAAATTATTTTGGGGAGCATTGGGTGAAAACCTTAAAAAGAAAGGTGCATTGATATCGTCGTCGTGATCGTCAATGTTAGTGTAGCTATGATGAAGAACATTATGTTGCATTCGCCACACAATAGAACTGGCGCCGATCATATCTAAAGTATACCCAACCCGCTTGTTGATTTTTGGATTTTTAGAGTATGAACCATGAATAGCGTCATGCATAACACCCATGCCTACACCTGCCATGCCAAATCCCGATAGGACAAAGCAAACAAATAATTGGAAAGTAGTGGAAGCAACTCCTGTAGTAATTAGTACCAATGGCACAAGGTACAGAGAGACTAATAACATGGATTTAATCACCATAGCTGGTGTGGCGTACTTGGAGCGGTTTGTGGTTTTGAAATGACCATAAACCCTCGATCTTAGCGTTTGGGAGAATTCAGATAATTCTGATTCTGAGAACCTTACTGTTTTAATAGACTTTTATTTAATAGTGTTAAACTCAATTTCCCGTAGGAAGTAATCTGCAAATTCTAATCTTCTTATCTAAAATCCATAAAACTGAATAAACAAAGATTGAGAATTGAGACCTTTACAGGGGAAACTCTTAAAATTTGCTACTTAAGAAGATTTATAAATGTGAATTGATTTTTAATAGATATAAAGGAAAAATCCGTTGATTCAATAACTTTATTGCACAAATGTGGCAAGAAGAATTTTTAAAACCTAATCCAACAAACAAATTTGAGCTATCTCTAGCAATTTTGTTAGAATTAATTAGAATTCAAACAAAAGTTAGCTATTAAGTTAACATGCCATAGGCCTACTTTGTTGTATTGCTGCGCCGGAGTCAAATCTTCTTTTTCCAGTGATTCTTTATTCATGAATATGAAATGAAAGTCCAACCTATTTGTTTTATAGGGTTTGTATTTAAATCCCAAATTTAACTGCCTGTAAGATGGGAAATTGTATTTGTTGGCAAACGCATTATCCATGTCAGGTAACCAATGAAATCCCATGTGTAAATATGCTGTCAGTCCTTGTCTGTCAAATCTACGCTCCAAATAAGCCGCAAATGCTTCCATACTTTGGTATCCTTCATTCCTTTCTCTCGGTATAAAAGTATACCAAGCGTCTTTTCCCCATTCTCTAGGACTTAGCCAACGACCATTTCCTCCGGTTTTTGTATAGCTGATATGGCTCGTCCAGTTTTTATTTTTCCAGCCAAATCTACCTGATCCAGCCCAATTCTGATCTTTTGGATTTTTGTAAGCAAGTCTCAGATTTACATTTCCTCCCTCGCCTACCCCAATTTGATAACCTGCTTGAAACCCAGCAAACCAAGTCTCATTGCTTTTTTTCCAATTGTTTTCAGCCGCAAACCAGGCAGTGTTGGAGATATTATCCACAAGTGTATTTGAAAAGGATAGCGAAAGGGAATTCCATTTCTTCGAAAGCTCTAAAATGCCGATCCAATCACTCTCTGTATTCTGCAGATAAGTGGATGGCATACCGTCCACTCCTCTAGCCACTGGGAAAATCCCAATTGTCTCCCCTACTCCAAGCCATTCGCTGCTTCCTCTGATACTCATTCTGGAAATAACCCAAAGATTAAATTTCCAGTTTTTGATACTTTCAAACCAAATGTTAACTCCTTCGATAGCGGTAGGAGACAATCTTCCATCCTGTGCATTAATCCAATCGGAATCGATTCCCATTCTCCCCAAGGTTCCGCCCCAATTACTTTTCTGATAAGTAACAGAAAATGTTTCCAACTTTCCAAACAGTCTATCGGACGGATTTAGCAGATCAAATAATCCAACTTCATAGCGATTACTTAGCCCTGAAAGTGGATCTGGAGCAGTCAAATCGGAGCTCCAGATATTTGCAAATAAACGGTAGCCCACATGAAATTCAAAATTCTTTAATTTTGCTTTCCCTCCCAAGTTCAAACTTGTACCGAGTGCAAAATCATTTTTAAAATCATCCTGATAGCTTGTACTCATCCAATAGGTTCGAACTTGAAGATCAGGACTAAGAAAAATCTTTTTATCATTTTGGGCAAAGCAAAAAAATGGTAAAAAGGCAAAAATTATTGCATAAGTCCGAATCATTTACTCTCAGCTTTTGCAGCCTGAATGACTTGAAAAGGGCCAAATTTATGTTGTTCTTCAGAAAATTCGTCTAAATATGGCCCGAATGGATGATCCATAGGTTTTTTGGAAATATCGGGCCAATCACTTTTGAAGTCCTTCGATGGCCTACTCAAACTATTGATATAGGCTGCCACATCCCAAGACTCAGCATCAGAAAGTATAGGTCTCTCGTAAGTGGCCCCAAGCGGCATATTTGCTCGGACATACCCTGCAAATCTTGACAATCTATACAACCCCGCGCCTTGATTGTAGCTATTTGTTCCCCAAAGTGGGGGATAGGTATAGCCACTTCCATCCAATTTTGATACTCCTTGACCATTTTCCATGTGGCAAGATTGACATTGCCCTATATAGATACTTTTACCTCTGATTGGATCAGCAGCTCGATCTAAAAGTGGAACATCATAAATTCCAGTACCAATTGGCTTTTCACCCTTAGGCACATCCTTCCCCAGCCATTTCATATATGCCACCATAGCTTCCATTTCTTTGCTGTTCGCTGGAAGACCTGTGCCGTTCAAACTTCTTTCGAAGCAATCGTTGATTCGCTTTTGGATATCCTCTTGTATGCCTGATCGATTTCTGACTTTTGGGTAAGTAGAAGCCACGGCAGCATAATTATTCCCAAGTGGAATCGTCCCCGCCTGAAGGTGACAATTCTGACAATTCATCCCATTGGAGATTTTCATCACTTTACCGTTCGGCCCGAGATATTCCGAAGTATTTGCTATCAATTCACGGCCATATTTGATAGAAGAGGAATTAGACTCTTCCTCCACTTTGGCCCAGTCGGGCGCTTTCCACATCTGTAAAGGATCCATCAATGCAGTGACAATTGGAGCGGATACCGGAATCACTTCTACTGCTATTTCCGACGTTACTGTCGGACTAATTCCTGTATGAGAAAAGTAAACTACAAAACCAATAACTCCGACCAGCGCAGTAGCAAGTGCCAAAAGGCTCACCATAAATGTGATTAGCGAAAGAAATGTCTTTCTTAAAATTTTCATATTAGCTACTTTTTAAAAAAATGACAAATGATAAGGCATAGAAGTGTTGACACTTATCACATCAATTGAAAATTAGGTAAAACCATAGGCTAATGCAATTTAGACTAGTAACTCGGCCAGAAATATAGACTTTTCCCTGGCTTTTCCCTGAACAAAAATCCGATTATCGACTCTCCATTGCTCGATTTGAACTATCTCTCCGAGGTGGCATTCTGCCAAGTAGTTGATCGATATATTTGTAAAATCAATCCCAGACACTTTGAGTACATCTTCGATCCATCGAATGTAACTTGTATTATTTACATGATTGTTGAGATCCAAATCAGAATATCTGACTTGAATTTGGGTTTCAGACTCAAGAGTTCCTTTTAAGCGAATCCGCTCAGGTTGCCAATCTGGTCGCTTCGTAGGGTCAAACAGTCCTTTAGGTAAAACTGACTCAGGACGACATAATCTTTTTGTGTCCATATTTAATAAAACCCAAGACGACATCGCCTCTGCTAAAGAATTACCCTGAAGATCGGTCACCAAAAACTCACGAAAGGCCAAAAGCTTGTCTACACCTCTTCCAGCCGTGTACACTCGGATGACATCACCCCATGTCGGAAGTTGCTTTCCTTTAATGTCAAACTTTGAGAGAACCCAGCTGAGGTTTTCTTCCAGAAGATTTTTGCCAAAGTCTGCCGAGTCAGCATGTCTCCAAGCAATCTCCTGAAAGAAATCTGCCAGCGAACTCAAACTTAATTTCCCATTAGGATGAACCTGAAACGAACCCACTTCGAATTCTTTGCTAAACTGAAAAGTAGATGGATCAGGCATATCTAAGATTGGCTTGGGATAAGGAAAACTTTTTTCCGGATGCTGGATAGTAAGAAGATCCCAAAACCATTGAGCGCAATAAGAGCAAATGAGATCTTGAGATTAAATAAATCAGCGATAAATCCAATCAAGGGCGGGCCAATCAAAAATCCAAAAAATGAAATTGTAGAAACCAATGATAAAGCTACACTGGGCGAATATAGTTTGGATCGACCTGCTATACTGTAAGAAACGGGAATCAAAGAAGCAACTCCAAAACCCACAAATAAAAAGCCAATAGTAGCTATCAAAACCGTGGGCCAGAACACGGATAACGTTAGTCCAATAGAGATCAGCAAACCACTCACCTGAATGACCGCTACTTTCCCAAAACGGTGGGTAACTTTATCGGTCATAAAGCGTCCCGCAGCCATAGAACCCATGAAAGCAACATAACCAAGTGCAATCAATGAAGGATCAGCTTGGACTACCTTTTTGAAATATACTCCGCTCCAATCAAACATGCAGCCCTCAGCCATCATTGCTAGAAACGCAATCAGGCTGATTCGCAGCAAAAGATCATCAGGCCGCGTGAGAACCAGACCTCCACCTTCGGAAGCTTTTTCCTCTCTGGCTATATATCTTTGTGCAGAAAGCACAATTACAATCGAGATCAACATCACTATTCCATAATGAAGCGAAGGAGAAACTCCAAGAAAAATCATCCCAGCTCCTAGCCCAGCACCTATAAATCCTGCCATAGACCATAATCCATGAAACGATGCCAGTATACTTTTACCCATATGATCTTCCAGATCTAAGGCTTGAGTATTCAAGGAAATATTCATGATATTCCCCAGCATCCCATATAGAATCAAAACGGGAATAATAGCCCAAGTCGTCGGACTCAGCCCGATCAAAGGAAATGTCATCGCATAAGCAAAGCTCCCAAAGAGAATCACATTTCTACTCCCATATTGATAGACTGCCCACCCGGCAATAGGCAGGCCGATCACGGAACCCAGTGGCAAGAAAAGCAGCAATGTACCTAGCTGCCCTTCGGAGAGTTGAAACTTAACTTGGATGTCAGGGATTCGAGCGGCCCAACTTGAGAAGCAAAGGCCGACAAAAAAAAACATGCTTCCCAGCGCAATTCTTCTTTTGGAAAGTGGATTCATAAATTAAAATAGGTCTAAACGCAACCAAAAGTAAAGAAGTTTGACCCGAAATCCCGAATTGGTTTTTGTATCAAATAGGAAACTATTTTATTTCAATTGAGTTTGTCTTGAAATTGAATAGAATGGAATTTGTAATCGTCGGAGTCATCATTACCTCGATAATAGTGCTAATCAGAATTATAATTAAAAAGGTATTCAGCTGAAAAAGACAGTTTCTGAATAAGAAAATGGACTTTTTAATTTTTTTAATTCTTAGTTTAGCAACTTATCAGCAAACTTTCCATACACCCATGTACCTGCTATGGCTGCGAGAAGTGTGATGATAATCACTGTGAAACCGCTTCCAATCTGCGCAAATAATGGTCCCGGACAAGCTCCAGTCAATGCCCAACCTAATCCGAAGATAAACCCTCCATAGATCTGACCTTTCTTGAAAACCTTGGCAGGGATAGTGATTACTTCACCAGCTATGGTCTTTATTCCAAATCGCTTGATCAGTTGAATGGAAATTATCCCAGTTACAATCGCTGATCCGATCACTCCATACATGTGAAAGGATGTCAATCGAAACATCTCCTGGATTCGAAACCAAGAAATAATCTCAGCCTTTACGAACACAATTCCGAAGAGAATTCCCAAAATCAAATACTTCAAAAGAGCTAAACCTCTTTCTGATTTATCCTGTGCATTGGGCGAATCGCAGACGAATTCTTCTATTTCTTTTTCTGTTACTTTCATTTTCGTTTGTTTAAAATCCCACCAATTTCATAAGTGGCTCCATGATCACATGAGTCATCAGAAATCCACCTAACATAAAGAAGATCGTGGCTATTAAAGACGGCCACTGCAAAGCACTAATTCCCATGATCGCATGACCTGAGGTACATCCTCCTGCATATCGAGTCCCAAAACCCACCAAAAACCCACCGAACACAAAGAATAATAAGCCTTTTGCTGTGAATACATTTTCCCAGGAGAAAATATCAGCCGGCATCAAACCGGAAAAATCAGTGATCCCTAAGGCAGCAAGTTCTTGCTGTGTGTCAGCTGCAATTACAATCTCGTCGGGATTTGAAATAAAGGTAGTGGCAACAAAACCTCCAATTAAAATCCCCAAGACAAAAATGAGATTCCAGGTTTCCTTCTTCCAATTATAATTGAAAAATGGAATCCCCGCAGGAATGCAAATTGCGCAGACATGTCTCAGCGAAGAAGATATCCCAAAGGATTTATTTCCTATAATCAATAATGCAGGCACAGTCAAGCCAATCATTGGTCCGGCGACATACCAAGGCCAAGGCTGGGAAAGCCATTCAATAAATGTATTCATGTGAGAAGTTAATTAGTGCGGCCGAAAATATTTATGGCAGGTTTTTTAGTCCTGCCATCTGGGTGATTTTCAACTTTTAAATATTATTTAAAGTAAAGTAGTTGGGCATACGTACTGCGAAACCTCAAACTGCTCTGATTCTTTAATCGCTTTGAAGCCTCCATCCACATCAATAAGGTTATCATAGCCTCTTGCTCTCAAGATAGAATTGAATACCATTGAACGATATCCACCTGCACAATGCACATAATAGGTTTTATCCTTTTTCACTTTTAGCATGCTTTCATTGATATAGTCAAGTGGCGCATTTTCTGCATTGAGGACATGCTCAGACAGGAATTCAGAGTTCTTGCGAACGTCCAAAATATTGATTTCCTGAGAGTTCGATTTGATCTCGGCTAATTCTTCTACTGATATGGATTTGATCTGATCGATTTCTTGCTTGGAATTCTTCCAAGAAGCAAACCCTCCTTTTAAATAGCCCAATGAAAAGTCGTACCCCACTCTTGCCAATCTGGTAACGACTTCCTCTTCACGACCTGGCTCAGCCACTATAAGAATTTCCTGCTTCAAATCAGGAATCATCGCACCTACCCATACTGCGAAACTTCCGTCGATTCCGATATTAATCGAATTTGGCACAAACCCTTTTGCAAAAATCTGCGGATCACGTGTATCCAAGATCAACGCAGCAGTTTCGTTTGCAGCAACTTCAAATTCTGATATGGAAAGTGCTCTAGCTCCTCTTTCCATGACTTTATCAATGCTATCGTAGCCTTGAATATTCATCATTACGTTTTGAGGAAAATAGGCCGGTGGTGGAGTCAATCCGGCAATTAATTCCTTGATGAAATCGTCTTTGCTCATGTCCTGAAGTGCGTAATTGGTTTTCTTTTGATTACCAAGCGTATCAGAAGTCTCCTTACTCATATTTTTGCCGCAGGCAGAACCTGCTCCATGCGCCGGATAGACGATTAGGTCATCTGGAAGTGGCATGATTTTATTGTGAAGCGAATCATAAAGATGCCCTGCAAGCATGTCTTGAGTCAACTCGGCAATCACTTTTTGTGCTAAATCAGGACGTCCTACATCTCCTATAAATAAGGTGTCTCCTGTAAATATCGCTTCAGCCTTGCCTTCCTCATTGTAAAGCAAATAGCAAGAACTTTCCATCGTGTGACCAGGGGTATGGATTATTTTAATTTTTGCTTTTCCAATATGGAATTCCTGTCCATCTTCAGCCACAATAGCTTCAAATCCCATTTTCATACTGGTCGGTCCATAAACAATATCTGCACCTGTCTTAGCTGCTAAATCTTGGTGACCGGATACAAAATCTGCATGAAAGTGGGTTTCAAAAACATACTTAATTTTTGCATTCCTGCGCTCTGCCTTTTCAATATAAGGCTGCACTTCTCTAAGCGGGTCGATTACCGCTGCTTCCCCATCACACTCTATATAATATGCTCCATGAGCAAGGCAGCCGGTGTAAATTTGTTCGATTTTCATATTGTTAGTTATTATTTTCTTTAAGATCATTCAAAAATACAATCCCAAGGGATAAAACTAAATGACTTTTGTCACATTAAATTTAGGCGTTGGCCACGATACTGGATTCCAACGTTTTGATCAATTGATGTGCAGGGACTACCCCTGATTCCCGCCAGAGGACTTTTCCTTTATGAAATAATATCAAAGTAGGAACGCCTTTTACTTGAAATTTGCTGGCAGCGAGTTGGTTTCGATCTACATCTACTTTTACGACTTTGACCTTACCCCCAAGCTGTTTAGCAGTATCCTCCAAGATGGGCTGCATCATTTTACATGGTCCGCACCAAGTCGCAAAGAAATCTACCAATAACGGTGTATCTCCATCGATGAGTTGTTGAAATGTTTTTGGTTTTGTGGTCATAGCTTCCAAATTTAATTGTCTCAACAAAAGTAGCTCAGGAATCAGTTCAAGTCAGTAATTTTTATCACACCCGGGAATTTACGCAAAGTAGAAATCAGAAATAAGATGGATGATAAAGGTCAGTCACCTTCTGAATTAGAAATGCAATAGCTGTTTCAAATACTACATGATAAAATCCGATGAGTTTAGTTCCTTGAACCGACCAATTCTTTCTTATCTGATCTGCCTTTTCTACGAAATCCATAAAGCCTTTACGCATAATATTTCTTCTGAAAAAGGGATTGCTGCTGATCTAAAGTTTTAAAAAGTGCTAAAATCCCCTGACTTGGCAATTATTTTTTTATTTTCGCCCGTCTAATTCGTTTTATTAATGCTCAATTTCAAGCAAATCAATATTGTGACCGGCTGGATAGTCTTCGCAATAGCCTCTCTGATATATATTCTGACCGTCGAGCCGACAGCCAGTTTTTGGGATCCGGGCGAGTTTATTGCCGTGTCATACAAGCTTCAAGTACCCCATCCTCCGGGAGCTCCGTTCTTTCTTTTGGTATATCGCATGTTTAGCTTTTTTGCTATGGGCGACCCACTTGAGATTGCCTACTGGATGAATGTGGGAAGCGCAGTTTTTTCCGGATTTACCATTCTGTTTTTGTTTTGGTCAATTACGCTTTTTGGAAAAAGACTTTTCAAAATTGTAGAAGGACAGGAAAGTAAAGGTCAAACCATTTCTTTGATTGGTGCAGGACTTGTAGGATCACTAGTTTACACTTTCACGGATAGCTTTTGGTTTTCGGCAGTGGAAGCAGAAGTCTATGCCATGTCTTCTTTCTTTACTGCAATTGTGATTTGGGCATTCTTGAAATGGGATGTGATTAAAGACCCTCGCGAAGAGAACAAATGGATGATTTTCATCGCCTACCTCGTCGGACTTTCCATCGGCGTTCACTTGCTGAACTTGGTGACGCTGCCGGCTCTGGCACTAATCTATTATTTTAAAAAATACGAAAACCCAAGTATCAAAGGAGCTTTTATTGCCATGTTCTTAGGTGGTATTGCCCTGATTATCATCAATAATCTGATTATCCCAGGCTTACCAAGCTTAGCCGGATCGATGGAGATTTTCTTTGTCAACAGTCTAGGCTTGCCTTTCGGATCTGGAATCGTCGTATTTATTGGCTTATTCCTTGGAGCAGTTTATTATGCCTATCGCTATTCTCGAAAGAAGGAATTAGCAATTCTCAACACTGCACTCCTTTCGCTGATATTCATCCTGATCGGTTATTCTTCCTACGCATTGATCGTAATCAGAGCTAATCAGGATCCGATTATCAATGAAAATGCCCCAAAAGATATCATCAGCTATGTTTCCTATCTGAAGCGTGAGCAATATGGCTATCGACCGCTACTTCACGGCCAGTATTTCACAGCGAAACTGGTGGATCAAGTGGAAGGTGATCCAGTTTATATGAAAGGAAAAGACAAATACGAGATCGTGGATTATGGCTTGGTGAATACATATGACCCAACTAAAACCACTATTCTTCCACGAGTCTATTCCACTCAAGAAAGTCATAAGCGGATCTATCAACAAAAGCTTGGCTTACGAGATGGTCAAGATCCCACTTTCGGAGACAACATTTACTTTATGTTTTCCCATCAGTTGGGTCACATGTACTGGAGGTATTTCATGTGGAATTTTTCAGGACGAGAATCCGACTTCTCGGATGCGCCATGGATTGGAATCACCGATGCATTATCCACAGAATATCCAGAATATATTACCGATAACAAAGGGCATAACAACTACCTGATGCTCCCACTTTTGCTAGGGATTGTCGGGCTGTTCTTTCAAGCTAAAGTGGATCCGAAGTCTTTTTATGTGAATCTAATGCTTTTCCTCATGATGGGGGTCGTATTGGTACTCTACTTGAATTCACCGCCGGTAGAGCCTCGGGAGCGGGATTACATCTATGTAGGTAGCTTCTATGCTTTTGCCATCTGGATCGGAATGGGCGTGCTGGCCTTAGCCCATCTCATTGGCAAAGCCACGAAAAATCTTGCCACAGCCGGAATCGTAGCTACATTACTTACACTGCCGGTAGTCGGGCTCATGGCAGCAGAAAACTGGAATGACCACAATCGAAAAGGTCGCTATTTCTCTGTTGATTCTGCCCGTAACTTCTTGGCATCCTGCGCTCCAAATGCTATACTTTTCACTGGCGGAGACAATGACACCTTCCCGCTCTGGTATGTGCAGGAAGTGGAAGGCTTTCGTACGGATGTTCGAGTGATTGTGTTGAGTTACTTTGACACAGATTGGTATGTGGAGCAGATGACCAAGCAAGCGGACGAATCTGAGCCGTTGCCATTTAGTCTTAGTCCTGAACGCTATCAGAAAGGAACCAACGATGTCCTATATGTAACCGAACGGGAAGGCCTAAATGCAATCTCTGTCAGAGAATATCTAAAACTCCTCAATAGTGGTTCTCCGCTTTTGAAAATGGAGACTGGCGGAAAGAGCGTGGTAAATATGGTCCCTTCCCGAAATTTGATTTTGGATGTCGATAGTTCGGCCGTTGCTAAAAAAAATATTATTCCTGAGGAATTTGTATCGCTTTTTGCTCCACAGCTGAACCTTCAAATCAAAGGTCAATATGTCACCAAAGGCACCTTGATGCTACTGGATTTGATTGCTTCCAATAACTGGGAACGCCCGATCTACTTTAACAATACTTCCCTTGCTACCATCGGAATCAATATCGATGAGCATGTGGTCATGGAAGGCTTGACGTACCGACTGCTTCCGGTCAGAAAGCCGGAATACATCCGTGAGGAGCTTGTGAATGCCGATCTGGCTTATACGAATTACATGGAAAATTTCGCCTTCAGAGGAATGAATAATCCGGACGCTTACCTCGATGAGGAATATAGAAGATTTGCATCCAATCACCGAAGTGCATTGAACAGCATAGTGATCGCCTTATTGGATCAGGATAAAATGGAAAAAGCCGCAACACTACTAAACTACGGTTTGGAAGTGATGCCACACGTGGCCATTCCATATGATCTATCCAGCGGGCAGTCTGTGCCACTATTCTTTGAAGTAGGAGAAGATGAGAAGGCAATGGACATCATAAATGAAATTTCACAAAAGTCACTCGATATGATTGAGTTTTACACAGCTCAAAATCGTGAATATGACCGGGAAATGATGATTTCGATAGAGATGATCCGTTACTTTATCCCTTTGCTCGAAGAGCGAGGCTATCAGGAAAAAGCACAGGAACTGAAACTTCGAATGAGTAGTCTTCTGGGAGAGGATGAATCTGGAGGAAGTATCTTGCAAAGAAAATAATCCCCTCTACATCCAAAAAAAGCAAACTCAAGAAATTGGGTTTGCTTTTTTTGTTTTCTGAATCAATCACAATTGGAGTAAAATTGCTTTATGAATAAAGCAATTTTTACATATTTCTGCTTTATCCATAAAGCAAAATGGAAAAACTCTTTCTTAAATCTTCGCTCCTTATCCGATCGCAATCAACTGATTTCAAAAGATTCCTTTTCAAAAAAATTGATTGGATTGATCGGTATTTTGGGCGCCAGAGGAACTAGAAAAACAACACTATTACTTCAGCAAGCAACGTAACTAGTCAAGGCCGATAAGCCACGTGCTATCCTTTATGTATCCCTAGATGACATCTATTTTTCTGAAAACTCAGTGGTCAATCTTGCTGAAGAATTTGAAAAGTTAGGCGGGGAACTTCTGATTTTAGATGAAGTACACAAGTATCCGAATTGGGCAAGGGAAGTTAAAAACATATATGACTTTCAGCGAAATCTAAAAATAATATTCACTGGCTCTTCTATCATCGCCCTTTTCAGAGAAAATGTGGACTTATCTCGAAGGGCAGTGTTTTACAACTTGCCGGGATTATCATTTCGGGAATATTTAAAAATTGAATCAATTGGGGATTTTGAGCCGATAACGCTCAATAACCTACTAAGCAACCATGAGTCCATCGCAGCTCATCTTTCTGATAGATTTAAGCCATTAGCTCATTTACCAAATTACATCAAAGGTGGCTATTACCCATTTTTCAAAGAGAATCCGAACACCTATTTTATTCGAATTGAGCAAGTCTTAAAATTAGTTTTGGAATTCGATCTTCAATTTATCAAAGGAATTGATTCTCAGAATATTCGCAAGCTTTATCAACTGCTCTACGTACTATCTCAAAGCGTTCCTTTCATTCCAAATATCTCTAAGCTGAGCGAAAAAATAGGGATAACACGAAATACACTGCTATTGTATCTCGACTATTTGGAAAAAGCCAAAATCATCAATTCGCTGCAAGCTTCTGGTAAATCAACAAGTATCCTTCAAAAACCGGATAAAATCTATCTTGAAAACACGAATCTGGGTCATGCGATCTCAAAGCAGGAAATCAATCTGGGAAACGAGCGAGAAACTTTTTTTCTCAACCAGCTGAAAAATTCCAACCATCATGTAAATCTTCCAAAACTCGGTGACTTTCTCATTGATGAGACTTTTCTCTTCGAAATAGGTGTATCAAAGAAATCAGCCGCACAACTCAACAATCAACCAAATTCATTCGTAGCCGCTGACGGAATCGAGGTTGGATTTGGAAATAAAATTCCGATTTGGCTTTTTGGATTTTTGTATTGAGGGTTTAGAAATGAGTTAAGTGAAGCCAAATTTTCCTCTTTCCTGACTAGGAATGATGATATTGGAGGCTAAACCAACCTGCATTTATTCGAAAAAAAATCACTTGATTCGACTATGAAAAGGCTAGTTATTTTTATCATTCACTTTCAAAATTCTTAAAACAATCACATTTTCCTTCTCAATGTATTCATCCTTTGACCAGAAAGCCATTCCTTCCGAAAACATAAAGGAATCTTCCAACCAGTATTTCACTGGTAATTCCATCTCATCAATGACGGAGAAATCCTCATCAAAAATCATTACATAACCAGGTTTGGTAAGGGCTGTACTTGGAGTTGAATCCAATTGGAGAGCAGCTTGACTCACCCAATGTGTTCTGTAGTAAAGATTGTTTTCAGGATTAAAGACCAATCTATTAAACCACGTTCCTACCAGCCATTAACTCACATTTTTCGTCAATTCAAAATCTTGCATGTTCTGTACAAAAGAACTTTTCCCTCCATAAACTTTCCGGTCTTTGGATAAAAGATCAAAAGCATAAATATTAGATTCAAACGTAAATCCATAAATTAACTTCCCGTTATAAACCGAATAATTTTGCATATGCTCAGCTACTTCACCTTTTCTGTCGAAAAAAATTTCTGGATATGAAATTGGAATAAAATCAATATTTGCTAACAAGTTAACTTCCCCAAAAATGATTGGTGGGTCAATTGGATTAAAAATGCCTTCTTTCACCGCTTCGTTCATAAAATGAAGGATAAAGGATTTCGAGGATTTTTGATATACTATTTTGACATCGTTGTAGTTATAAAAATATCCATTGCGATTCCCTACACTATTATTATGAACCAAAGAAATATTTTGAAGGACTATTCTGTCATTATTGATTAATCCCATTTTCAATCCTTGCAGTAACGCAATTGAGTTCGTCCCAATTACTTTTATCTGATAAATACGATCGACTGCATCCGGGCCATCTGATTCTAGTAAAATTTGGTGACTAATTTTTCTTTGGTTAAGGTCAAAAAAATCCAAGGAATGAGTAGTATGATTGTACCCGTATAGGAATTCTACATTCCCACTAGTCCAAACATCCATTTGAGCATAATAGGGTAATGTCATTGAATCTCCCAATAGTTGGAATTCCTTGAAGGAGGAATTTAGACTATAGGAAGACATACGGTTTTCAACCAAATAGTCACTTTTTTTAATATCACAGGAACCTAAAAATAAAACAGATAATAGAATTAAAGATGTTCTCATAGTATATTAAAATATGTGTTCGCTTCAATGTACGTGTCAAAATAAAAATACTGAAAAGTAGCCCCCCTCGGCTTAGTTCGGCCTGCACATAACAAGACGCTCGGGGACCGGCTTCATTTATAAGAAAGTTTGGGTCGGCAGAAACCTAATTTCGAGAATAAATAACATGTATCCGCCGACCCTAATATCCCAAGTAACCCGGGGCTAAGCGTGGTCGAGGCCAAGTTGAGTATATGCAGCTTTGAGAATACTCATAAAATAAAAATGGCTATACAATAACTTGAATAGCCATTTTTAATATTTTTACCTACAACTGTAACAGATGCAAGCGTAACCTGAAGCTAAGGTGTCACAATAATTGTAAGTGCCACTAGGCCACCTTGGCACATTTTTACATTTTGGCCCGCCTCCTGGCTCAAGTGATTCTTGCGCTTGCATCCCACCAGTTGGAGTCATTAAAAATATGCTCACTATTGCCATTCCTGTAACTAATAGTTTTTTCAGGATGATTGTTTTTTTAATGTGGTCTTCAAAATTTTCTAAAGAAAGAAAGAAGCAAACTTTTAGTCCAATTTTTTAAATCAGTCGAAACGTAAATAAGTGGTTCATTCTCTTTTCCCAAGCACATAAAACAAATCCAGGCCTTTTGCAGGATCATCGACGACCAAATAATCTTCATGAGAGATTTCCACTACGCTTTTGCCTTGCTCTTTGTGGAGTTTGTTTCGGTTCATCCTGTTGAGGATTTCATAGGGCATTCGGAGAATTGCGGCAGGCAATCTGTACTGCAAATCAAAAATATCGAATCGCATAATCTTCCTAACAGACTTCCGGTTGGCTGCATGGTACCCCCACACTTTTTCATTTCCACCGATCCCTTTGGCTTGCACAGAATCAAAAATTCCAGCAGCCAAATCAATCAGCTCTTGAGGTTTATACTCCCGCTCATGCCAAGGATTTCTAGATAGTGTGTGGTTAATATTAGGAGTGGAGATAATCGCTTTACCACCCGGTTTTAATACTCGATAGATTTCCTGAAGAAAAAGTCGGTCATTGGAGATGTGCTCTATTACCTGAAAACTCACCACAGTATCAAAGGAATTGTCGGCTATTCCATGAAAGGGGGGGATCACGGCTTGTCTAAACTCCACTTTAGGAAATGTAAGCCTCAGCGAATCAATCACTTCTTGAATCTTATCCAATCCCAAGTAACTATCTGCAAAGGGCAATAGTGTCTTTACTCCTCTTCCTTCACCACAACCTATTTCGAGAAGATCCCCATAAATCCAAGGTTGCGCCGCAATGTATGCCTTAAGGAGACGTTGATGAATTGGGTTGTCACTGATCAACTTATCAGAGGCGATTTCAGTTGTATAGGTAGCCATTTAAAATTTTACTATTTTGGCAAAAGTAAGGTTAAATTTGAAACCCGAGATCATCTACCAATGAAGCATCAAACGATTAAATGCCTAATTTTTATTTTTTTGTCACTTGGCTTTGGAATTCAGGCCTTTTCTCAAAAAAACTTATCAAACCTCAATCAAGCTTTGAGGTATTCGAGATACGCTAGGCTTGCGCTGAAAATCCTCCCAGTCAAAACTGCCGAAAATACGTTTAAGGTGCAGTTTGTAGTCGAAAAAATTGAGGATGATCAAGAATTCAATACGTTCAGCTTTAATTACTCGATATTAAATAGCTACACTCAAGAAATCCTAAGCGATCAGACGAATATACTTTCTGCAAATGACTTGGAGTTGGATACCGATCGGCATTGGGTTTTTGAAAAAGAATTCAATCTCGAATCTGATAGTCAAAGAGTGATGCTTTTATTTACCGCATTGGATACGCGGCAGGGAGACGAATATCACTACCATATTGACTTAAAGAGTCCATTTGTATTTGATCATCCAAATTTTGGTGCATTCTATGCCAATAATGTAGGATTTGACCAATCTTACCTCAATGCCGGAGCCTCTCTTTTATTTAAATCCTCAGGCGGGCCAAATCTTCATTCGTTCTATTATCCTATGGATTTCGATGTTCCCTTTCCACCAATGGAAACAAAACCATCCACAGTACCAAAGGAACTGGAAGTAATTGATGAGGGTGATTTTCTGGCAAACGTACCAAAGTCGCTGGATAAAATCGGATACTATTTTATCCAAAGTGATACTACCAAAGCAGCTGGATTAGTGATCAAAACCACCCACGAAGCCTATCCAAAGGTAAAGGACTGGGAAGAAATGGTGCAAATGGTCACCTACATTTCTACTCGAAAAGAACACGAGTCACTTCTTTTGGCCTCAGATAAAAAGAAAGCTTTGGATGAATATTGGATTAATTTGACTCGAAATCCTGATACGGCAAAAGAGCTGATCCGTGAGTATTTCAGACAAATTGAGTTTTCAAATCTGCTTTTCACAGACTTCAAAGCAGGCTGGAAAACGGACAAAGGAATGGTCTTCGTAGTAATGGGTGCTCCACAGGAAGTTAATTTTGGATTGGATCGAGAAGTTTGGAGTTACGGCGGAATGAACGAGAGTTCGAAAATTCGCTTTACCTTTGCCCGGGTTAAAAACATACTCAGCCCACACTATTATACATTGAACAGGTCACGGGCATATCAGCCGGTTTGGTTCAAGAACATATCCCTATGGAGAAGCGGAAAGATGGCTTTCTAATTGAAAAAGGAGCCCACGAAAAGGATTTTATATTTGGAACCAGAGCTGTCATGGAGTCAATTCAGGCTGGCAAAGACATCGATAAAGTACTCGTACAGAAAGAACTCAACAATGATCTGATTAAGGAATTGCTTCAGCTCTGCAAAGCTGAAAAAATACCAGTTGTGCGTGTACCCGATGCCAAACTAAATCGAATCACACGCAAAAATCATCAGGGCGTAGTAGCCCAGATGTCTGCCATCGAATACGCGTCATTGGATCACGTCATAGAAAGTTGCTTTGCTGTAGGCAAATCCCCCTTGATCCTGATTTTGGATCGGATCACTGACGTACGGAACTTTGGAGCAATTGCTCGTACGGCAGAATGTGCCGGAGTGGATGCGATCGTGATTCCTGAAAAAGGCAGTGCTCAAATCAATGCCGATGCGCTCAAAACCTCTGCCGGAGCCTTAAATCACCTACCAATTGCACGAGTCAAAAATCTATTTTACACATGTAGAGACCTACAGAAATCTGGCTTGATACTAATCGGAATCACCGAGAAAACCGAAAAATCCATGTATGATGCTGATTTTTCTGTCCCAGTGGCTATGATCATGGGTTCGGAGGAAGACGGAATCTCTCAGGAGTTGATGGGAATTATGGATGAAAGGGTCAAGATCCCAATGGCAGGTCATATTGAGAGCTTAAACGTTTCAGTATCAGCGGGCGTAGCGATCTATGAAGCCATCAGGCAACGGAAAAATTAAAAATTTGAAAAGGGGCGGAATCTAAATGAATTCTTCCCCTTTTTTTCTGGCATTGGTAACAAATTCCCTGAATTTTTTTTCTGCATCCAATTTGCAAATTAACAGCACATTCCCAGTTTCATTTACCAGATAATTTTCCAATCCCTGAATCACAACCAACTTATTTGCGTCAACTTTGATATAGCAATTGGCAGTATCGTACAGGATTGCATTCGCTTCCACCACATTATTTTCATTGTCCTTTTTTGCTATGTCATAGAGACTATTCCAAGATCCTAAATCAGACCATCCAAAATCCGAGGGAAGAACATAAACTTGGCTTGATTTCTCCATTATTCCATAATCAATTGAGATACTTTTCAACTGAGTATAGGCTCGAGCAATGAAACCAGCCTCATTTTCGCTATTAAAGGCGGCGGCACCCTCTTCAAAAACTTCCGCCAAATCCGGCATGTGTTTTTGGAATGCTGTAATCAAGCTGCCGGTTTTCCAAACAAACATACCCGAATTCCAGACGAAATCTCCACTCTCGAGAAATGTTTTTGCAAGTTTCAAATTTGGTTTTTCAATAAAAGTCTTGACTTTTTTCACAGTCGATTCCGGACTATCGATATACTGAATATAGCCATAGCCAGTTTCTGGACGATTGGGCTTAATACCCAAAGTAATCAATCTTTTGGAAGTCTGGGCGGCTTCTACTGCTACGTGAATTGTGTTAGCAAACTTGTTTTCTTTCAAAACCAACTGATCCGCTGGGGTGACTACTAATGTAGCGTCTGGATCTTTGGAGTGGATATTATAGCAGGCATATGCGATACAAGTAGCTGTGTTTTTGCGAAGAGGCTCTACCAAGATTTGATCATCCGAGAGATCCGGTAATTGCTCTTTTACCAGATTCAGATATTTTTTATAGGTAATGATGACGAATCGGTCCTTATCGGCAATCTCTAAAAATCGATCATAGGTCATTTGAAGGAGTGAGCGACCGGTTCCCAGTATATCCAAAAATTGTTTTGGAAGCTTTCTCCTGCTATGAGGCCAGAATCGAGTCCCAATTCCACCAGCCATAATTACGATATAGGGGTTAATCTTCATTTTAAACTATGCCTTCTTTCATCAATTCATGAATATGGACAAATCCCACAATATAATCCCCATCCATTGCTACCAGTTGTGTAATATTATTGTTCTGCATCAAGTTGTAAGCACGCACCGCAAACTCATCCTTGGAAATAGTTTTAGGATTGATGGTCATGATTTCAGAAGCTTTGATCGATCGGATGTCAAGTGTCTTTTGCAGCATTCTCCTCAAGTCGCCGTCCGTTATAATCCCAACCAAGCGATCATTTTTATCCACTACCGCCGTGGCTCCAAGGCGCTTGCCAGAGATCTCCAAAATCACCTCGGTCAATCCTGAATCTTCAGAAACTTTAGGCACCTGATCTATTCCCAGAACATCGGACACTTTTAGATAAAGCTGCTTACCGAGTGATCCTCCAGGATGGAATTTTGCAAAATCCTCAGGAGAAAACCCTCTAAGTTCCAGTAAGCAAACTGCCAAGGCATCTCCCATAGCCAAATGGGCAGTGGTGCTTGTAGTCGGAGCCAGGTTGTTTGGGCAAGCTTCCTCTCCGATAGTGGCATTCAAGACATAGTCCGCGTGCTCTGCCAGATAGCTTTTGATATTTGACACCAAGGCAACCAGTACCGAACCGGATTTTTTCAGCAGCGGGACCAGAACTTTTATCTCAGGCGTATTTCCACTTTTAGAGATGCAGATCACAATATCTTCGGATTGAATCATACCCAAGTCACCATGTATTGCATCTGCCGCATGCATAAATAGTGCAGCCGTACCCGTTGAATTTAAGGTTGCAACGATCTTATTGGCGATGATTGCGCTTTTGCCGATGCCTGTCACAACCACCCTTCCTTTAGAAGAAAGAATCCTTTCTACACATGCTTCAAAATCCTGATCCAGATAGTTAATTAGATCTAAGATTGCCTGTGCCTCATTTTGAAGAACTCTTGTGGCTGTTTTTCTAATATTTTTAGCTAAATTCAATCTTGGTTGAGTTTTATTCGTGTGTCAAACAAAGGTATAAAACTTATGAATCATTCCTGTTTGACAGGCTATCACCCTTATAATTTTCATTGTGGAAGAAAAAGTAAAAGCAGATCTTAAAAGAATCTTTGGCTTCAGTCAGTTCCGTGGCAATCAAGAAAAGATTGTCGATAACCTGCTAAATAAAAAAAATACGTTTGTGATTATGCCCACAGGGGCAGGTAAATCACTGTGCTATCAGCTCCCAGCTGTGGTCAATGAAGGTACCGCAATTGTCATTTCACCATTGATTGCACTGATGAAGAATCAAGTGGATCAATTGACTGCATTAGGTATAAACGCTCATTTTCTCAATTCGACACTCAATAAGTCAGAAGCCACGAAGGTGAAGAATGAAGTACTGAGCCAAAAGACCAAATTACTTTATGTAGCACCAGAGTCACTTACAAAAGAGGAAAATATCGAGTTCCTGAAAAAAGCAAATTTGAGCTTCGTAGCAATTGATGAAGCACACTGTATTTCGGAATGGGGCCATGACTTTCGCCCGGAATATCGAAGAATCAAATCAATCATAGCCCAAATCGGTCCAAACCTTCCGATCATAGCACTCACTGCGACTGCCACTCCAAAAGTACAACAGGACATTCAACGTAATCTTCAGATGGAGGAAGCAGACTTATTCAAGTCTTCATTCAACCGGACCAACCTTTTCTACGAAGTACGCCCTAAAGTAAAAAACGACTCCAAGAAAAGCCTGATCAAATTCATCAAAGGTCATAAAGGAAAGTCTGGAATCATCTATTGTCTGAGCCGTAAAAAAGTCGAGGAAATTGCAGCACTGCTGCGTGTGAATCAGATCAATGCTGCTCCTTATCATGCAGGACTTGACTCAGCGATCCGAATCAAAAATCAAGATGATTTTCTGAATGAAGAGTTGGATGTAATTGTGGCTACCATTGCATTTGGAATGGGGATCGACAAGCCGGATGTACGATATGTGATTCATTATGATGTGCCGAAATCTTTAGAAGGGTATTATCAAGAAACGGGTAGAGCCGGTAGAGACGGTCTAGAAGGCCACTGTTTGATGTTTTATCGCTACGATGATATCGTCAAACTCGATAAGTTCAACAAAGACAAGGCTGTCACTGAACGTGAAAATGCCAAAATTCTTCTTCAGGAGATGGCCGCCTTTGCAGAGACAGGAGTGTGTCGACGCAAATTCATCCTCAACTACTTTGGAGAGACGATGGACGATGATTGTGGATTTTGCGATAATTGCAAGCGAGCTCGAGAGACTTTCGAAGGATTGGAACTAGCAACTAAAGTGCTACAAGCGGCCCAGCAAACCAATGAAAGATTTAGATTAGATCACTTGGTAAGTGTATTGATTGGAGAAAAGACTGATTATGTAGAAAGTTACCAACATGATAAGTTGCCAATCTTCGGTCAAGGGGCAGATCAAACCGCCAAAACTTGGGTCGGAGTGATTCGACAGTCCATGATCAAGAACTTTTTGGAAAAAGATATAGAGAGCTACGGCGTTCTAAAACTGACACCAAAAGGTCTTGATTTCCTTGACGCGCCTTATTCCATCGATCTGTTCAAAGATCACGATTTTGATGCTGAGGTAGAGAATGAGCAAGCTGAGATCGTAATCAACGCTGGAATTGCACACGATGAGAAGTTATTTGAATTATTAAAAGCAGAGCGAAAAAAAGTCGCAAGATCGAAAGGATTACCTCCGTATGTGATTTTCCAAGATCCTTCATTGGAAGAAATGGCAACCGTATATCCTACTACCAGAGAGGAACTTGCGCAAATCAACGGAGTAGGTATGGGAAAAGTGGCTAAATTCGGCGCACCATTTCTGAAGTTGATCACTACTTATGTAGAGGAAAATGAAATAGAGACTGCTTCCGATGTAGTGGTAAAATCCTCCGGTACACGATCGAAAGTAAAGATCTCGATTATTCAGCAAATCGATCGAAAGACTGATCTGGATGAAATAACCGGAAATCTCAATATCAGCCTATCCGAATTGCTGCATGAGATTGAACAAATCATCTACAGCGGAACAAAACTAAATATCGACTATTACATTCATCGCATCATGGATGATGAGCGGGAAGAGTTCCTTCATGATTACTTCATGACTGCTAATAGCGATAATATCAAAGAGGCACTTGAGGAATTAGAAGACGAAGATTTTGCAGAAGATGAATTGCGGGTCTATCGAATCAAATTTATCTCCGAGCACGCCAATTAAAAAAGAATTGAGTCAATGAATATACTCTTATTGGGAAGCGGTGGTAGAGAGCATGCCTTTGCATGGAAGATCGTACAAAGCGAAAATTGCACAAATCTCTTCGTAGCCCCAGGAAATGCCGGCACAGCAGAAATAGCTACAAATATCGATTTGAAAATCACTGATTTTGAATCAATAAAGGATTTTGTAATAAATAAGAAAATTGATCTGCTTGTAGTTGGTCCAGAAGAACCACTTGTAAAAGGAATTGTTGATTTTCTAGAAAATCAACCAGAAACTGCAGACCTACCAGTAGTTGGGCCCTCCAAGTTGGGGGCAACACTGGAGGGAAGCAAGGACTTTTCGAAGAGATTCATGATTCGGAATAATATCCCCACGGCTGCCTATGAGACCTTTACTGTCTCAGAATTGGAAAAGGGCATCGCCTATCTGGAAAAACAAAAACTTCCCATTGTCCTCAAAGCAGACGGTTTGGCTGCTGGAAAAGGAGTATTGATTTGTCTTACACTAGAGGAGGCAAAAACTTCCTTGATTGAAATGCTGCTGGACAAAAAATTTGGCGAAGCATCTTCCAAGGTAGTCATTGAAGAATTCCTAACTGGAATAGAGCTTTCTGTCTTTGTAGCAACGGATGGCAAAAACTATAAAATATTACCTGAAGCAAAAGACTACAAACGGATAGGCGAAGGTGATACCGGCTTAAATACCGGTGGAATGGGGGCTGTAAGTCCTGTGATTTTCGCTGATGCGGAATTCATGAAAAAAGTCGAAGAACAAATTGTAAAACCAACAGTGGCAGGATTAGCAAAAGAGGGTATTCCCTACAAAGGGTTTTTATTTATCGGATTGATGAATACCGATGGAAAACCTTACGTAATTGAGTATAATGTCCGAATGGGCGACCCAGAAACGGAAGTTGTTCTTCCAAGGATTACCAGTGATTTTCTAGGTCTTTTAAATGGTATTGCCACTGAATCTTTAGCAGAATATCAACTGGAAATTTCTTCTGATTATGCTGCTACCGTAATGATGGTCAGTGGCGGCTATCCTGGGAATTACGATAAAGGATTTGCTATAACTTTACCCAATGAGACAGCGGGAAGTATAATTTTCCACTCCGGAACAGGTAGAAATACACAAGGAGAATTAATAAATCAGGGAGGGAGAGTTTTAGCAATTACCGGACATGGTGAAAATCTGAGCGAAGCACTCCAACATGCATTTAGTACGGCGAATTCAATTTCCTGGAACAAAGCATATTTTCGACAGGATATCGGACAGGATATTCTTAAATTAATAAATAAATAAACCTTAACTCAATCAGGGAATTCCCTGTAAATATAAAATATGTCTGGATGTAGTACTTGCTCCACTTCCTCAGGAGGAACTGGAGGCTGCCAAAGTAATGGAACGTGCGGGACGAGCGATTGTAATAAAATGAATGTCTTCGACTGGTTGAGCCACATGGGCATACCGGAAATAGATAATTATGATATTGTTGAAGTCAAATTCAAAGGCGGTCGAAAAGAATATTATAGAAATATAGACTATCTACAACTCCACACAGGAGATCCCGTGGTGGTGGATGTGTCCAGCGGGCATCATATCGGACATATATCGCTTCAGGGGGAACTGGTCCGCCTGCAAATGCAAAAACGAAAAATCAGAGATGATGACAACATTCTTCGAATCTATCGTGTAGCCAATCAAAAAGATATGGAGCGATGGGGCGAGGCTCAAAATCGGGAAATTCCCAGCCTCTACCGCTGCCGTCAAATCATCGATGAGCTTAGCCTGAAAATGAAAATGTCTGATATTGAATATCAGGCGGATAACTCCAAAGCAACCTTTTATTACTCTGCTGATGAGCGAGTGGATTTCAGAGAGCTGATCAAACTACTCGCTGGAGAATTTCGCATTCGAGTTGAAATGAAACAAATCAGTCTTCGTCAAGAAGCTGGAAGACTTGGCGGAATTGGAGTCTGTGGAAGAGAGCTTTGCTGCTCCACTTGGCTGGTAGACTTCAAAAATGTAAGTACATCCGCAGCTCGCTATCAAAATCTTTCGCTAAATCCGGGTAAACTGAGTGGTCAGTGCGGCAGATTAAAATGCTGTCTCAATTACGAGTTGGATACCTACATGGATGCGATCAAAGATATTCCAAATGTAGATCGAGCCTTAATGACCGAATCAGGCATGGCAAAATTGCAAAAGACGGATATTTTCCGAAGACTTATGTGGTTCAGCTACAACAATGAAAATGATTGGCATACCATCTCTTGTGAGCGGGTGAAAGAGATCCAAGAACTCAACGAGAAAGGTATTAAAGTATTCAACCTACAGGTCGATAAGTCCACAGATATTGAAGACTTAGCTGCCAAATCTACCAGAGAACTGGAGCTTTTAGATAAAAAGTTTGCTATAGAACCTAATCGGAAGAAGAAAACAAAAGGTAACAAAAACACAGATTCAGGAAATAGGACTCAAGAACCTAAATTAGCCTCTCCACAAAAATCTCAGAATTCATTACAAAAAAATGAAGGTTCTGATGAATCCAGATCTGGTAAAAATTCACAAAAACGTAAAAATAAAAACCGTAATAAGCCTCACAATCCACAGAGTGATCAGCCTCAATCTCCAAAAGCAGAAAATACAAATCAGCATCAGAATCAACCGAAGGCAAAACGTGAAAATATAGAGAATCAGAAGCAAACTCCACCTCAAAGCAATGCTGATGGAGAGGAAAAGCCTCAGGCAAAAAGACAGTTTCCACCAAGAAAAAACCAAGGGCCAAACCCAAATTCTTCTGAAAATGAATAAAATCAGAATTGCGGCTTTAAGTTTGCTGTTTTCGATTTTAGCGAGCTGTTCCGGCGATCGGATTTTCGAGAATTTTGAATCTATGGAGACTGGAAGCTGGGAGGTTTCAGATAGTGTGTCATTTGAGCTATCCAACTTGGATCTCGAGAATCGAACTTCTTTAATAGCAGTTCGATTCAATGAGACCTACGAATTCTCCAACTGTTACATTCGAGTCATCAGCATGGATTCTGCCAGTACTATTTTGGAGAATACGTTGATCAACGTTCCACTGTTTGATTCCAAATCTGGCGAACCTATTGGAAAGGGATTTGGAAATAGCTACACTCGATATGATACAATCCCTTTTATCTTGAAAGCAGAAACAAAGAAATTGGCCTTTGTACAATACATGAGGCAGGATAAATTAAATGGAATTGAAGCAATAGGATTGAAGATTCTGAAGTAATCTTCAACTATTTAATTTGTACTCAATTATACCGGTATCCATATTCTTCTTTCTTCTTGAGAATTAAGCCCGCCAAAAGTATGGCTAGTCAAAACGCCAAGTTATCATTTAGCAGCTAGGATTGACTAACCATTTTATAGATTTTTTCTGGTTACTCGATGATATAGCGTGAATTTATGCCATCAAGTTTTGTAAAATTACACGTTTTTTATATGGGTTTGAATAGTGCCGGAGGCGCATTTTGATTTTTGAATATTTGGATTGGGATCTGCCAGAGCGCGTGCGATTTGATTCTCAATCAGATTCAACCAAATTGGAAATCACCATCGATCATCAGATTGGTTTTCTAAATCGAATAAAAAAACCGCTGAAAATTTCCAGTGGCTTCAGTTAATTACCTCATTTTTTTATAGGCATTGATCAAGCCATTTGTCGAACCATCATGTGAGGTAACTTCCGTCTGGTCTTTCAATTCAGGTAGAATTCCATTTGCTAAAACCTTTCCAAGCTCGACTCCCCACTGATCAAAGCTGTAAATATTCCAGATTGCCCCTTGCACAAAAATCTTATGCTCATACATGGCAATCAGCATCCCAAGCGTGTACGGTGTGATCTGTTTTACCAAAATTGAATTGGTAGGCCGATTTCCTTCAAAAACCCGATGTGGCGCAATATTTTCAATTTCCTTAATGGGCTTGCCTACTTTTTCCATCTCTTCTCGTACTTGAACCAATGATTTCCCCTTCATCAAGGCTTCAGTCTGAGCAAAGAAATTAGAAAGTAGCTTCTGATGGTGATCCCCAATTGGATTATGGGAAATAGCCGGAGCAATAAAATCACAAGGAATATGATGAGTACCCTGATGAATCAATTGATAAAAGGCATGCTGCCCGTTCGTTCCAGGTTCTCCCCAGATGATTGGCCCTGTTGTATAATTTACTTTTTCGCCTGAGCGGCTTACATATTTGCCATTACTCTCCATATTTCCCTGTTGGAAATAGGCCGCAAAACGATGCATATATTGATCATAAGGTAAAATCGCCTCGGAGGTAGCCCCTAGGAAATTGGTATTCCAGATTCCAATCAAGGCCAATAAAACAGGGATATTCCGATTAAACTGGGAATGGCGGAAGTGCTCATCCATGGCATGGGCGCCAGAAAGCAATTGCTCGAAATTGGAAAAACCAATGGCGCAGGCAATCGGTAGTCCTATCGCAGACCAGAGTGAATATCGACCGCCTACCCAATCCCAGAACGCAAACATATTCTGAGGATCAATGCCAAATGCCTCCACTCCCTTTAGATTAGTGGAAAGTGCTACGAAATGCTTTGCAACTGCCGACTCATATTTGGCATGCTTCAAGAACCAATTTCTTGCAGAATGGGCATTGGTCATCGTCTCTTGCGTGGTAAAAGTCTTTGAGGCAATGAAAAACAAAGTCGTCTCTGGATCTACTTTCTTCAGGGTTTCGGCAATATGAGTTCCATCCACATTGGATACAAAGAAGATCTCCAAATTGGCTGCTTGGTAAGGCTTCAACGCCTCCGTCACCATCACCGGACCAAGATCTGATCCTCCAATTCCAATATTTACCAGTGTTTTGATCTGTTTACCTGTGTAGCCCAACCACTTTCCCTGATTGACTTGATCCGCAAATTTTTTCATCTGCGCCAAGACCGCATTTACTTCAGGCATCACATCTTGTCCATCTACAAATACTCCGTGTCCACTTCGATTACGAAGAGCCGTGTGCAATACCGCCCGATCTTCTGTCTGATTGATATGTACACCGCCAAACATGGATTCAATCGCTTGATGAAGTTCAGTCTCCTCTGCCAAGTCTCGCAGGCCATCCATGATTTCATCGTTGATTCGGTTTTTGGAATAATCCACCAACATCCCATCCAGGGTCAAGCTGTAGCGTTCAAATCGCTCTCTCTTTTCAAAAAGTGAACTGATTTGAAGATTTTTATATTTTTCAGCAAGAGTTTTAAGTCTTGCCCAAGCTGGCGTAGTGGAAGGATTGATATTTTTCATATGGTTTCTTCAAGAGGTTTGAATTACAAAAATATGATTAATCTCAAGGGGATAAAACAAACAAACTTTATCAAAGCCAAAAATTATTTTTCTTTCATGATAGTAATTCCGAAATGAGAATTTTCAGAAATTAGACTGTAAATTCCTTGAGACTTCTTAGTTTAGAATTCTAAATCCAATGAAAATGATAAATAGAATCTCAAAATTAGCTTTTAGCCTACTCTTTCTTGGAATAGCAACTATAGCATATTCACAAAAAAGAGAAATCACGCCCCTCAACATTCATTTCAACCCTATCAGCGAAAAAGACACATTGAACCTTGCCTATCACGCTATGGTAACGCATCTGGAGGGGAATATTGCAATGATGCAAGTAGTTGATCTGGAAAATCGAATTGTCCAAATTACAAAAGAGGGATACAATACTGAAGGTTCTTTCCCAGAGGAAATTATCGAGACCTTTGATCGAAATGGAAAGTTGAAGTCTAAAAAGACTAAGAATAAAACCAATGGAATGTTTCATGCAGCTTATTACAATGATGAAGTATTTTTAGGCGAAGTAATTTACAAGCCGAGTGAAGGATATGAAATTACTAAAGCAGGACAAAGTCCTACTCCTTTAATGGAGCAAAATGAATTTGAACCAACTCCGAATTTTGATAAAGCCACATGGTATAAATTGCTGGCAAATAATCTACGTTATCCCCAAAAAGCACTTGACCTTAGGGAAACCGGTACTGTTATTCTTGCCATTTTAATTAATGAAAATTCAGAGGTAGTTAAAATAGAAGTAGCAAATCCTGAAGAGATTTCAAAATCACTCGCTAAAGAGGCAATCCGAGTAGTAAGCGTATATAATGGAAAGTTCGTTGCCGCTAAGGATTTTAATGGGGATTCAGTTGAGGCTTGGGTTTATATTCCTGTCCGTTTTAAGCTAAGCTAATTACTGTAAACGATTATAGTATTTGATAAAAATGATCAACATATAAGATTTTTTAAAGCTAATTAAAACGTATATAAATTGAATTCAAAAACCAAAATGGCCATAAATTTAATACGTATTTACCTTACACTTTTAATTTTGTATAGTAGTATTAATATTTCCTTAGCTCAAAAGCGAGAGATTTTTTTTTGAATAAGAATTATTTTATTGTGAATTCTTCGAAAAAGGAAGCTCAAGTCTATAATCAAATAATAACAAAGGAGTCCAAGGAAAAATCGACTAGCAAGATTTACACACTATCCAATAGACTGGTAAAGTCTGTAGAAGACTCATATAATAAAGATGAAAAATTCAATTAGCGGTTGATCTATCGATATGACACTTTGGGACAACTGACATCTTTCACTTTGTTTAATTTGGATGAAAGTGTCTATCTCACCAGACATTATCGCAATGATTCGATCCGAGCAGAAGTGCTTAAAACTGATTATAGCAAGTTTCAGATTACCATTCCTGAAAGTGAGTCTATTCAATTAGAATTTAATCCTTATTCCAGTGGGCCTCCAAATAATATCATTTTGAATGAATATCTTGGAAATAAACTAGGTTATCCGGTAAGCGCGAGACGCGCTGGGAATAGCGGTACAGCAATAATAGCCATTAAAGTAAACGAAAATGGACGGCTGACAGCATTCGAATTAGCAAATCCCGATCACATTGCACGAGACCTCGCAAGAGAGGCATTAAGTGTGATCGAGAAGTATGATGGATTATGGAGACCCGCAATCAGTGTTGAAGGCGAGGTTGTAGAACATTGGTATTATTTACCCATACGGTTTGTGCTGACAGGGGATGATATACCATTTGTCGGAAATCTCGATTTGGTTTTTAGGCTAAATAATTCTTAACCCTTGAACGAGAAAACACCATCGCGAAAAGCAACAAGTGCAATCTCCCATCTAAAATTTTACTTTATTCAAAATTACAAATCCTATCCCAAGAGATTAATTAACTGATTGATTCTGAGATTCTTTATTTGGACCTGAATGTCAGGCTAAACAATGGTGAGGATATCAAAACCCACCGTATTTATATTGTACCAACGGGATCTAGCCAAAACCTCAAAATTACGGATCGAAACGCTGAAATACCGAGAATAGGATAGAAAGTAAAAAATTTCGGTAAATCCATAGTAGTGATCGAAGACCTGAATAACGTATTCTGAAGCTATACTAAAGGGCTATTCCTAAAAATGGTGAAGCTCGCCGATCTGAAAAGAGGAAGAGTGACTTTTAATACATTTCATACAAAAATCTCATTTTTTCAGAGGGCCGCTGGATTGTATCTTTTTCAGCGAGCAATTTAGTTTGGTTTCAATCAGCATACACAATTCAATCGACTCAGATCGTTCCCCAATCCGTCTGTCTGGTTGCATGCTTGACCTCAAAAGATACCACTGATACCAAAAAAGCGAATGCCGATGAAAAAAAGCAGCCCACGAAAGGGTCGATTAAGAACTGAATGATAAGAATCAAGATGATTCTTAATTATCCGATTTAGCTTCTTCTTTTGCTTTCTTTCTAAATCCGGCTCTAAATGGCCAAGTATATTCCAAAGCTTCCAGTCCTCTGTTTAGATTGTAAGCGGCAGAATCTGTACGATCCATCGTACTTTTCAAGGTCTGGGCAAACTCCTTATCATTGAGCAGCAATCCCATCGCATTGTCTCCTGAGTTGATCTTTGTAGTAATAGCGTTAAGCTTTTTGGTCATTTCTTCACTGTTCTTGGCAGTAGCTTTAAAGCTTTCAATCGTTGTACGAATCTCTCCTACCAGAAGCGTGTCTGTCACCATATCATTGAATAGATTACCTTTTTTGTTCAATTTGGCAGTAAAGGTATTTAGCTCTCGAATCATTCGATTGCTGCTAATTGAAGCTGTATTAAGGTTATTCAGAATAGAACGGAAATTTTCTGCCAAAGTAGAATCTGTCATCACTGCACCTACAATTCCTTCTCCTGCTGCTAATTTGGAGGTTAGCTTCTTTAGGTCAGCCGTGATTTCAACCAAGTTTTCGTTATTGACTTGCAATGTTTCCATCATTTGATCAGTATCAAGTGGCATTACAGCTTCGAGACGATCTCCATCCTCCACAGGAGGTGCCAAGGTTGTCCCACCGTATATTACAATGATTTTATTGCCAATCAATCCATCCGAACTGATGGTAGCTTTGGAATCTTTTCGGATAAATTCCACTACTTCTTCCTCCACATTCATCTCGATTTCTACCTGGGCATTTCCATAGAAATTGATTTTTCGAACAGTACCTATTTTTACACCGGAAAACCAGATGTTATTTCCAGTTTGCAAACCTCCAATATCATCGAAAACCGCTCTCAGTTGGATGGCTTTCACAAATTTCTTTTGCTGACCTCCAAGGGTCAATATCCCAACCACCAAAATGGCTATACCAATGAAGACAAATATGCCTACCATGACCGAACGTTTATTCTCGCCTCTCATAAATCGATAAAATTATAATCGTAAAATAGCTTAACACGCTGATCATCAGCGCGTGCAAAAACTTCATCAAATGTCCCAATTGCTTTGAATTGACCATCCAATAATACTGCCTGTCTATCCCCTGTTTCTTTAGCGCACGTCAAATCATGGGTGATGACGATCGAAGAAGTATTGTACCGATCACGAATCTCCATAATCAAACTGTTGATTTCCATGCAAGTGATAGGATCCAAACCGGCAGTCGGCTCATCATACAGCATAATTTGAGGCTCAAGTATGAGTGTTCTCGCTACTCCTATCCGCTTTTTCTGACCACCAGAAAGCTCGCTCGGCATCTGATTGATCGTCTGTGGAAGACCTACTGCCTCCAGAAGTTCTTCGATTTTGAACGTAATGTCTTTCTTTGAAAGTCCTTTTACGTTTCGAATCAGCGGAAACTCTAAATTTTCTCGTACCGTCATACTATCGTAGAGAGCAGAATTTTGGAAAGAAAACCCAATTTTAAGTCTTAATTGATTCAACTCTTTGGTTTTCAACTTGGACACTTCTTTTCCCAGCACGATCATACTACCACTGTCTTGTCTGAGAAGTCCAACCATAATTTTGATCAGAACAGATTTTCCTGAGCCTGACTTTCCCAACACAACCAGATTTTCACCTTTGTGAAGATCTAAATCTACGCCTTTGAGTACATCCAGATCTCCGAATGACTTCTCTAGTCCTTTTATCTCTACTACTTTTTCTTCCATCGCTTAGATTGCCCGTATGGCATTTACTATCTGAAGAGCCAAGAGCTCTTCAATAAATATCAAAAACATCGACATCACCACCGCTGAATTGGCGGCCTGACCTACACCTTCTGTACCTTTGGTTGAATTATATCCTTTATAGCATCCTACAATCCCAATCGTAAACCCGAAAAGAATAGATTTAAGCACAGAAGAAAATATGTCCAGAAAAGTGATCGAATCAAAAACCTGAACAAAAAAGGTGATTAAACTGACCATTTCATTGGCATTGACACTTAAAAATGAACCCATCAAAGCAACAAAATCAGTGTACATCACCAGTAGCGGAATCATGAATGTAGTCGCCAAAACCCGGGTAACTACCAGAAACTTGAAAGGATTTGTTCCCGAAACCTCCATAGCATCAATCTGCTCGGTGACCTTCATCGACCCGATTTCCGCACCAATACTTGATCCTACTTTACCCGCAGCGATCAATGCGGTGACCAAGGGTCCCATCGCCCTGATGACCGCAATGGAAATTAGAGAAGGCAGCCATGATGCTGCACCAAATTCTGTCAATGATGGTCTGGATTGATTGGTGAAGACTATACCAACAATAAATCCTGTCAAAGTGATCAACGGAAGAGATTCCACACCAATACGATAGCATTGATGGACTATTTCTTTGAACTCGTAAGGAGGAAAAAACACCTCTTTGAAAAATCTACTTACGAAGCTCCAAGCATTGGCCAAGCCTGTAAAAAACTTGTCAAACTTTTTAGATAGGAAAGGTTTTTTGTCGTCTTCTTTTTCGCTCATTGGAATATTTTGATGATTCAAAAATACAGAAATTATTCATAAGCCTTAATCATATCTGAACTGAGCGGAATAATGAGGCGATAGTTTGAAAGAATCTAAAGAACATCTACATTAAACTTTCGTTCTTCACTACTCAATTCATGTGCCCAGTCTAAGGAAAATGACTTGGAAATAAAAACTAATTAAGATTTCCATATCTAAAAATCCTTTTTTATTAAAAATTAATCTGTTACTCATCCCAGTTTCCTGAAATAGCAGAGCCAAAATTTATAAAAGAACAAAGCCTGGCAATTTCTTCTGATCTGAAGTTCCCAGGAGTCATTTGCCACGATTCGGATTTTTTTGGCAGGTAAATGAAATTTGGCATTTTAGGGATTATCCTATTAAATAACTAAGGGTTTTCGAGAATTTCGCTTTGGTAATAAGGACAAAAACTCTTTGGAAAATACGTAACCTTCGATTTAGTGAAAGCAATCTGTTTTGTGTGTTATCGCAATGTCAGATTTTCCATTGAAGGCTCAATTTTAATTTTTTTAGCCATGGCTAATTTTTTTAGCTAATAATGTCTCATGTACCCTAAATATCTCTTAAATCGATTGAAAACAGTACTTTGCATTAATTCAACTCATGTATTTTAAAATCAATTTTCTTGATGCTAAGCACTTTGTTTAACACGAGTAACAATCTCGAAAATCAATCGACGATAAATTGAAATTAGTAAAAGACGTACAAAAAGTAAGAGAATAAAAGTTACAAACTACGCTCATACTTTGAGATATCGGTGTTGGGAAGGCTCCTTCCCTACTCGCTTCTACCCTACACGGCATATAATGAAAATTCAAAAAAGATTCATCATTCAAACTATAGTCCAAAGAAGAACCTTCTTAACCATTTACCGATAGAATGCTCCACTTTCTGAAGAACTGAGTAATGAAAATATCCTAAAAAAGACAAGAAATTCCTATCTCATAGATGCTGACAATAGTCCCAAATGATAATCTATTTTAGTTGGAAAGTAAAAGTAAGAACTAATTATTTTTGAAATAAAAAGCAGGCAGATGATGACTGATCCTTAATATAAGATGTGAGATGCCCGATGTGGGAAGCGGAGTTAGAGCTGACCGGTGAAGGATGACCGATGTTGGGTGACCGAGGCATGGAGACCGGTGTCGAATGTCGAGTGTTCGATTCGGGCTGAGAGTTGTCGGGTAATTATTTTAGGAACACCTAGGTAGGAAGGACAGTTATTTTCACTTCTGAATGTTCCCCGGTAATCAGAACTAGCTTTTGAAAAAAATCAGTTTTTATTGATACCCAATTTTCTTAGGTATATAATTTTTCTATATATTGGTCTTCGTTAGGTAAAAATCTAAGTCATGTCCAATAATAATCTCATCAAGGGAAGTCTTCAAACTATTATCCTCAAACTGCTGGAGGAAAATGAGCGCATGTACGGCTATGAGATCACACAGCGCGTCAAAGAACTTACCGCAGGTGAAATCAAAATCACTGAAGGCGCCCTCTATCCTGCCCTACACAAGCTGGAAGCCGAAGGCTTACTCAGTACAGAAATCGAGCAGGTGGACAATCGGGTGCGAAAATACTACAGCCTGACCAAATCAGGGAAAACTGAAACTGTCTCCAAAATGTCGGAACTGAATGCCTTCGTGGAAAATCTACAGCGGATTCTGAATCCTGGGATACAACCTAAACTGGGAATCTGATGGAGCGAAGAATATTAAGTCGGGAAGAACTGGCTCGGATTAAAAAAGCCATCGCCTTCAAAGATTTGACCTCAGCAGAGATTCTAATAGAAGTTTATGATCATTATGTAAGTCATCTGGAGAGTTTTGAGGAGTCGGAGTTTCAAGCGCAATTGTTTGAGCTGGAGCAGAAGTTCAGGTATGGGTATTACAATTCTCTACAAGAAAATTTTGAGAAGAGCACAAAAAGAGAACTTCTCAAAATTCAATGGACAATTAGTAAAAGCTACTTCTCTTGGCCAAAGATCATCATTACCGCTCTTATAGTGTTTATATTAATACTTTTATTTCAAAATTTAGAGGGAAAAACAAAGGGATTTACTGTGCTTGTACCTATTGGTTTAACTGTTTTATTGATGGCCTTCATTGGAATAAAATCATTTCTAAAAGTAAGAAGAATAAAAAATACGATTGGAACAACTTCCAAAGTACAATCCTCATTTTTAACCAACATTTTGAAGCAGTATTCTTCGGCTTTTGCTTTTTTTAAGCTTTTTGTATTTATACCAATGGCATTGTTTGACAGAGTTGTCTGGTTTGATAGCCCCTATTTCACAATAGCTTCCTTCTTATTGTGCCTTTTTTACATTGGATATTTATTCTCCCTTATAGAAGCTTGGAAGATCAAATCTAAAACTGCGCTGATATGAGAAAGCTATCAATCGAAGAAATTCAAGCCATCGAAGATCGTCTGGATAAGATGAGTATCTCTTATTTAGAAATCTACAATGAGTTATTGGATCACTATACTACAACTTTGGAACAAGTCAGTTCTGATAAGTTCGCTTCCACAAAGGAAGTTTTAGATGAAGAATTTGCTTGGTCGGTGGTAAGGAGAATGGATAAAGAGTTGTTAAATACTGTCAGTACTCAATTGCAAAAGTCCCAGCTGGAATTGCTTAAGTTTTGGAAATTGGATTTTTGGAAGGTGCTTTCAATTTTTACTTACACGAGTTTATTGTTAGTAGTTTATCACTTTTTCAGTTTAGACGTGATTATATTTTTATCCATAGTTCCAGCGCTCGGCATCCTAATAGCTCTATTATATCATTCTGGAAATTACTTTTCCTTCTCGCTTGATCCAAGCTATCACAGACCAAGAAACGTGATTATTCAAGCCGCATTAGGCAAGTATGCCTTAGTTTTTAATTTATTCAACTTCTTTTTTATCATCTCCTCACTTATTTTAAATGATCACGATTTCGAAAACTGGGCTATAGCACTAACGATATGCTACAGCACCTTTCATAATCTGTATGCTTTATCCCTATATACTTCAATCAATCTCAACACTTTTAAAGTTTTCAAACCATGAACCAATCTGAAAGTCACTATTTGGAGCTTCAGGTTGCGGAAAGACCATTCCGGTTTGAAGAATTATACTTTGAAATCTTAGATCATGTGCTGTGTAAGTTTGAATCCTCCGAGTTGGATGATGTGAAAGTATTCTGGGAAAAGGAAAGAGTAAATTGGACTTGGTGGAAGATCATCAAGCTGAGAATCAAATTCCATAATTTGATGATTTGGGAGTTTTATAAATGCTACCTCAAGTCTATGTTTTCTCTAAAAATCCAAGATCTGAAAATCAATTTTGCATTTTTTGTAATTGCTTTTCTGCTTGGCTTGAATTTTTACCATAATGAGTCAATCATGACCGGGATTATTGTCTGCCTTTGGTTTGTCTTTCCTGTTTCATTTCAATCTTGGATTTATCACAACCGTGAAACCCTTGGTGAAAAATTAAAGATTTTCAAAAACAAGCGATATGTGAGTGCAAAAAGCGATGCCATGCGGTCGGTTTTAGTGGTAAATTTCTTTATCTGGCATGTTGTACTAACTAAGGGTGGAGCGTATTTAGGAATTGAAGAGTACTTCGGCTTTGCATTTTACCACCCAAGTATCTCTGTTTCAATAATCTTTTTAATGTTGGTTTCAACAAGATCATTTTATCAGCTGTATCAGACCAAACTCAAGCCATTTTTGTATGAAATTAAGTAAAGACCAAATCATGATCATCAAAAAACTGATTTCCTACAAAGGTTATCCAGAGATCGATGTACAATACGAGATCTTGGATCATGTGGCCTGCAAGGTGGAAGTACTCATAGAGAAAGATCCAAAACTGGCACTTGACGACGCTTTTCGGAAAGTGCACAGCGAATTTGGGATTTTTGGATTTAGCTCACTGGAAGAATCTTACAAAAAAGCCATTCGGAAAAAAGTCAGAAATAATTACTGGACTGAACTCAAAAATCTCTTCACTTCCTACCGTATAATCTACCCGCTTGGGCTTGGGGTCATTATCTATCAAGCTTCTCTCTATTTGGATGATCCTCAAAATTGGGTCCTCTTGTTTGCAGGCTTTTTATTCCTTGCGTTTTGCTGGCTGGCTTCCCGATACGGAACAAAGCACAAACACTATAAAAACTATGCATCCTATCAAACTCTGGGAAATATATGGCAATGGCTAAACGCGACTGCAATGGCTTGTATCTATTCCTATCAGTTCGTCTACTCCATTTCAAATTCAGAGGACACCCCAGCTTTATTTTCCTCAATCTTTCAAGGCATCGTTTTGACCATTTTAGTTTCCTTTTCAATAAGTGTCTTTATTCTTCCTAAAATTCTGGATCAAAATATTGCCCTGACTGAAAAGCTGAAGTCCTTATATGAAGGTTAAATTCGATTGATTTTTTTCGGATTCCGCCATTAAGCGTGATATCTCATCAGCTTCGAGGTTAAGGTCTTACAATTCCATAACATTCCCGATTAGAGATATGCAATAAGATTCAACTTCTGCTCATTTAAAAATATTCTTAAGCCAACCAAACCATTCCTTTTTTTCCTCAAGTTCGACGTAACTAAAGCCTATTCGATACTTAGGCAGAAAAGCTGAGAAAAAATTATAATGTTTTGCCGTAAGAGCGAATCTCAGAACCTCCTTTCCCGCAGTCTTTTCCTGATAGATTGTTAGTTTTTTATTTACTTCTTCATTAATATCGGCAGTAAAAGCAAGAATCAAATACCCAGAATTTGCTACGATATTTTGATCAGTCACATCCACCACATTGAAGCCATTTTGTAACATGTCAAGCTTAATGGTTTTTGCAGTAAGTTCAATTAAGCTTTCCAACGGCTCATTTTCAGAAAGCTTGGGCCTATCATCAGTATTGAATACTCTTAAATAAAGAATCTCAGGATAGTTTTCTTCCTTCATAAAATGAAAACTAATCTCCTGAAGTAGAATTTTGTTTTTTATTCTAAATGCATTGCCGTGAAATTCTCCCGAATTATCCAAACCCATCATCATCGGAGTAAACTTACCCTTCTCATCAGAGCCCCCATAAACTCGACGACCTGTGAGCACCTCTGCCCAGTTTATTTCCTTCTCCGATTGTGGAATAATTATCACCTCAGGGAGATCAAGGACTCTTTTCTCTAGTTCAATGATTTGATACAAATCAGAATTCTTCATGTAAAATTCTTTAGCCAAATAAGATGATGCACTTACCCGAAACCTTACCGAGTCGATCTCGCTGGTAAAAACAAATTGGTAATATCCACTTTCATCTGAGATCGCACCTATGTTGCTTTGATCCATCGAAAGTAAAGTCACATAAGAAATCCCTGCGCCAGTATCCATATCTGTAATACGGCCACTGAACGTTCTTTGTCCTAAAGCTATGTTGCTTGTCAATAGAAAAAAGCCTAGAAAATTAACTAATTTCATGCACTATTATTTTTTTGTAGAATTAATTATATTTTGAAAATAATCAAAATGGTTTATTTCCGACTTCACAGCTGAATAATATAAATAAGTATCTGATTTTTGATTATAATAAATTACTGGCGTCCGACAAAATTTCGTTTTTGGAAATTAATCGGCTTAGAAATGAGTATTTGGAAATTTCCCCGTACCTCCCTAGGTGATGTATCATTGATGGTTCAAAAGGGGGGTAGTTTTCAGAAAGGCGTTGAAATGTTCATTTTGCGCTAACTGGAGCATATTTTTTCAGAGTTTTAGTTTTACTCGGACGCCACTAATAATAAATTATATATGGTAATAAAATATTTTCCTTAAAATCAGATTCGTTTTCAATACCAACAATACTTTTAATTTCAGGATTATTCGTTTTCAAATATTTAAGGTAATTGTTATTTGCTTCGAAAGCTATCAGGAATTTATCTAAATGAGTTTCTCAATCTAGAAATTTTTGATACTCTTGTTCCAAGCAGGAATTGCAGGTGTCACCTGGGAGAATAAAAAATAAACCATCATCTGAAATAAATGTCTTTAAGATACCTGATTTAGAAAAATCATGTACCTCAACAGTATTAAAGCTAAAGACCAAATTTAATTCCCATGAAGATTTCATACTATTCATCAGTTCTTCATAAACAGGAGTTTCATTTATGTATTTAACATCAGTACAACTTGTGAGAATAAATAGCAGTGACGCCAAAAAAAATAATATAGATCTGTAATTAGGATAATATTTCATTTTAAATAAAATTTAAATAAAAATAATTTATTTTCAAAATCTTTAAACTCAATATTACTATCTAAGATTCCTGTGGTAGTTGAGACCGTTTTATAGTCAGATTCGGATAAGTAGCCAATACTGTAATACATGCCCGCAGAGGACGCAAATGGAACAGGAACATCGGCATTATCAAACAATCCCTTCCAAGAAATTGAGATATTGTCATCAAAATCGTTTTTACTAATTCGGACAAAATTATAATTCTCCAAATCCCTGTAATAAAAGAGGAAGTAATTACCCCCATATTCACTTCCACTAAAAGATCCAAAACTCATTTCGCTATCCAACAAAAAACTTTGCAAAGCCAAAATATCGAGTCCTTCTAACAAATCAGAAGGTATCTTTTCAGAATTTAAGATGAGTTGGAATAGTGGATCAAACCTACTGGAATCCGCATTATATCTGAATATTTTATCCTCAAATGGAACATGATAAAAACCACTCTGGTCATTATAGAGAAAAGATTCACTGGAAAAAGGAATCATCGGATATTTCGTATAAAGAATAGGTTTAAAGACCTCTTTGGACTTTTGGTAAGTCAATATATAATCATTTGACACCTCTATATAGTCATCGGGAAAATATAAATAGCCATCTCCGTTTCTTAAGTGAGAGATGTTACTGTAATAATTGGGGAGTTTTTCAGATTTAATCAATCTGAAATTCAAATCGTAGGTTAGTAATTTGAGCATTGTTCTGTCAAACACAAGCATTTCATTGAGCGACTCATCAATGCTGAAAATCGATGGAATATTGAATCCCAATGGCGACTCGCCCACAGAAATCACCTCGGCTATAAAATCTCCTTGATGGTTAAATTTCATGATTTTCTTGCCTTGAGATTCATCAAGAAGATAGATATGATTCTCTGTAACCTTATATAGATCAATGTTTCCAATCCATATTCCACTATCTTTTGAAACCAGCTCAACTAATTCCACCCGCTGAAAAAAGTCAGACAGCTTTCCACTGGACTGTGAATTTAATTTCACTTGTGGAAATGCGATTTCA
>Ga0209390_10001556_pt1 | contig 43660 bp, 28 predicted proteins | sample BON01_FD_187212 | JGI IMG/M metagenome (GOLD analysis project Ga0209390, IMG submission 187212) | Freshwater microbial communities from Lake Bonney liftoff mats and glacier meltwater in Antarctica - BON-01 (SPAdes) (version 2) | ecosystem: Environmental > Aquatic > Freshwater > Ice > Glacier...
CCAGAAAAGCAAACGCGGACCCAAACGCCAGCAACCCCAACGCAAGTACTCCGGCAACGGACAACACGTCGCCACGGCAAAGCTACTCGCCAGAAGAAACACCTAAAAACTCACCTTCAAAGGGCTGGGTTTAAAGGGGCTACTCTCGATTGGTGTTGATGCGGTGTCGAACTCACTGGTTATCTCATCCACAGCTTCACTGATGGATACTCTTGGAGAACTTGTTGAGGAACTGGACCAGGCGGCGGAAACTTCGTCTTCAGTTCGAGTTCTAAAAGTCGATCCAAGCTTGGATCTTGGGTTGGTTCAGCAACGTCTGAACAACGCGTTGGGAAGTTACGGCACCAACGGCTTGCAATCAAGCGGTCAACCTCAGACACAGAGTGAACACGGCAAGCCAGGCGAAGGTCAGCCCGGGGGGCCGGATGTAGAGGCCGTAGCACGCTGGTTCGTTAACTGAATGAAAAAGGCTGCGATGCCGCAACCGGTGTTTGGCTCGGAAGCCGTATCGCATTTCCTGTTTGGGCAGGGTAGACGATCAACCCGGTCAATTTACGAAGCTACAAAACAGAAAGGTCCAGCTAAAAAGCCGGACCTTCTGATTATCGTTGCGGGTGACATACGTAGACTAAGCTTCTTTAGCGTCTGTTCCGCCAATCTCCCGTTTGATGGCATCGTAGATTTCCTGACGATGTACCGTGACGTCCTTTGGAGCGTCAATTCCGATTCGCACTTTATCGCCGCGAACCTCAACAATAGTGATCCTTATGGAATCACCGATAATTATCGTTTGATCGCGTTGTCGCGAGAGTACAAGCATTGAATATATCCTCCATGTATTCCTTCGGCGTCACACCGACGTTTCTAGATCAGTTTGTCACATGCCATAACAACAGGCGCGACCGTTCATGATCGGTATCCCGCTACAATTGGCAGCCGGTGACCGAAGTAACTCGGTAGCGTATTCTTCGACGATTTTCCAAATCAAAAATGCTGCTGTCTGCAGGTTTATGGCGGAACCTCGGTGAAACGCGGCAAGTTCTTCTATTTTGACGGTTGTGCGTTTTCTTACCCAAATGCCGCAAAAACGATTTGCCCGTGATCTGATGATTCAGTTCGACAAGAAGTCCTTAGGCATTGCCGAAATCACATCAGCCGAGTAGTCTTTTGTCCTACAAAAAGCTTCACCCTCTTATTGCGTTCAACCCGTATTATCCGCTGGCAATCACGGCTTGGTAATAGTTAACTTTCAGCATGTCTGGCAAAAGGTTGTAAAAAATCGACTTCCAGAAGACACCGTGCCGCTGGTGTTTTTGTGCGGACTTAGTTGACTTGCTAAACGGGCCATTGGGGAATCGAATGTTCCTGCGTTGGCTAATTCTTCAGTAGTTTCCCCGTCTAATACCAGCAGTCGTTTAAAATCAGTAATCCAACAACGGTCTGAGACAGGACACCATGCTCACGCTATTAGTCGCGGTTTTTTCCTTTATCGCCTTCATTGTTGCGTACAACACCTACGGCACCTGGTTGTCGAAGAAGATCTTTCAGATCGATTCGACGGCCATTGTGCCAGCTCATGAACTTCGTGACGACGTGGACTTTGTGCCGACAAAGCGTCAGGTTCTGTTTGGGCATCACTTCACGAGCATTGCCGGAACGGGTCCTATTGTGGGACCAGCCATTGCGGTTTTCTGGGGATGGCTGCCAGCAGTTTTGTGGGTCGTGCTGGGATCAATCTTTGTCGGTGCAGTTCACGACTTCGGAGCGTTGTTTGTTTCACTGCGAAGTCGGGGCCAGACAATTGGCGAAGTTGCCGGGCGGCTGATCAATCCTCGCGTTCGAATGTTGTTCCTGTTTGTGTTGTTTTTTGCGCTGACGATTGTGCTCGCCATTTTTGGACTCGTCATCGCCATCATTTTTTCGCTGTATCCTGAATCTGTGCTGTCAGTCTGGATTGCTATGCCGTTAGCGATCATGATCGGTATTTATGTACATCGCAATCCCGGCTTCTCGCTGTTGGGGCCGTCTCTGATTGCTTTGCTGATTCTTTACGGTTCTGTTTATCTGGGCGTCTATCACCTGCAACTAACGCTTCCGCCTTCGCTGTTAATTTTTGATTCAGCAGTGGTTACCTGGACGGCGTTGCTGATGGTTTATTGCTTCTTTGCGTCGGTGCTGCCCGTTTGGTTACTGCTGCAGCCTCGTGACTATATTAACAGCCATCAGTTGGTTGTTGCGTTGGTGCTGCTTATTGTCGGGCTGGGTGTGGCTGGTCTTAGCGGAAAGGCAGATCTGGCGGCAAGCACTCCAGCAATTGTGGATGCCGCTAACATTCCAACAGATGCTCCACCTATCATGCCGTTTCTGTTTATCACAATTGCCTGCGGAGCGTGCAGCGGATTTCATTGCCTGGTGAGCAGTGGTACCAGCAGCAAGCAGATCGACAACGAGAACGATGCTCAATTTGTCGGCTACGGATCGATGTTAATGGAAGGCGCGTTGGCAGTGCTTGTGATTCTGGCGTGTTGCGCTGGTGTGGGCATGGGGCGTTTCGAAAAGGATGCTGTTACCGGAACGCTTGTTCCAATCATCGATACGGCGACAGGATTGCCGATTGTTGGCGAAGCCGCTTGGCGTTCTCGATATTCAGTGGCCGATGGTTGGGCCAGCTTCAAATTGCCTCAAACCGTGGGGGCGTTTGTGGAAGGTGGAGCCAATTTTGTGAGTGCCCTGGGAGTTCCACTGCGGCTTTCCATCGGAATTATTGCTGTCCTTGTGGCCTGCTTTGCGGCGACAACCCTGGACACCGCCACTCGATTGCAGCGTTATGTGATTCAGGAACTGGGGGGTTCTTTAAAGATAAAGCCGCTGGAAAATAAGTACGGAGCAACTTTGCTGGCGGTGTGTCTGGGCACGATTGTGGCCATGATTCCCAACGCAAGCGGCGAGTACGGTAAGGGCGGACTAATTTTGTGGCCGCTATTTGGTGCAACAAATCAACTACTGGCGGGGCTTGCCTTTATGGTGTTGATTTTCTTTCTGGCCCGCCGCGGCAAAAGCATCTGGTTTGCGATGATTCCGGCCATCATGATGTCCATCGTTCCCGCCTATGCCTTGTGCTGGAACATGTTTCACAAGGGTGGCTGGATCAACAGCGATACTCCCGATTATCTGCTGAGCGGATTCGGAATAATCATTCTGGCCCTGCAGGCGTGGATGGTCATTGAGTGTTTGATTCTGTTTCCACAAGTGCGGGGCGTTATGGAGGAAGCCTTACCTCCGTTGCCTGTTTCGGCGGCGACTGAAGCCCTGCGTTCACCCAATTGTTGACCAATAGCGTAAAACGTTTTCGGCAATCATTAACATTGCCGAAAGCCTGAAACTGGTTTCGGGCCACCATTTTCTGGTGGTGCGGGACTCGCATGCGTAACATGCGGTCTGTGTTTGTCATTTCGTTATTGGGCCGTGTGATTACGACTGATTCTGTCGAACGGCTAGACTGCAAACGAAGCTGAATTCCATCTCCAATGCGATCGGACGCACACCGTCGACTTCTCTGCTCTACACTTGGGCTGCGGGATGCAGCGATCAGATTCACGAATGATTGATGATTTGTCTTAGAGGATGGACACCGGTTTGTTGAAGCCAGTATTCTGCGAGACGCGGCACCAGAGAACCGGCGTGGCTAACCCGGAATTCGTGTTGATCGATTGAGCGGATTGGCAAAACGCCGACCGGAGTCGACGACACAAACGCTTCTGTCATACCGGGAATTTCGTTAGGCCCGATGTCTCTGATCGCAAATGGAATTTCGCAGGCAGCGGCCGCTTGTTCCACAAGTTTGCGGCTCATACTTTCCAAAACGTTGTTTTTGGGGGTCACTATGCGGCCATCGACGACTCCGTAGAAGCAGGCTGTACTCGTTTCTGTAATGAGGCCGAAATTGTCCAGCAGTAGCGCCCGGGCTCCCGGCATTTTTTCGTGAGATTCCTGGTCGGCCAGCCACCAGTGCAGTCGATTTCTTGTCTTATGTGTTACGGGAAGACTGTTCGACGAAATCTGAGTGCGATCCGGAATGACCAGCCTAAGTCCCCGCTCTGCCGATGCCTTCCAGATTTCAAACGGCAGCCGAAAAGTGTGAACACCGACCGTCGGCCCCGGCAGTTCACCGCCGCCCAGATACGTGCGGTTGGCGCCGGCCGTTATGAAGACGACAATCCCCAAGTCATCACTGCCGGAAATTAGCGTTATGTTTGCGGTGACAACCTCTTCAGCTGCGGCAATCAATTGATTTGCCGTATATGGCGAATGAAACTTCAGAGCTCGGCAGGATGTCAGCAATCGGTCAACATGTTCCGCCAGTCGAAAAGCACGATGGCCGAATGTTCGTGCCATTTCCGTGATACTGGCTCCGGCGACAACGCCGAGGTCCCAGACGGGAAGTGCCATTTCAGAAAAAGGCAGAAGTTGCCCATTCATCCATGCCACAGAGCTTGTCATTCCTATAGTGTCCTGAAGGCTGTTGTATTTCTTCCGAGTTAACGGGCAGCCCTCGACCTTTGCCACCCCTTTGCGATATCGTATGCGGTACTCGCCGTCGAATACTATCCTCGGAGCCAAACATGCGTGCAAATTTCATTTGCTGTCTACTTAGCCTTCTTACATTCCTTCAGGCTTCGTCGTTTTCTATCGCCGCTGCGGATGATGCCGCTGCGGATGATGCCGCTGCGGATGATGCCGACAAGGATCGCGACCAGTATGAACTTATGAAGCTGTTTGTTGAGACCTTTCAACAAATAGAATCCAATTATGTGAAGGAAGTGGATCGCCGCCAACTGATGGAATCGGCGATTCGCGGAATGCTGGCGGATCTGGATCAGTATTCCAACTTCATTCCTCCACGCGAAGTTGGCCGCTTTAATCAAATGGTAGAACAGGAGTTTGGAGGCATTGGAATCACAGTTAATGTGCGCGGCGGCCGACTGATTGTGGTTAGTCCATTGCCTGGTACGCCGGCTTATCGAGCTGGGATTCGGGCTGGCGATGCGATTGTTGAGGTCGAAGGTGAACCAACCGAGGGGTATTCATTAAGCGACGCCATACAGAAACTGCAGGGGCCTGTGGGACGTCCGGTAAAGCTCGTCGTTCAGCATGCTGGTGAAGAAACCGGCCCGACACAACTGGAGATTGTGCGCGAACTGATCAAAGCACCAACCGTTCGTGGAGAACGCTATGACGACAAAGATCAGTGGGACTATATGCTGCAATCGGATCCGAACATTGGTTACATTCGCATGACTCATTTCAGTCGCTACACGACCGAAGAAATGAAAGCCGCGATGGATCAGCTTGCTGCTCATAACGTTCAGGGCTTGATTCTGGATCTCAGGTTCAACCCGGGTGGCCTGCTGGAATCGGCGATCGAAATTTCTGATATGTTTCTGGAGAACGGTACGATTGTCAGTGTTCGAGGTCGCAATGTTCCCGAACGATCATGGGACGCCAGAAAATCCGGCACGTATCCCAACGTGCCGATGGCAATTCTTGTGAATGGCTTCAGCGCTTCTGCCAGTGAAGTTCTGAGCGCCTGCCTGCAGGACAACAAACGAGCAATCGTCATTGGCGAACGAACGTGGGGCAAAGGCAGCGTGCAGAATGTGATTCGAATGGAAGACGGCGAAAGCGCGCTGAAGTTGACAACGGCAAGTTATCATCGCCCCAGTGGAGTAAATATTCATCGTTTTCCGCGGATGAAACCAACGGAAGAGTGGGGCGTGATTCCGGACGAAGGCTATCTGATTCCCTATTCAAATGCTGACTGGTCCGCATGGGATGCGGACCGAAACGAACGCGACGTGGTTCGTGCTCATACAGAAAAGCAGCAGGATGCGGACGACGAATCAAAGACAGCTTTTGACGACCGCCAGATAACTGCCGCCAGCGACTACATCAAACTGCAACTGACTCGAAAACCTGAAACCGCCAGCGAGTAACCGCCAGCGAGTAACCGCCAGCGAGTATTCGCTAGTTGCAGTTCCAATCTGTTGTCAGAGACGGGACGAAGGTGAGCCGGCGTGCTCGCCGGATCCACCCGGAAACGAATTTCGTCCGCACCCGCACCCGCACCCGCAGACGTGGCGAAAAGCCTTTGACGCAATGTGCAGGGCCGAAGCCGTTTAGCAAATATGTTAACGAACCGTAAGCTACCGGCGTAACGCGCCGTTGTTGGGCTTTCACGTGCTTTTTGTTTTGGTGGCGGGTATTATTTAGTGACCCCGCCTTCCTACGAAAAGCAGCCTCCGCTTTATGCCTCGATCTATTCCTCACTGTTTTTTGGCACTGGTTTTTCTGTCCGTTACCGCGTGTGGTGATGAGCTTCGCGTTGACTTTGCGACAGAAATTAAGCCTCTGCTTTCAGATCGTTGTTTTCTGTGTCACGGGCCCGACGCAGAAACGCGGCAGGCTGATCTAAGGTTGGATATTCAAGCAGGTATTACTGCTCCGCTGGCATCTGACAGTACTCTGCACGCTGTGGTTTCGGGGAAGCCAGAAGCCAGCGAGTTGGTTGCTCGAATTATGTCTGCCGACGTAGACCTACAAATGCCTCCACCCGATTCCGGCCTGTCGCTGAACGCTGCAGAAAAAGCTTTGCTAAGTCGTTGGGTATCTGAAGGAGCCGAATGGAAGGGACATTGGGCATTTGAACCAATCGCGAGTCCGGATCTGCCTGCAGTAAAAAATATTGAATGGTGTCGCAATGAAATTGATCGGTTTATTGCGGCGCGTCAGGAAGTGAAAGGTCTTTCACAAAACGAACCGTCCACAAAAGAACGACTGATTCGTCGAGCAACCTTTGATGTAACCGGCCTTCCGCCGACTCTGAATGAGATCGATGAGTTTGCTGCTGATGTGCGGGCGAATGCTTTCGAACTTGTTATTGACCGACTGCTGGCGTCGACTCATTTTGGCGAACGCATGGCGTCTGACTGGCTGGACATCGCTCGTTATAGCGACACCTATGGTTACCAGGTGGATCGCGATCGCTTTGTCTGGCCTTGGCGAGACTGGGTTGTGAATGCATTTAACGACAACAAGCCGTACAACGAGTTCATTGTCGAACAGCTTGCTGGCGACCTGTTGCCACAGGCCACAAAGGATCAGATTCTGGCGACGACGTTTAATCGCCTGCATCCTCAGAAGGTCGAAGGCGGCAGTGTTCCGGAAGAGTTTCGCGTTGAGTATGTGGCCGATCGAGCTCAAACAACGGCCACCGCATTCATGGGACTCACCATGGAATGTTGTCGTTGCCACGATCATAAATACGACCCACTGTCGCAGCGCGAGTACTATCAGTTTTATTCTTTCTTCAATAATATTGACGAATCAGGACTGTATTCTTACTTCACCAATTCTGTACCAACTCCGACTCTGCGACTTCCGACTGATCAGCAGGCCAGTGAATTGGCTGATGCTCAGCAATCCGTCGATATGTCAGCCGCTGTCGTTCGCCAGCTGTTGAATGAGATCCACGGCATCGATCGAGGTGAGCAGGTCATGGAACATCTGTTTACTAAAACTGCTGATCGTTTGGCTGACCCGGCAAAGTTGGTGTCGGGTGAGATCGCGTTTCTGGATTTTGAATCAGACAACGTCGGCGGCAACACGCAGGTTGACGCCCGTGGCAGCAAAGCGGTGAGTTTGACCGGGGACCACGGGATTGATGTAAAGGTTGGCAATTTTCCAAGGTGGCAGCCGTTTACAATTTCCACATGGATGAAAACTTCAAAGGCCTTTGAGCGTTGCGTTGTCTTTCATCGATCGCGAGCGTGGACCGATGCAGGTAGCCGCGGTTACGAATTACTGATTGAAGACGGACAGCTCAGCACGGCTTTGATTCACTTCTGGCCTGGCAACGCAATTGGAATTCGGTCGGTGGCTGCCATTCCACTCAATGAATGGATTCACGTCACGGTGACCTACGATGGATCCAGCCGTGCGGCAGGTTTGCAGTTACTCGTTAACGGTGAAGCTCTGGCAACTGAAGTCGTTCGAGACAATCTTTACAAAAACATTACGGGCGGTGGCGGAGATAACATCACAATTGGCGAACGATTTCGTGACATTGGCTTCGCCGGCGGGCAGATCGACGACTTTAGAGTCTTCAATCGGCAACTCACAGCTTTGGAAGTGAGGCAGATTTTCGATGGCACCAGCTTAAAAAACGCCCTCAACACACCATCTGAATCACGAACACCGGAACAGAACAGTCAGCTGATTGATTACGCCGCGCTGACGCTGGACCCGGAATACAAAAATCGTCTGGATGATCTGCAGAAGGTGCGCGAATTGCTGTGCCGGAAACAGGATTCTCTGCAGGAAATCATGGTCATGCAGGAACGGGCCCTTCCACGAAAAGGGTGGGTGCTTGCTCGAGGTGCCTACAATGCTCCAGCCGCCGAAGTTTTTGCCGAAGTGCCGGCCGTGTTGCCAGCGATGGAATCGTCAGCAGCTAAAAATCGACTGGGGCTGGCGAAATGGCTAACGGCGGACAATCATCCCCTCACCGCTCGTGTTGCCCTGAATCGTATGTGGCAGATGCTCTTTGGACATGGCCTGGTGCGAACTCCGGAAGACTTTGGCAGCCAGGGAATGGTTCCCTCGCATCCGCGTCTGCTGGATTGGCTGGCAGCGGACTTCAAGGACAACGGCTGGAACGTCAAACGCAGCCTGAAGCAGATTATGATGTCTGCCACTTATCAGCAAAGTAGTCGTACGTCAGGAAAACTGTATCGACTTGATCCAGCAAATATATGGCTGGCCCGGTTTCCGGTCTTTCGCCTGCCCGCCGAAATGCTGCGAGACAACGCCTTACATACCAGCGGTTTACTTGAGGCCCAGATTGGCGGGCCGCCGGTCAGGCCTTACGAACTGGCGGCATCGTTCAAACCGTCCACGCCCGATAAGGGAGCCGGGCTTTACCGTCGCAGTCTGTACACATACTGGAAACGTACAGCACCTGCGCCCGTGATGATGGCGTTAGATGCATCGACAAGAGACGTTTGCCGAGTAAAAAGAGAGCGGACGGCGTCGCCATTGCAGGCCTTGGTTATAATGAACGGTCCTCAGTTTGTTGAGGCTTCTCGAGTACTTGCTAACCGCCTGATAAAACAATATCCGCAGAACGATGAGAGCATTCTGAATGATATGTTTCGCTTACTGACCAGTCGGTTGCCGACCGACCCGGAACGAGTTGTATTGATGCAGTTGTACGAAGATCAACGATCGCATTTTTCCAGCGATACCGCCGCTGCCCAGGAATATCTTTCCGTGGGCGATACCCAATGCGAAACAAACAGTCCGGCCAGACTGGCAGCGTGGGCCACTGTGGCAAATGCGCTGTTTGCGTTCGACGAATGCATGATCAGGCGATAGAAAGACACCTATGAACATCTTCCGTACACAGCATTCAAGTCGCCGCTGCACGGGCTTCGACAATACACTTCAGTTCGACCGCCGCGGCGTACTGCAGAATTTTGGAATGGGGCTTGGCGGAATTGCTCTGGCAGAACTGCTGACCGGCAAGTCGGGGTCGGCGGCGGGGATCGAATCGGCCGCCATGGCTGAACAAAGCTTGATAAGTCCGCTGTTGGCCAGGGCGAAACGCGTCATCTATTTGTTCCAAAGCGGCGGGCCATCGCAGATGGATCTGTATGACTATAAGCCGTTGCTTAACAAAATGCAGGGTCAGGAATTGCCTCCTGAAGTTCGCAAAGGACAGCGTCTGACGGCGATGAGCGGAAATCAGGCGACTCTGCCGCTGGTTGGTTCGCCATTTCAATTTCAGCAGCACGGTGAAAGTGGCGCTTGGTTAAGTGAAATTCTTCCTTACACATCGGAGATTGCGGACGATCTGTGCTTTATTAAGTCGATGAATACGCCGGCGATCAACCACGGACCGGGCGTCACCTTTATGCAGACCGGCAGCCAGTTTCCCGGTCGGCCTAGCATGGGGGCCTGGCTGGACTATGGTTTGGGAACGGAAAACGACAACCTGCCGGCGTTTGTGGTGATGGTTACAAAAAACAAGGGGGGCCAGCCGCTTGTGTCAAGGCTCTGGGGCAGTGGGTTTTTGCCGTCGCGACATCAGGGTGTTCAGTTTCGGGCCGGAGAAGAAGCCGTTCTGTATGTGAATAACCCCAATGGACTGAACGGTGAAGCCAAGCGGCGTATGCTGGATGCGTTGCTGCAGTTACATCGCCAGCAGACTGCGGTGATGCCGGATCCTGTTGTGGAAACCGAGATCGCTCAACACGAACTCGCCTTTCGCATGCAGACATCCATTCCAGAGGTTACCGACCTGTCATCGGAACCGGATCACATCTTTGATATGTACGGCGAAGATGCAAAAACTCCGGGAACATTCGCGGCGAACTGTCTGTTGGCACGCCGGCTTTGCGAAAAAGGCGTTCGCTTTGTGCAGTTGTATCATCCGGGCTGGGATCAACACGGCGGACTGCCAGGCGGCATCACAGCACAGTGCCGAGAAACTGATAAAGCGTCTGCGGCGCTGGTGAAGGACCTGAAGCAGCGTGGCCTGCTGGAAGACACGCTGGTGATTTGGGGCGGCGAATTCGGCCGCACAAATTATTGTCAGGGAGGACTGTCGGCGAATTTCGGACGCGACCATCATCCAAGATGCTTTACGATGTGGTTTGCCGGCGGGGGAATCAAGGCCGGAACAACGTACGGAGCGACCGACGATTTGTGTTACAACGTTGCCGCAGATTCCGTTTCTGTCCATGACCTGCATGCGACTCTGATGCACCTGCTGGGTATCGACCATAAGCAATTGACATATCGTTATCAGGGACGTCGCTTCCGCCTGACCGATGTGCATGGCGACGTGATTGAATCCGTTCTTAGCTGATACGGACGTCAGCTTCAGAGCGTAGGGATGTGGCTTTCGCAACAGAATGCAAAAACGGAATTTATTGTGTTTATGTTTTCCTGATCGCTCCGAACGCCGCAAAGCAGGAGTTTTTGTGCAGCAGTTCGACGTGTTTGAAACCGACCTGTCGCAGCAGGTCCAGCTGATAGGTGACTGGTCGCGGCGAGTCTTCTTTGTCAATGTAATCGAAGACTTTCTGCGTGTAGTCTTCACCACCGAGTGACGTCAGGTAGTCTCCGTACCGGGCCCACATCATGGCATGCACGTCAGCCGTTTCGTGAGACACAAGGTCTGTAATCCAGACGCTGCCGCCCGGTGCCAGTAAGTTGTAGATCTTCTGAAAGGCGTTCAGCCAGTCGTTATCGTCACGAAGATGATGCAGCACGGCGGCAGCCAAAATAACGTCGTAAGCACCAGCGATGAGTGCGGCATCTCGGAAGTCAGCATTGATTGTGGACACGGTTCCACTGTTGACTGCGGCAACTCGTTCGGTAGCGCGATTCAGCATCGGCACGCTTAGATCCAGCAGATCTACGTCGAAAGCACTGCCTGAAATCTGACGAAGCATGATTGTGTTGTTACCGGCTCCGCAGCCAATGTCGAGTACTCGGCGAATGGGCTTTGTAGAGGAGACAGCTGCATTTGTGATCAACTGCATCGCCAGCGGAGCGTCAATTGTTGCGGATTGTCCGGTTTCCAGTTTGGAAAACCGTTCAACATCGTTGTCAAAGCGCTGTCGAATTTCCTCGGTTGTCGATTTGACTTCGAGTGGAGTTGTCATGTCGGTTAACTGTTTCTGATTCTGTGTTACGAGGGAAGCTGGCGGAATTTCAGGCGGGGCGAAGATCTGTGTTGGTGGAATGTATTTTCCTGCACAAGCCCGGTGCAGGAAAATTTCAGCGCTCAGGTTGTAAACGGCGACAATGGCTTGTTTATTCTTCGGCCACAAGACTCAAAGTTCGCAGCATTGGCCGAATGGCATTAAAATCGAGATAGGTCCAATCATGAATGTGGAGATATGCGGGCTAGCGCAGTGAGATATCAGCTTACGGTGGCCAGTGCCGATGACAAACAAGACAGTCCGAATCAATCTAACACACCCGCATTGGAGTGCGCACATTCATGCAGCACGTGGGATGGTAGCGGCAAAATTCGCCGAGAGACTTCACGCATGACAGCAGACAAACAGCAGCGGCGGCCCGTCGCTCGATCTCAGGGCGGGCTTACCATGTGGAACGGGATGAATATTTCGGGATTGTGGCGACTGCTGCAATCGCGGCCATCGATTCACTGGAGTCGCCTTCACAAGCTTTTGCCGCTTCCGTTTACGGCCGCATACAATTCGAGCATGGGCGCCTTGGAGTCGCTGATTTACGGCCGGGCGGTTGCTGCGACGGAATTGACTGAACCTCCGTTGATTGTGCTGGGATTCTGGCGCAGCGGAACGACGTTGTTGCAGAATCTGTTGAGTCGCGATCCGCAGTTCGGTCATTTGGGGCTGTACCAGGCTTTGTTTCCATGGCACTTTCTGTTGACAGAAACTGTTGCCAAAAAACTGACGGGTGCGTTTGTGCCGAGAGCTCGCCCGATGGACAACATGAAGGTGTCGTGGGACGCGCCTCAGGAAGACGACATTGCTACGGCGATCATGAGTCAGGTGTCGCCTTATATGTTTCTATCAAGGCCGCACGATGTGCAAAGATTCTGGAGAGACCTGGACTTCGAGAGTCTGGCCTCTGTCGATCTGGAACGATACAAATCCTGTCTGATGCATTTGCTGAAAAAGATGACTTACAAGTCACAGAAACGCATCATATTGAAGTCGCCTTTTCATACCTTCCATGTGCGTACATTGCTGGAGTTGTTTCCAGACGCCAAGTTCCTTTATATCCATCGAAATCCGTACCACGTTTTCCGATCGGGCTGTCATCTGCGTCGGCGGATGATTGAAGAGAACACGCTGGGGAAACCGGTCTTCAGAAATGTTGAAGACGAGATTATTGGCACTTACCAGTTTGCATTTGAACGCTACGAACAAGATCGACATTTGATTCCGGAAGGTAACCTTCACGAAATCTGCTTCGAAAATCTGGAGGTCGATCCGCTGGAAGAACTTGGCAACGCCTATGCGTCCCTCGGGCTGGAAGGTGCTGCAAAGTTGAAGGAAGCGTTGTTGCCGGAATTGTCTTTGTTGCGGCGTTATCAGAAAAACCAATTCAACGATGATCCAGCCATGGTTCGCCGGGCTTACAATGAATTGCAGCCGGCATTTGAGCGTTTTGGATATCCGGCGCCTGAGCTTCTGATGTCCCCAACCGACAAGAACTCGGTCGCTGCCTGAATGCGATGCTAACGCCGAAACTCTGATATTGAGTGATAAGTTTCGTTCTATGTGAGTTTCCGCAGACTGGCGTCTATGGCTTCCGAATTTCCGTGCGGCAATTGGGGCAACCTGCGGGTTTCCACAATTTCCTGATGCTGTTTTCGTGTCCTTCTGGCCGGGTAGGTCAAACGTCGATACCCTGTACGCCGGTGAAATCGTATGATTCACCGTGAGTTTACGGGCATTTCGTCGTCGTCAGTTAGAGCCCGCAACGCAGTCTGGCCAGCTCTGGAAACGCCTGCAGGAAATGACCGATCCAAGTCTTTCTGAATTCGTCAGCAACCTGGAAAAAAGCCAGTTGTTGACTGTTGCGCAGATGCAACTGCTCAGGAAACAGCTTGTCGGTAACAAGCTGACCACCGAGGGATTGGCGAACACTCTGGTTGGTCAAAAGCACCTCACAGTCTGGCAGGCCAAACAGTTGTTGAAGGGGCAAACGGGATTTTTGCTGGATCATTACCGGCTGTTGGACCCTATTGGTCGCGGAGGCATGGGACATGTATTTCGAGGCCTGAATTCGCGAACAAAAGACGTTGTTGCTGTGAAGGTAATGGCCAAGAAGCTGGCAGGCAATCAGGCACTTGTGTCCCGATTTCGACGTGAAATACGAGCAAACGCGAAACTCAACAGTCGTCACATTGTGAAATCATTGGATGCGGGACGCGTTGGCAAGACCGACTTCATGGTCATGGAATACGTCAACGGCGATCAGGTGGATCGTATCGCCAACAGGCTGGGGCGGCTGCCTGTGGGGCTGGCGTGCGAGATTGTTCGGCAGGTAGCGGTGGGGCTGCAGCATGCGCATGAACATCAAATGGTTCATCGCGACATCAAACCCGGCAACATGATGGTGCACTGGACGGAATTTGATGAAGGCATCGTTAAGCTCATGGACATGGGGCTGGTGTTGCTAATGGCCGATGATGCCGACGAAAAAACGGTAACTCGAGCCGGACAGGTGATGGGAACGCCCGACTATATGTCGCCTGAGCAGGGCTGGGATACAACTCATGTTGACATTCGCAGTGACGTTTACAGCCTGGGCTGCACGCTGTTTCGGCTGCTATCCGGCAGTGTGCCTTTTATCGGTTCGAATCCGCTTCAGGTGCTTAGTCAGCGATTGCAGCGAGACGCTCCGTCTGTGCGAACGGTATGCGACGATATCCCTCAGGATGTGGCCGCTGTCGTTTCTAAGATGACAGCACGCAATCCAGACGCTCGTTATCAAATTCCATCGGAAGTGGCGGCTGTATTGGCGGAATTCAGCGAACCGCTCACCAAGTCTGCATTAAAAGTTGCGGCTCGAAAAGGCAACAGCCAAATCCCTGTTGATGTAGATGATTTTAATCCAAACGAAATCGACGAAACGGATGGAACGTATCAGCAGTTCTTAAGAGAAGTTCAGGACGGTAGCGTTGTTGACTTGATGCTGGCGACCGATCCCGGTGACAGTCCGGCCGTGGCGACTGTTCCGTTGTTGGAAATCGACCATTCATCGCCGAGTCTCCGCGGTCGAGACTACGTAACCAGCAGTCGTCGCGGGCAGAAGACTTCATTTGTTGTCATGGGAATAACGGCGATTGTAATTGCGGTTCTGGCGGTTGTGGCCTCAAGCAATCGCAATGACCAGGCCGTGGTTCAACCGGTCGCAAAACAGTCTGTTGCTGAAGATTTGCCAATCGTGTCCATCAAACCCTCAGAGCTCGGCGATGCTACGACGGGGCAGCTTTGGACTCACCACGTGGTATCAGAAGTGTCTGAAGGAGGCAAAAGTGTACACTATGAATTAGGCAACTCGGCCCCCGTGGCAATGCAGATTGACGGAGCCACCGGGAGGCTTTCGTGGCAGGTTCCGGATGAACAGACTTTGACGACGTATACAGTGCGAGTGATGGTTGTGTATGACATCGGGGGTGAAAAAAAAACGCTCACTGAATCAGTGATGTCGCTTAATGTGGTCAAGGGCTTTGGATCGATTCGCTTTCCCGGAATCGAATCAATGGATGTGCCGCCGGGAGAAGCGTTGAACCTTTCGGTTGCCGTGAACCTGCTCGATGCAGAATTGTTCGACCTGCGTTATGACCTGGACGATCGGTTTCCGCCGGGAATGACGATCGACCGGAAATCCGGAATGATCTCCTGGACACCCACTGTTTTGGAAATAGGACGTCACACCGTTAACGTTTCAGTGCAGGACGCGAAATCGCCGGATCTAAAGAAGTCCGCCAGCCTGAATTTCCTGGTGATCCCAACTCAGATTGACCATGTGCTGCCTCCACTTCCGGCTCAGAAAGCTGTGGCGGGAAAGATGTTTCGGTTTGTTCTGCCACCATCCCGACTTACTCGCGGACCGCGTGGCTCGGTTTCTCGCGTCATCAGTCCGGGGCCGAATGCTCCGGCGGGTGTTGTTATTGATCCCGTTAGTTCTGAACTGACATGGGACGTTCCTGCGGACGTTTCCGGCATTGTAAAGATCCCGCTTGTGGCAAAGCTGGACGCTGTGCAGGCGCGGCGAGATCGCAAGCTTGAGGGTGTTGCGTTTCTGGAAGTGGATGTCGCTTCCAGTCCCGCCCAGCCATTATCCAGCATGCCGCCTGAGAACCAAATCGCCGCGGCGCTTGAACAGCTAAAGGAAACCTTTGGCAAGTCGATTGCTCAGGCAAGAACGACAACGGAAAAAGCGGCTTTAGCAAGTCGGTTGCTGGAACAGTGCATTGATTCCAGTCCCAGCGCGGCCGACGCGGCTTTGCTGCAACTGATTGAATTGGATATTGCGGCGAAGGCTCGAGCAACTGATGTGTTGCTGGACATCGGTCGCATTCGAGCTGCAAAATATGGCGTAGATGAATTAAAAGCCGCCGCGAAAGTGATTGATGGATTCAGAAAAACCGGGCTGAATCAGCGTCAACAGGATCAGGTTGTGGAGCACTGTTTGCGCTTGTCCAAAGTTTCCGCAGCGAAAAAACAATTTCAATTTACGACAGATCTGCTCCACACCGTAAGCACGCTATTGGGGCGTAGCGTTCAGGGAACTGCATCGCAGTTCCCTGCGGATGTTGCTGCTGCGGAAAAAATCGCTGCGGAACTTGCTCAGGTTTCCGACAGCCTAATCGATGATCTCAAGGTGAACGAACTGACTCGGCTGATTGACCGCTGGCAGTTTCAGAAGTTGTTCGCGCAGTCATCGTCTTTTGCTTTTGTGCAGCTGTCACCAGGCGAACAGATCACTTTGCTGGACGGCAATGGACGAGATCTTTGGATCGTTGATTCCAGCCGTGTTCGCCTGGAATCAGAAACGCAGCCCACATTGCTGGCCATTGTGGATCGATCAATTCCAGCAGAGCGATATGTGTTTCGGTTTGAGGTTGAGAACGGATCCAATTCTGTGCAATTGCTGTTTGGTGTGACCGGAACAACAACAGACAACTTTGACGCGTATCGCCTGACACTTGATGCCTCCGGTCCCGGGCAGATTCAGGCACTCAAGTCGAGTGGTCTGTTGAATGATCCCACCAAGACGACGCAGCCGGTGGTGTATTCAGATCAAAGCAATCTGGTGGAATTGTTAGTCGACGGTCCAGCAGTAGTTGTGCGAATCAATGGCGTAATGGTTTCTCGGGCAAATATCCCGGACCTGCCGGCCGGTCCGTTGGGAATCGCAACGGATCTCAGGGGTCCGAAACCACGATTGTCGATTAGGAATCCTCGGATTCTGGTTATTCCGGGGACTGAATGACGCTGATTCCACGTGTGGAATTCTGTAGGGAATCCGGCAAACGAGATTCACGGAAATTCCTCATTCACCGATCGCATTGACTTGAGAGTCGGCAAGCTCGTGACCTATCGCCGATACTTCATTCTGCTGCTTTTGCCGGATCTGTTGAAGTCATGTCGCTAGATTATTTAAGCAACACTGAAGGCCTTAGACTCGAACGTGAAGCTCGCCGAGAGCCTGGTGAAAACTGGAAACGCTGGGGTCCGTATCTGTCGGAACGACAATGGGGCACTGTTCGTGAAGATTATTTTAATAACGGCCAGCCATGGGATTACTTCAAACACGATGATGCTCGCGGCCGAGCTTACCGCTGGGGGGAAGATGGATTGCTGGAGATTTCTGATCGTCAGTGTCGGCTGTGTTTCGCATTAGCCGTCTGGAATGGCAAAGACCCAATCCTATAAAGAGCGACTGTACGGTGTGGGTGGCCCGGAAGGCAACCACGGCGAAGACGTGAAGGAATTCTACTTCTACGAAGATTCCACACCGGCGCACACTTACATGAAAGCCCTGTACAAATACCCACAGCAGTTGTTTCCATACGAACAACTGTCATTGGAAAACCGCAACCGTGGCCAGGATCGTCCTGAGTACGAACTTGCTGACACAGGCGTGTTTGATAACAGCGAATATTTTGACGTTCGAGCAGAATATGCGAAGGAATCGCCGAACAATATTCTTGTCAGAATTACCATTTCCAAACGTGGCCCGAAGGCTGCTCCGATTCACATTCTGCCGACACTGTGGTTTCGCAACACGTGGACCTGGGGCTGTCAGCACGAAGGTTGCGGCCCGAAGCCAACCATGTCGGTCGACAAGAATGGACACGTCGCGGCAAATCACGAAACGTTGGGTTCGTTCTTATTCGCCGCAGACAAATCGACCTGTGGTGCTCAACCTGAGTGGTTATTCACGGACAACGATTCTCAGCCAAAGTATATGCCTGACGCATCTTTGGTAAGTAAGTATTCGAAGGATACGTTTCACGAATATGTTGTGAACAAGAAGAAGCGAGCGGTCAATACAGCCAGAGTTAGGACTAAGGTTGCAGCTCGTTATGCAACTCGAATCAACGCTGGCGAAGAAGTCGTCCTGCGGATTCGCCTGTGGGCAGTCGACGAACCTGCAGCGCAGATTTTTGGAGATTCGTTTAACTTCAGCATGGGGCAGCGCATTGCTGAAGCAGATGCTTTTTACGCTCAGAAGATCCACGCGACGCTAGCAGAAGCCGCTCGTCAGACGATGCGTCAGGCCTACGGCGGTTTAATGTGGACGAAGCAGTTCTACAACTATTCCGTTTACGATTGGCTAAAGGGCGATGCCAACATGCCGGCTCCGCCCGCTCATTGAAAATAAATTCGCGACGGCGCCTGGCCTTATTTGTATAACCGCGACATTGTTTTAATGCCTGATAAGTGGGAGTACCCGTGGTACTCCGCATGGGATTTTGCATTTCACATAATTCCATTTGGGCATGTGGATACGGAATATGCCAAAGAGCAATTGATTCTGTTTTGCGCGAATGGTACATGCATCCAAACGGGCAGAGACCGGCTTATGAATGGAATTTCAGCGACGTCAATCCGCCCGTTCATGCGTGGGCCTGCTGGCACGTTTACAAACGAACGGCCGAAGCCGAGGGAAAACGTGATCGCCGATTTCTTGCCCGGACTTTTCAGAAGCTTCTGCTGAACTTCACCTGGCGGGTCAACCGCAAAGACGTGCTTGGTAAACATGCGTTTTCCGAGGGCTTCCGGGGGCTCGACAACATCGGGGTCTTCGATCGATCGAAGCCGTTGCCACCAGGCGGACATCTGCATCAGTCCGATGGGTCCGCATGGATGGGTTTCTTCTGTTCTTCAATGCTGACGATAGCTCTGGAACTTGCCGCTGAGAATTCGGCGTATGCCGATATGGCCGGCAAGTTTTTTGAACACTACATCGAAATTGCTGATGCGATGAATTCGGTCGGAACGAATGGCTTGTGGAACGAGGAAGACGGGTTCTATTATGACCACCTGTACGACCGAGGAAATGCCATACCTTTGAAAGTACGTTCCATGGTGGGCATCATTCCGCTGTTTACCGTCACAATGATTGACGACAGTGTATTGGAGCGTCTGGACGGTTTCAAAAAACGAATGAACTGGTTTGTTAAGAACCGAAAAGACCAGTTGGAAAACGTTACCTGTATGGAACGCAACTGCGAAGAAGGCGACGCTCCCGGCGGATCTCGTTTACTGGCCATTCCGTCACGCGAACGCCTAATGAGAATTCTTCCGTATGTTCTGGATGAGAATGAATTTCTGTCGCCGTACGGGATTCGCTCGCTGTCTAAAATCTCATAAAGAACAACCGTTGGTGTTACATGCCAACGGGCAGGAATATCGTGTGTCGTATGTTCCCGGCGAATCCGCTTTGTGGATGTTTGGTGGTAATTCCAACTGGCGGGGACCGGTATGGTTTCCGGTGAACTATCTGCTGATCGAAACGCTGGAACGATATCATCGTTTTTACGGCGACTCGCTGCAGGTGGAATGTCCCACAGGTTCCGGAATCATGATGAATCTTGGCGAAGTCATTAAGGAACTGATGCGTCGTCAGGTGAAGTTGTTTCTTCGCGACAAGACAGGTCGGCGTCCGTGTCACGGCGACGATGCTCGGTTTCAAAAAGATCCTCACGGGAAGGACCTCGTGCTGTTTTACGAATACTTCCATGGCGAAACAGGAAAGGGACTGGAAGCCAGCCATCAGACCGGCTCTCGCTGCTCGCCTGCTTGAAAAGCTGCACCAGCAATAGGTTCACGCCAACCACGATATCGGATGTTAACAGCCCTTTGCCAAGCCTGATATGTTGTCGGGAACACGAAGCCGGATCGCAGTGCCCGTCTTGCTGGTGTGAGCGGATGCGGCCGGCGAAGTTACGGCAGAGCAACGTCTGGAGTTGAATTCGACTTACTGGGTTTAGCTGAGATCGGTGGTGCCGGTGGAAACTTTGGCAACAGAGTTGGGTCAACGCCGGGCAGGCTACCGTCTTTGCTAAGCCGATGTCGATTCGCAGCATCCGGTGAGAAATTGAATGCAGATCTGTCCATGCCAAAGTCTCGCGGTGACGCGGCAACAAGGTCGGCCGGAGTCAGACGCGATAGTCGATCTCGAGTGCTCCAGACCGAGTAGTCGAATTCATCAGCATCGTCTTCCTGCGTGTCTGTGATTCTCGACCAGTGTTCCTGCCAGTCATCGAACGACAGAATCGTTGGAGTTGTGTCGAAGGTGCCGCTTTCGAGTTTCCAGTAAGAACCAATCTGATGGTAAAAATTATGAGTTCCCTTCCAGCGGAAGAGTTCCTGCAGCTCATCCAGATAAAAATTCCCCTCGCTCTGGAGCAGTACACCGCTGGGCTTCAAAGACGCGAAGATGCATGAACTACTTGAAACGGAAAGATTCGGAACAGTGCGTTCCGGGGCGCCGCCGTCAATCGAATCGCTGTCAGCCATTCTAAATGCGGCTCGCGAACAAATACTGGATGTATGCTTCAGCTCCACACCCAAACTGCCCTGCAATGTCATTGCGTTGCTGCCGATGTCGTCAATAAGTGAACCGTCGAGCGCAAAGAAACTTTGTTCCGCAACAATCTGCCCTGCGGTCTGAGCGGCAACTCGCACAAGGTCGCAACCACCACGAATCGCACAGTGGTCCATGCTGATCGTACACTGTTCCTGATCAGTGATTCCGGCTCGGGAATCTGAAAGCCGAAAAACGGCCGTCTTAATGCGTGACGGGTTATGAACTTCGATCGTGCAGTTATGAAGCTCAACTCGGTTTGCACCGTTGAATTCAAACAGCACCCATTCTTTGGATAATACTTCCGGTCGGACTACCACTCGCAAATTAACGCGAACCATTTTTAGATTCAGATTATTGCTGAGCTGGAACAGAAGCCCGGGCGTCAGCGAACCATTTGGATCTTCACCCTGAAATTCCAAAACGGGCGCACGTCCGTCAGCGGCTTTAATTGTGATTATCTGCGACTCAGAGTAGCGTGGTGTCAGGCATCGCGTCGGAGTATCCAGTGGTCCATCAAAATCAAGATAGATGACATCTCCGCCCCTCGCATCAGCCCATGCATCTGCCAGTGTGCTTGTAGTACGGATGTCACCATTGGTCGATTCCACTCGGAACGGCGGCTGGACAGCTAACGCCGAGCGGCTTACGGATGGAGTCACCGCACCGTCGTCGACAACTGAAGATGCGGCCACCGCAGGACTGCCGTCAGTAGGGCTGGGGACATCATTGTTGGTGTCTGGCGCGCCAGGGCTGGCAGACGCATCGACAACGGACGATTGCGTTCCACCGGATACTCTGCTGCCTGTCGCAGCAATCCGTGAAGGTTCCACCGGTGCCGATGGAGAGATCGCTTCTTCTACGGGAAGCATCGCGTTGAGAATCCTCTGCGTTTCTTCGTCTGTTTTATCGAGCCCGCTGGGTGAAAAATGCATCACAAGCGCGGCGGCACAGATGGCAATCACGGTGGTCGCGACGAAAATTGTGCTGGTCAATTCGCGCGTTCTTCGCACAGGTATTCTGCGCCATACAACGCCTTCTGCAGGCACGCTTCGCAGCCCCATACTAGCGGCGATGGAAATCAGATCTGCCAAAAGCTGGCCGGGATCCTGATAGCGAGCATCCGGATCGGTATTCATCATTTTCTGAACAACGACCGAAACCGCAACAGGTACTTCGGGAGCGATGGATCGTGCGTCTGGTGGAGACTTACCCTGGTGATCAAGCAGCTTCTGCAGCGCGGTGCCTTCAGGATACGGCGGCTGACCGGTCAGCATATGATAGACCGTGCAGCCCAGCGAATAGATGTCGCTGCGAGTGTCCGCGGTACGAGGGTCGCGTGCCTGTTCCGGGGCAATGTAATCGAACGTGCCCAGCGTGGTGCCGGCCACTGTAAGATCGCCGATGGAATCCGTTGTATCGCGACGAGCGAGTCCAAGGTCAACTACTTTTATTCGCCCCGCCTGAGTCAGAATTATGTTCGACGGTTTGATGTCGCGATGGACGACACCGCAGGCGTGAATGTGATTCAGGGCCAGTGTAGCCTGAATTGCAAAGTTGACTGTTTCTTCCGGAGTCAACCGCCCCTTTTGATCGATCAACTGCTTAATTGTGAAGCCGTCGGCATATTCGTAAGCGATGTAATGTACGCCGTCCTGATCGCCGGTGAAAAACACTCGCGCAACGTTGTCGTGATTCAGCTGAGCACATGCGCGAGCTTCGTTGCGAAACCGGGCGACAAGTGCCGGATCGGCGGCGGTTTGCGGATGTAAAACCTTTAATGCAACGTAGCGTGAGAGTTCCAGATCGACCGCGCGAAAAACAGCACCCATGCCTCCGGAACCAATTCTTTCATCGACTTCGAAATGTCCCAGTCGCAGACCTCGTTCGCTGTTGGGCGAATCGGGCCCGGCAAACAGGCGTTCGCGAATTTCCTGAGCCGATGAGTTCAGTTGTACTTCCGGCAGTGAATGCTGCGAATGCTGCGAATCATCCAGTCCTGTGCTGACCACAGTGTTTTCATCTTCAGCAACGAGAGGCCGCTCCAGCAGCGGAAGGTCCGCCGGGGTTGATGAAATCGGATCAAGTTCGGCACTGGAAAACTGGTTCATGAGTCACCGTGTAAACGGCGAATAAATGTCGGACCTGCTGTTAAGGACAAAGCAACCAAAACAACGGATCCCTGTTTGCCCGAATGGCATGATAGGCGAAAAACTCAGATTCAAAGCGAACGCTCTTTGGTAATCATAGTCCCGACATGCCATGCGGTCAAAAACCCTCCATGACGAACTGGGCTGGATCGGGAAGTTTCTGCGATCGAATTGTATGGATCGTAGGCTTTTTGGCTGCTGGCTGCACTAAAACTGCCACGCATTCGCCCTTTTACGACTGGAACAACAATCGAATGGCTGCTTCGGTGAGTTCGGAGAAAGCCAGGGTTGTCCGTCCCGAGTTGCCGATATGGAAGCATCCGCCAGGTTGAATCGACTCCCAGACGCTATTCAAAGGCCAAGCAGGCAGGTGAAATTGGCTCAAAGCTTCACTTGCCAGAATCGGATGGAAGAGCCGCGTGTTGGACTGGCCCAGTCAAACACGATTCTATCCACCATCGGGAAATCGTTTTTCGATGCATGATGCACAGGAAGTTCAATTGCCGGGCAAGCAATGTCATTAGACGGCACGTTCAAAGACATTACTTGCCCGGCTACTCGACCAGCCTGCTACCGATACGACTGCTTTTGGCGGGAAATGTAAGAATTCAGACCTGACACACGCATTTCGCCGTTTTGGTAAACCCGTCACAGGATGATTGGGATTCGCCGCGGGCAAGCTGTTCGTGAGCTTTTTTGCAGTGCGGACGTCGACTGAGTAGAGCAAGCGGCAACTTGGCTCTACATTGCCAACTCGACACCGAACCGGTGCATCATTTTCGGGCCTGACCTGCATTCTTCGTTTTTTTCAGGTCAGTTTCCTCTGCTCAGGACCACCTTGTTTTCGCAATGCTTGAGAATCTCCCACTACATTCGATTAAGCACAAGGCTTTGACAATCGAAGGCTATTCCAGAGCTGCCGTGCAAAGCTATTGGCGCATACCGGAACTGAAACTCGGTTTCGAGCTTGGCGGAAGCCCATGGTCCTTCATGGGGACTCAGACGTTTTTTGTGTCGCACGCACATCTTGACCACTTGGCTGCGCTGCCGGTTTATGTCGCACGTCGCCGAATGATGAAGATGGAACCGCCGACGATCTATCTTCCCGAGGAGGTGATTGAAAACGTTGAAAAACTGCTTCGTGCATGGCAACGACTCGATCGCGGACGCATGGTTTGTAATCTTGTCCCCGCCAAAGATGGCGACATGATTGAACTTTCACGAGAACACAAAGTTCGAGTGTTCGCTACAAAGCACACTGTTCCGTCGGTGGGCTACATTGTTTATGACTGTCGCAGAAAATTGAAGCCGGAACACCACGGGCTGTCGGGCAACGAAATTCGCGATCTAAGAATGCACGGAACCGAAGTGACGCAGGAAACTCTGACGCCGCTGGTCAGCTTCACGGGCGACACGGCACCGGCCGGGCTGGACAATCACCCGGACATCCTAAAGGCGCAGGTGTTGATTACCGAAATGACGTTCTTTCATCCCGAACATCGGAAGGAAAAGATCCATAAATTCGGCCACATGCACCTGGATGATATTTTGGAACGAGCTGACAGATTCGAAAACGAACTCATCATTTTAAGCCATCTCAGCACGCGGACGCACGAAAGCCAAGCTCAGCAAGCGATTAGAACTCGAGTGCCCGAGCAACTGCAGCAGCGCATTCGCCTATGGTGTTAAACGCGATGACGACCTGTGCTTACGCCGCTTCTTCTCGACCGATTGTGGCGATCTGACCTTCGGCAAGGCGGACAATGCGGTGAGCCTGCTGAGCGATCGCTTCGTCGTGTGTGACCATCACAATTGTAAGCTGACTTTCTTCATTCAGCTTCTTGAGCGTCTCCATGATTTCGCGACCGGTCGTCGAATCCAGATTGCCGGTTGGTTCATCCGCCAGCAGAATTTCAGGCTTGGCGATTAGTGCTCGAGCAATCGCACCTCGCTGCATCTCGCCACCCGATAACTCGGACGGACGATGCTTCACCCGGTGACCAAGTCCAACCTGCTGCAGGATATCCATAGCCTCGGCCCGAATTTCTTTTCGTTTGGACCAATAACTGAACAGCGAATGGCGAATCATCAGTGGAGTCATCACGTTTTCTAAAAGCGTGAGTTCCGGCAGCAGATGATAGAACTGAAAGATGAAGCCGAAAACATGATTCCTCAGTTGATCACGAGCTGCCTGATTTAGGTTGTCGATTCGCTTTCCTTCCAGCAGTACTTCGCCGTTGTCAGGAGAATCAAGCAGTCCCATCACATGCAGCAGCGTGCTCTTCCCTGAACCGCTTTGGCCAATGACGGAAATAAATTCTCCGCGTTGAGCCGTCAGGCCGGCACCGCGAAGAACGGGCACTTTGTGTTGGCCCTTGGAGTACGATTTTTCAATCGCCAGCGCTGAGATCAATGGCGTAGTCATCTTCAATGTCTCGATTTTTGTCGGCTGTGTCTGGCTGCCGTGTGTCATGAGCGTCGTGCTCGACTGGTAGAATTCAGTGTTGCGATTGCCAGAGTCACCATTGATTCCGGCTTTAGGACTCTGCACCAGATCTATTCAAAGCGTAGAGCGCGAACAGGATGTAGTCGTGATGCTCGCCGAGCCGGCAGGACGCTTGCCAGAACAGCGATTCCGATAGCTCCCAGAGCTACCCAGATGACCATCATTACGTTGACCTGTGTTGGGATTTCCGGAAAGTAATAGATCTTTTCGTTGAAGACCTTCCGGCCGGTCACCCAGCTCAGAGCATCTTCGATCTCATTGATGTATCGAACAAACAGCAGGCCAATACCAACACCCGCCGCGCTGCCGACAACGCCGAGGCCCAGGCCGTAAGAAAGAAAGATGCTCATCACACCGTTCGAACTCGCTCCGAGCGATTTCAGAATGCCAATATCGCGTGTTTTCTCCACGACGATCATGAAGAAGATGGCCAGAATGCCGAAGCCGGCAACTGCGATGATCATGAAAAGCAACACGTTTAGAATAGCGGTTTCAACTTCCACGGCAGACAGCAGCAATCCCTGTTTGGCTTCCCAAGTGCTGACTGTAACGAGACCTGGAGGAAAGGCTGCCTTAATTCGTTTCACAACTTCATCCGCATCTGCATAATTATGCAGACGGATCTGAATAGAAGTTATAGCATCGCCGTCTTCAGCGATCATGCCGCGGTTTTGTTGCAGTTCTTCGATATTCATCAACACCAGCTGGCTATCGTATTCGCTCATACCGCTGCGAAACATGTCGACGACTGTTGCAGAAAAGCTGATGGGCTCGGGCGGTGTATTGGACTGAATCGTTGTGATAATGATGTCGTCGCCGGGGTTGACCATATTGACCTTGTGAAGCTTGCCGGTTTCCGGATCGCGAGTCTGAAAACTGGTGATTTGTTCGCCGATGTAGATTCTTGCCGACATCGGTGCAGTTGGATCTACCGGCACAACGGGTTCGTTGCCTTTGAATGGAGTGTCAAAGTCCGGGGCGGCTATCTCTGTACCAGCGTCTGCATTCCTGCCTGCATTTGCCTCAACGACGCTGCCGAATGGTCCGGTCGCTTTGTCGTCCGGGATCATTATCATCTGCTGTTGCTTCATCATTCGCCGGTAAGAGGCTGCCGATGCCGTCAATTCCCAAGCCAGCGGTGTATCGACCGCACGAAGTCGGTCGCGGATGATGGTGCCATCTTCGCTCACGACGTTGTAACTATCGAGGTAGTCCTTCAACGGCCCGACACTTGCTTTTCCGGCCGGATCAATTCCCAGGATCTGGATCGGCTGAGTAAAAGTTTCGCCCGTGATTGGATCGTTGTACGTGATCATGCCGGGCACTTCGACTGTTGGTGTCATGGCGGCGATAAAGTCGCCTGCAGCGTCTTGTACGACCTGCATCTGGGCATTGCCATTAATGATTCCGTCCATACTGCGAGATTCGACAACAATATCGGCCAGAAAACCGTGAATTCGATCACGCATTTCGTTGGTGAAGCCGGCCATGACGCTGTTTACCACAATCATCGTGGCCACGCCCAACATCACACTGACAATGCTTGCCAGAGCGATATAGCGGGTCTTCAGATAACGCATGCAAAGCAGTAATTTGTACATACTTGCGGCACTCCCTTGCCGGACCTGATCAGGCGGCTTTTCTAATTCACATTTGGAAACACATCGCCCCTGGTGGCTGTCGATCTGCCCGCCAAATATTGATGTGGCCTTTTCTTACGTCCTCATTGACGCAATTAAGAACCCCGAAGCCGTCGAACCTTGGTTCGTGGCTAACTGAGTCTCCGCAGTTTGACAGATTCGGCAGGTTCGATCAATGTAGATGTTTAACTTGCCGTTTTTGCTGGAGAAGCGCACCCAACGGCGTCTTTAGGGGGAAAAACACTTAGCCTTCCGGCGGTTCCGTCCGCTGATTTTACAAATCATCTGAGCGGTACCTTCTTAGCTACGTCAGGCCCGTGGCTTCGTTAGGCGTAAAGTCGGCGCATAAAAAAACGCCGAGAGCTTTGAGGCTTTCGGCGTCAGAATTCACGCGACGAATTTTATTCGTCCAGTGTTTTCGCTTCAGATTACTCGCACGTTTTCTGCGCGCGGGCCTTTTGGTCCCTGTCCAACGTTGTATGAAACCTGCTGACCTTCGCGCAGTTCTTCATAACGCATGCCTTCTACCGCGGAACTGTGAAAGAACATGTCTTTCCCAGTGCCGTCTTCGATAAAACCAAACCCCTTGTCGGTCATGCGTTTGATCGTGCCTTCTGCCATGTGCTCTACCCAATACTCTTCAAAATGTCGGTTATCGCTCTCGAGTGAAACGTTCACGCGTTTGAGACTAACCTAAAGAATGCTTTCAACTTGTTTTCTGATATCTGCGATTAGCAGATGATGTCTATTGTCTGGCAGGATTAACCAACCTGACTTGGTTTTCTTCTGCGTCGTCGCGGCTTCGGCGATTCGTCAGAACCGGATGCAGCAGCTGGCCGTCGTGTGGCGGCAAATCTGCTGCCAGAACCACCTGACGACGTACGTCCGCCTCCCGAACCTGTACCCGATGGACGTCGCGATCGAGACTGCGACGATGGTCTGAAGTTCTGTGGTGCTGTTGGCTCTGTCCCACCAGACACCGGTATTTTTTGCCCGATAAGTTTTTCGATGGCTCGCAGATCGCCTAGTTCTTCTGAGCTGCAGTAAGAGACTGCGATGCCTTCGGCACCGGCACGACCTGTTCGGCCGATTCGGTGAACATAGGCTTCCGGTTCAATCGGAAGGTCATAGTTGATGACGTGTGTGACGCCATCAATGTCAATTCCACGGGCCGCAACGTCAGTTGCTACAAGCACCTGAATTTCTTTGTTTCGAAATGATTCCAAGGCTTTCTGGCGAGCATTTTGGGACTTGTTACCGTGAATGGCAGCTGATTTCACACCGGCTCGGTGCAGTTTTTCGGCCACGACATTCGCACCACGTTTTGTCTTTGTAAACACAATGACGCGATCGACGCCTTCACCGCCTACCATGTCTCGTAGCAGAGTCTGCTTATTGTGGCGTTCCACAAAATGAATGCTCTGTTCAATTCGCTTAACGCTGGAGGACTTTGGAGTGACATTGACGTGAATCGGATTTCTGAGCAGTCGTCCGGCTAATTCAGTGATCTTAGGAGGCATGGTTGCTGAGAAGAACAGTGATTGACGTTCAACAGGCAGTTTGCTGATGATTCGTTTCAGGTCAGGCATAAAGCCCATATCCAACATACGGTCGGCTTCGTCCAGAACGAAGACCTCCAGTTCAGACAAGCTGATGTGCCCCTGATTCATCAGGTCCAGTAGGCGACCGGGGGTTGCTACCAGAATATGAGCACCTCGGCCAATGGCTCGCACCTGATTGCCCTGCTTCACGCCGCCGTAAACCAATACCTGTCGCAGGCGAAGGTGCTTGCCGTAAGTTGCAAAGCTCTCGCCGATTTGAATCGCCAACTCGCGAGTTGGGGCAAGCACCAGCACGAGTGGTGAGTTTGGGCGAGCCTTCTGATTTTGCTGCCCAAGTTTGTTTAGAATCGGCAGCGCGAAAGCAGCTGTCTTGCCGGTTCCTGTTTGAGCACATCCCAGTACGTCGTGTCCGAGCAATGCTGTTGGAATTGTCTGTGCTTGAATAGGTGTTGGGATCTCGTATTTTTCTTCAGCCAGAGCACGTCTCAACGGAGCAATCAGGTCTAATTCTTCAAACGTCTTCAATTTTCGTTCCTCAACAATGAATTCAGTTTTGGTTATCACGACGCCGGCGTCCAATGCTGTCGGAACTCGGTCGACGTGGCGTTCGGCCCTTGAGAATTCAGGGACCGATGTGGATGTCTTGATGCTTGAAGTCGCTTTCAGGCACGGAATTCCGAACTGATAAAGCGTGGCTTCAGAAGCAAAGAAGCCGATCAATCGGCCTCGTGGGAGTCTGCTGAAGCCAATTGGTTGTTCCAACTGATTCAGATCAAACGCCGCATTTACGGCAATTCCGGACAAACAAGAAGTCACAGAATTCAATGCGTCCCAATGACGCTGGCGGCGTTTCATCGGTCAACTTAACCGATGTTAGCAGCAAATGTGTGGCCAAAGTGCCAACACAAGGTCCCCGAGGCTGCAAGAGCATCCAACTCTGCCAAAAACCTCGTCTGACCGGAAAACGTCGCTCATTCGACTGAACAACGTGACTCGCTTGTATCCGGCCACATTCACTTAGGTCGCTTATCTACGATCTAAGCTGACGGAAGTGTACTAGCGGTAAGCACGTTCGCCAAGGGGCAATCGCAAGAAACCGTCAGTATCAACCAGTCTTTCTGGTCAATACCGGCGAATCCGTACGTCTTACGTAATAAGAACCCATAGAAACGGCAGGAATGTACAAAAAGTGCTACAAATAACGGCCGAATAAGCTTCGCTGCGATGCTTTCAAAATCGCGACCAGCTTTGGGAGCATATTTGCAATGGCACGTGATTTGGGGGAAATCCTTGAATTTGTTAGTGCAGTGGATGCTGTTGCTGCTAAAAGTCTACAATCTGCCGCGAAAAATCTAACCAAGTCATGGTGCCGAACATGGCCTGCGGCTGTATTCGTTCTCGAGCGTCTCCTCAAGTGCAGCGTTGCTCTGACGCAAATCTGCCTTTCAGTTAGCAGGTTTTAGATTTGGGAATTCCGGGCACACTCATGACGATTACGTTTTCCGTCGAGTCAGGCCTCAGCCCCGACGACTTCATTAATGTTCTGAAACGATCAACTCTGGCCGAACGACGCCCAATCGATGATCGCTCTCGTATGGTCGGCATGCTGGAAAATGCAGATTGCATCGCGACTGCCAGAAACGAGCACGGAGTGCTGGTAGGCGTTGCTCGAGCGATCAGTGATTTTAATTTTTGCACCTACCTGTCGGACCTTGCTGTTGATGTTGATTACCAGCGGCAGGGTATTGGCAGGCAACTAATCAATAAGGTCCACAATGCCTGCGGACTCAACACAACGCTGATTTTACTTTCCGCTCCGAAGGCTCAAACGTATTACCCATATATCGGCATGCAGCCTCATGAATCGTGTTGGACCGTCAAGCCGTCGCCCGCTTGAGATAAGTTGAATGCCCGAAAATTGTCGTGACTAACATCCCGCACAAAGCTGATTCAAACCGGCGTGACTGTCCCGGGACCAAGCCTTGCAATCTGTAATTGAATTTGCCAGTCAATGGCATTATCGTACAAAGCAAGGGTTGCAGACGCTGCTCCCTGCCTACACGGGTTTTGGTGCTCGCTTGAGTTCTTCAATTCGTCATCCCACCTAAAACGAACCCGTTTCCTCAACGGGGAAAATTATGCCATCCATTTCCAGAGCCGGCATTGTCTTTGTCTTGCTGATCACTGCCACGTCAGGCTTGGCGAGGGCTCAAGTTTCGCCGCAGGAGCAGTTGGCATCGCAGTCGCCTGAACCGGACCAAATTGAATTCTTCGAAAAGAAGATTCGTCCAGTCTTGCTGAAGCACTGTTACGAGTGTCATGCAGCAGATGCTAAGAGTGTAAAAGGTGGCCTGCTGCTTGATACACGCGAGGCAACGTTGAAGGGCGGCGACAGCGGGGCGGCTGTGGTGCCGAACAATGTCGATGAAAGCATGCTGATCAGCGCGTTGCGGCATGAAAGTTTCGAAATGCCGCCCAAGGGAAAATTGTCCAACGCCGTCATCGCTGACTTTGTGGCCTGGGTCGAAATGGGAGCTCCCGATCCGCGCGATGGTGCGTCGCATGTTAAATCGCAAATTGACTTCGAAGAATCCCGCAAGTTTTGGTCATATCAGCCTGTTGCTATTCCTGAAATTCCAAGCGTGCAACAGGCAGACTGGCCTCGGAATAAAATCGACTTCTTTACGTTGGCAAAAATGGAACAACTTGGGCTGCAGCCGGTTGGCCCTGCTGGTAAAGCAGAACTGATTCGTCGAGCGACCTTTGACCTGATTGGCCTTCCTCCTACGCCGGAAGACGTGGCTTCATTTGTGCAGGACGAATCGACTGACGCGTTCTCATTAGTGATCGATCGGCTTTTGTCTTCCGAACACTACGGTGAACGATGGGGGCGTTATTGGTTGGATGTCGCCAGGTACGCCGAAGATCAGGCTCATACTTTTTCCGTCACGCCAAACAGCAACGGGTTTCGTTACCGTGATTGGGTCGTGTCAGCGTTTAATTCCGACATGCCCTATGACAGGTTCGTAAGACTGCAGATTGCCGGTGATATGATTGGCGACGAATCGAATCGTTCGTACGATAACCTGATAGCTCTCGGGTACTTCGGTCTTGGCGCTCAGTATTATAAGAACAGCGATGCGGCAAAGGCCGCCGCCGATGAACTTGACGACCGCGTCGACACGCTGACTCGCGGCTTCCTGGGACTCACGGTGTCGTGTGCTCGCTGTCACGACCACAAGTTTGATCCAATTCCCACACAGGATTATTACTCACTGGCGGGTATCTTCAGCAGCTCTAAACTTCACAACGCGCCATTGTGTACTTCTGAAGAAGTTGCGGCTTACAACGCTGGTCAGGCGAATCTAAAGACGTGCGACGAGGCCATTAAAACGTTTCTAGCCAACGAAAAAACTTCGGCGGCCGAGTCTCGTGTTGGCGAAATTTCCCGCTACATGGAGACCGTGTGGAAATACCGAATCGCTACAGCGAGCGGTCAGTCGGCCACGACAGCTGAATTTGCCAGGCAAGCGAACATCAATGAATTTCTGCTGAAGCGGTGGCTGAAGTTTCTTGACCCGCAGCAGCAGGGAAAAATCACGGCACTGGATTCCTGGTACGCATTGATTTCCCCCGATTCAACGTCCGACGTAAGTGTGGATTCGCTGAATGCCGCAACATCCGAAACGTCTGTGCCGGAAGCAGTGTCTGTTGTTGCGGCGGCGTTTCAGCGGCAGGTGCAATCGTTGCTGGACGTTCGTGATGGTGTGGCTACATCAAATCTTATCGTTGTGAATGAAGGCGCACCTCGCAAACCGGGAAGCCCCCGGTTTGTTACACCACTGGTCACAAAAATTCGGCCGACTGCAGGAATTGACGTTGATGTCAGCGGGGCAAAACAACTGTTTTTGGTTGTGTCCGATGGTGGGAACGGAAACAGCTGCGATCACTCAGACTGGCTGGAACCCCGGTTGGTGGGTCCAGCTGGCGAGCTGAAATTGACCGACCTGAAATGGAAGTCACTGGATGGTTTTGGTGGTGCGAAAATTGATCGAAACTATGAAGGCCAGCCGCTACGCGTCGGTGGCAAAAAATACGCTTTTGGTATTGGCACTCACGCTCCTTCGCAGATTGTTTATGATCTGCCGGAAGGCTATCAACGGTTCAAGGCGATCGGCGGTCTTGATAACAGCGGCTCAGATCAGGGCGGCTGTGGTGAACAGGCCAGCGTGCAGTTCAGCGTATATACAGAAAGTCCGGTGGATGGCCCGGTGGACTTTGGTGCCGATCTCCTGACAAAAGTGCTAGGTAAAGACGGGCCGCTGGCCGTTGGCGAAAATGATCTCGAAAACTTTCTTTCGGAACAGAAGCTGGAACTGTTAAAGAAACTGAAAGCAGATCTTGAGGAGGCAAAAGTCACTGCTCCGCCGATGTATCCGATTGCCCATTCTTATGCAGAAGGCCGCGTTGCTGATATGAAGGTGTTTGTTCGCGGCAATCCGGCGAACGCGAAAGAGATCGCGCCTCGACGTTTCCTTAGAATTCTGGCGGGCGAACAGCAGCCACTCTTCACAACCGGCAGTGGCCGCAAAGAACTGGCCGACGCCATCGCCAGCGCTGACAACCCGTTGACTGCTCGAGTCATGGTGAATCGAATCTGGCAGCGTCATTTTGGTCGCGGGATTGTGGCGACGCCCAGCAATTTTGGAATGCAGGGTGAAGCTCCGACACATCCCGAGCTGCTCGATTATCTGGCCTCACGATTTGTTGAATTCGGATGGTCCATTAAAGCTCTGCACCGTGAAATTATGTTGTCTGCGACTTACCAACTTAGCTCCACCTTGAACGAATCCAACTCCAACATTGATGCAGACAATCGTTTCGTATGGAAGATGAATCGTCGCCGACTGGATGTCGAAGCCTGGCGCGACGCGTTGCTGGATGTTTCCGGCACGCTGGATCGAACGCTCGGCGGCCCGTCGACCGACCTTGCTGATGCTAATAATGTACGCCGCACGATTTATGCCAAAATAAGCCGTCATGAACTCGACAGTCTACTGCGGCTGTTTGACTTTCCTGATGCCAACATAACCAGCGAAAAGCGTAGTGAAACGACGGTTCCTCAGCAGCAGTTGTTTGTTCTAAACAGTCCGTTTATGGTGGAACAGGCCCGAGCCTTTGCGTCTCGAATTCAAAAAGAAGTGCCTGACATTGAGTCAGGTACCGTTGACGAAATGCGCATTCATCGTGCATTTCAGCTGGCCTACTGTCGGCCGCCCAGTGAAACCGAAGTGCAGCTTGGTCTGGCCTATCTGGGCCTCGTGCAGGACGATCAAAGCAAGCTGACTCGGTGGCAGCGATATGCTCAGGTTTTGTTGGGTGGCAATGAATTCATGTATCTCGATTAACGGCCGCATACAAATGAGTGATCTACGATTTACGACTTCAGGGAACTAATAATGACTTCATTGTCGCGGCACTTCGGTCTTACTCGTCGTGAATGTCTTCACCAGATGGGAACAGGTCTTGGGACGCTCGGGCTTGCCAGCATTCTGGCTCAGGACGGCATGCTGGCCGCAGCAGCGGACGCAGGTTCCGACAGCCCACTGGCCCCCAAAATTGCGCATTTTGCTCCGCGAGCAAAACACATTATTCATCTGTTTATGAACGGTGGGCCGTCGCAGGTCGACACGTTTGATCCGAAGCCGGCACTCGAAAAGTACAACGGACAACGTCCACCGACGGCGGATCTGAAAACGGAACGCAGGACCGGTGGACTGCTGATGTCGCCATTCAAGTTTAAGAAGTATGGCGAATCCGGTATTGAAGTCAGCGACATTTTTCCGCACGTCGGTGGATGTATCGATGACATCTGCGTCATCCGTTCGATGCATACAAACATTCCGAATCATGAACCCTCGCTGTTGATGATGAACAGCGGTGAAACTCAGCCAACTCGCCCGTCAATGGGATCGTGGCTGCTGTACGGTCTTGGCACGGAGAACCAGAATCTACCGGGCTTTGTTGTGTTGTGTCCAGGAAAGCCTGTGGTTGGCCCTCAACTGTGGAGCAACAGTTTTTTACCAGGCATCTATCAGGGCACACACATCAATAATTCGGATATGGATCCGAAGAAAGTCATCCGCCATATCAATAACGCGTGGCTTTCAAGGAATTCGCAACGCGAACAGCTCGACCTGCTGAAGCGTATGAACGAAATTCATCTGGAACGCCGGGGTGGACACGACAACCCACTGGAAGCTCGTATTGAATCGCTTGAAATGGCATTTCGCATGCAAACCGAGGCACAGCAGGTTTTTGATCTTAAACAGGAAACGAAAGCAACGCAGGAAGCTTACGGCCCTGGTCAGTTTGCGAACGCCTGTCTTGCTGCCAGACGTCTGGTTGAAAGTGGCGTCAGAATGGTGCAGGTTTACTACGGTAATGGCCAGCCGTGGGACGACCATGAAGATATCAAGGCGCATGCGAACAAAGCCAAAGACGTGGATCAACCCATTGCGGCACTCATCAACGATTTGAAAGCTCGCGATTTGCTAAAAGACACGCTGATCATTTGGGGCGGTGAATTCGGCAGAACACCGGTGGCCGAAAACGGCAACGGGCGTGATCACAATCACCACGGGTTTTCAATGTGGCTGGCTGGTGGCGGAGTGAAAGGTGGCATGACATATGGTGCCACAGACGAATTTGGTTTTGCCGCTGTTGAACAGAAAGTGCATGTTCACGATTTGCATGCGACGATTCTGCACTTGATGGGATTCGACCATGAAAAACTGACGTTCCGTTACAGTGGTCGCGACTTCCGACTGACCGATGTTCATGGCCAGGTAATCCACGAACTATTTGCCTAATGCCGTTTCCATAAGTTTTGGCGTGTCGATGCGCAGAATTCGATTGCGTGATCGATCGTTTCAATTAGGAAAAAAGCTCGCTCACAACCTTGCCGCCTTCGGGCCCTGTCAGGCGGTGATCGCGTCCTTCGTGCCAGTATGTGAGGTCGTTTGCCGGCAGGCCCAGAGCGTGCAGGATGGTGGCATGCAGATCTCGGAAATGCATCTTACCTTCGACAGCTTTGTCTCCGGTGTCGCTAGTCTTTCCATGAACGCATCCGCCCTTGACTCCCCCGCCCGCCAGCCAGAAAGTGAAGCCTCGCACATTGTGGCCGGTTTCATCTTTGCCATCGTCGGGCACCAGGCCAGGTCGACCAAATTCGCCGCCCCACACAACCAATGTGTCTTCCAGTAGTCCTCTCTGATTGAGATCTTCCAGCAACGCGGCAATCGGAGCATCAACGGTATCACAGTTTGCTTTTAGGTCTCGCCGGTGATTCTTGTGCTGATCCCAGCCGCCGTGATTAATCTCAATAAATCTTACTCCAGCTTCAGCAAATCGGCGAGCCAGCAAACACTGCCGACCGAAGTCTGTAGGCCGACACGTGCCAATCTGCAGTTTCCTGCCCACGCGATAGCGTTCCAGAGTTTCCGGCGATTCATCTGAAAGGTTCAGAAGTTCGGGAGCAGACGCCTGCATGCGAAAACCAAGTTCCATCGACTGAATTACGCTGTCCAGCTTACTGTCGCCGCGTCGATCCTGCAGGTGCTGCCGGTTCAGAGACTGCACAAAGTCCAGCTGTCGACGTTTGGCCGACAGAGCCATGTGATCGCTGACAACATTGCTGATAGTGGCCGCCGACATGTCTTCGCCATTAACACCAATCGGCGTGCCATTGTAAATGGAAGGCAGGAAAGCGCTGGTGTAAATCGAACTCTTCGACGTGTTAAGGCTAATGAACCCAGGCAGGTTTTGGTTTTCCGTTCCCAATCCGTAATTGATCCACGACCCAAGACTCGGCCGTTTCCGCAATCGCTCGCCCGTGTGCAATTGCAGAAAGGACTGTGCATGAATTTCTGTATCTCCATGCATGCCGTTGATGATGCACAGCTTGTCGGCGTGCCTGGCTGTTTCCGGCATCAATTCCGATATCCAGAGACCGCTGTCTCCATGTTGACGAAAACGAACGGCCGAACCCGGATGTTTTTTCTTTCCGGTCTGCGGCTTATAGTCGAACGTATCCATCTGGGCCGGACCGCCGCTCATACACAACAAGATCACCCGTTTTGCTGTGGCTGTTAGTAACGGCGTTCGATGAGAAAGCCCTGCGGACGCTGTACCGTTAGCTTTTGCCGCAACAGCGCTGTCGGCGCACAGGGCTTGCAGAGCCAGATATCCGAAGCCGCAGGATGTTGATTGCAGCATGCTGCGTCGTGAATAAAACATGGTCGACAATCCTCAATCCACGTAACGGAATTCATTAGTGACCAATAACGCCTGACAGAGGCTGGTCCACGCTTCGTTATCTGACTTCACTTCAGCTTGAGTGTCCTTCAGAAATGCATTCGCATTCGCCAACTCTTCCGGTGTTGCATTTCGTCCTAAAGTCTGTTGCCACACGAAAGCTATTCGCGCGTCGATGTCTTCCGTCATCTTCGTCACAACGGCCGCAAGGTGTTCAGACTGATCAATCACAAATGGGCTGTTATAAAGGTGCAATGCCTGATTCGGCACGGTGCTGACGTCTCGTTTGCCAATGACATTCACAAAGTCAGGCAGATCAAAAGCGGCTAGTTCCGGGGGCGGCGAACTTCTGAGGTAACACAAATATACGCTGCGATGATTGCTGGGTTCGTGCAGATTACCGGCAAGGTTCACAAGAATGTCGCGATGACGCACAAGCGAACCTTCCGCCGGAACAAAATTCAGCTGACCACTGGCCTGCAGCATACTGTCTCGCAGAGATTCCGCGTCCATTCTTCGCCGCCGATGACGAGTCAGCAATGCGTTGCCTGAGTCGGCGTTGAGTAACGTGTCTTCGGCGTTGCTGCTTAGCCGATAGGTGCGGCTGAGCACAATGTTGCGAATTATTTGTTTCACAGACCAGTGTTCGTCAACAAAGCGAATCGCCAGATAGTCCAGAAGCTCGGGGTGAGTCGGCCGTTCTCCATAAACTCCGAAGTCATTCGGTGTTCGTACAATGCCTTCGCCAAACAGGTGTTGCCAAATACGATTAATCATCACACGCGACGTTAAAGGATGGTCGCCGCGAGTCAGCCATTGCGCCAATTCCAGGCGTCCGCTTTGTTTCGGAGTGATCGCAACCGGAGCATCCGATTCCAGGTGGCAGGCAGATAGAAATCCTCGCGGTACAGCATCGCCAAGTTTCTTCGAATCGCCTTTGATGTTGACCTGACAATCGTTGGGTGTCTTGACGTCACGAACTCCCATCGCCAGCGGAGCGCCAACCGGCCACTTCGATTTTGGAATCGGCTTCGGAATACCGGTGTTCGATTCCAGCACCAATACTGTCTCGACAAAATCTTTCGGCGGTGGCACATTGGCGGCCGCCTTCAACACGTGCAGATCCGTCCCGGGGGCCGTCAAACCTTCATGAGCAGCAGTGCCCCACATGGTTTCGGTGCTGGTGAAGATGCCAGCCAAAGCGTAATAGTCTCGAGTCGGTACCGGATCGAACTTGTGATCGTGGCAGCGGGCACATGCCACACTAATGCCGATGATGCCGCTGCCGATAACGTCAATCTGATCGGCGACAACATCCATTTCGAAATCGTTGTTCATGGCTTTGGCGGGTTTTGCGGCCATTGCCAGAAAGCCGGTCGCGACAAGGTAACGGTCGCGGTCGATTTCCGATTCGGCCGGCAACAGGTCGCCTGCAATTTGTTCTGTTAGAAAACGATCGTAGGGCGTGTCGGCGTTGAATGCGGCAATCACATAGTCGCGATAACGCCATGCGTGTGGGAAGGTCGGGTTACGGCCAAGTCCATCGTTTCCATTGGCTTCTGCATAGCGAGCGACATCCAGCCAGTGCCGGCCCCAGCGTTCGCCGAAGAGCGGACTCGCGAGTAATTCATCAACAAGCTGTCCGGTAGCTGCTTTGCTATCCTGCTGAAATTCCGCCGAAAACTGTTCGGTGCGTGCAAACGAAGGCGGCAAACCGATAAGGTCAATAAACAGACGTCGAGCTAACATTCGAGGATCTGCATCATGGGTCGGACGCAAACCAGCGGCTTCAATTTTTGCCAGGACGAAGTGATCCAGGGGATCCTGCGACCATGATTTATCGGAGACGTCCGGAACGCTGCCGGGCTTCGGTGGCTGGAAGGCCCACAACGCTTCCGCGTCATGAATAGCGGCTTCCTTCTGTGAAGCTTCCGCTGTGCGAGGATCTGCGGCGCCTTTCGATATCCACGTTACAAAGTCATTGATGACAGTTTCCGGCAGTGGTTTCTCGGGTGGCATTTCGACTCCGTTATATCGGAGTGCATGAATGATCAAACTTTCATCGGGCTTGCCGGCAACCAGCACTGCACCCGCTTCTCCGCCCTTTAACATCGATTCGCGACTGTCCAGCAACAGCTTGCCGCCCAAATCTTTGGCCGATGCCGAATGACATTCGTAGCAATGCTTCACGAGTGCAGGTCGAATTTTCGTTTCAAAAAATTCAACGTCCTCCGCAGACAACTTCTGCTCGTCACATCTGGCTGAATGGATCAGCAGAAAACTGTTCATCACAGCGCAGGTTAGAAGCAGTAAGCTTGTGCGGCGAGTCATCTGCATAGTGAGCTCACAGTGGGAAGGCGGGATTTTTTGAGGGCCGGTATTATCACCGGAACGCACATCAAATGTAAAGATACTAATGTCGGTAGAACGCCTTCCTGTTGAACTTCAGCCAAATCGGGCCCTCCTGCCGGTGAAGCAGTTTTTGACGGCTAACGTTGTAGATGCTGGAAAACCCGAAGTACACAGTCAGCTTTTAGCCGGGGCACCAGGTTCAAAGAAATGCTTGCTACTGAATCAATCGTTAACACAAACGCGGCCGAACTTACATTCCGGCCAAGCAACAATCGTAGCAGAGTCGGTTGTCAGCTTTGCATATCTTCAATGGTTCCCTGATAAGGATAAGTCTCGTGCTGGGCACAGTTGCGGTCGGACGACTTGCTTCGGATACTCACAGTCGTGGCTTTGCCAATTCGATTACAAATACGATGGGGGCTTTTGTGCAATTCTCTTTTTCCTCGGCTACGCGACGTATGTTTTGCTGTGCAGATGCGCCCAGGTCGGAACGCGTTTCTATGAATGTCAATAGCGGCTCGCAGCACTTCATGGTTAACTGCAGATTCACAATTGCAGCGATTCTAAACCCGGTGTTCGCCTTTGTTCTGGTGTCCGGATTTGCCGGTGCGGACGAACCAGTAAAGTCGACAGGGAAGTACGCTGAGCAATTTCTGCGGCCCGTATGGCTGGGTGACACCGTAGAAGGCGAATCGGCGTTGTTTATTAAGGATGTCGAAACCGGTCGTGCGAATGCTTCGGTGTTGTTTCCCGTGCAAAAGGTAATCAGTATTCGCAATTCGGCCGGCGACGTGACGTACGAGGAAGGTCGCGACTATCACTGGAAACCGGGTTCTGCCGAGATCACGTTGCCGGCTGATTCGCGAATTGTGTCTTTCGCTGCCGCCGAACTACGTCGTCCAGCGGGTTCGCAACGACATAAGCTGACGCACCGCGATGGTGATGGAGAAATTCTGTTTGGCGCGACTTCTGAATATCATCGTATGCAAACGTGTATTACTTACACTCATGCTGCGGAAGACTGGACTTCTAAAGCACCCAAATTTGATGAGAAAGCTTTGCCACGGACGATTGCCAAACTTCGCCAGCATCAACCGGTTTCGATTGTGTTGCTGGGGGATAGCATTTCTACCGGTTGCAACGCGTCTGGCTGGGCCGGAGAAGCTCCGTTTCAACCCCCGTTTCAGGACTTGCTGACTCAGCATCTGAAAGCGACGTATCAGACTAAAGTGGAGTTGGTAAATCCATCGGTCGGCGGCCAGGACACTCGCTGGGCACTGACGATGGTTGATACAGTACTACGATATGAACCGGACCTTGTGATTCTGGCCTTCGGTATGAACGATTCAGCCGGCCGATCCGCCGAAGAATACAAGTCGAACACTCTGGCCGTGATGGCGAAGATTCGCAAACAGCGACCGGAAACGGAATTTATTCTGCTGGCGACTATGCTTGGGAATCGCAACTGGATCACTTTGAAGCACGAACTGTTTCCGTTGTATCGGAATGCTCTGGCTGAACTTTGCGAACCCGGAATTGCTCTGGCGGACATGACGTCTTTGTGGTCGGAATTCTTCGAACGCAAACAGGACTGGGACTTAACCGGCAACGGAGTGAATCATCCGAATGATTTCGGGCACCGAGTTTATGCTCAGGTGTTGTCGACACTGCTTGTTGATCCCAAAGTCTCTGGTTTTGTTTCAGTGGATCGGTCTGAACCGCAGCTGCTGCAGCTTTGGAACGGGAGCTCTCCGATTGGTGGTGGCGCATTTGAAAAGGCGGATACAAAGATCACCATTCATCAGGCGCCGAACCCGAATGGTGCGGCGATTGTGATTTGTCCGGGCGGTGGTTACGGCGGTTTGGTGACCGGAGCGGAAGGGCACGGCATTGCATCATGGCTGAACCGACACGGAATTACCGGAGTGGTACTGGAATACCGATTGCCGGCAGGACGACCATTTGTTCCGTTGCTGGACGCTCAACGTGCCATCCGCACTGTTCGCGCCAATGCGAAGCAATGGGAGATTGATCCGTCGAAAATCGGAATCATGGGCTTTTCTGCGGGAGGGCATCTGGCTTCCACCGCGGCCACGCACTTTGACGATGGCGACGCGGCGTCTGATGATGTCATTGAACGCAGCAGCTGTCGCCCGGACTTTGCCATTTTGGTTTACCCAGTCGTGACGATGGACGATTCAACGCACCACGGTTCGCGAACGAATCTTTTGGGGGAGAACCCGTCACCGGAATTGATTCAACTGTTTTCGAATCAGAAGCAGGTGACTGATAAAACTCCACCAATGTTTATGGCTCATGCTTTGGATGATAAACCTGTTCCACCGGAAAACAGTCGTTCTCTGTTTGCGGCACTGCAATCGGCCGGTGTTCCGTCGAAGTACCTGGAACTTCCGTCCGGCGGCCACGGACTCAACGGCTATCAGGGCCCAATGTGGGACGCCTGGCAAAAGCAATGTTTGGAATGGCTTGAAGAACTTAACTTTGTGCCAGCAAAACAGCAGTAACTCTTCGGCACGGTGCTAAAGTCGTAAATTTACCAGCACCCGGCACCAGCACCCGGCACAAGCACCCGGCACAAGCAAGTGGATCCAGGTAATGCAATATACACTCGCTCGGCGTGCTTGTATTGAGTAGTTAGCGAAAACGGTTTTCGACCGCTTTCAGCACGATGGTGGCTATCCCGTTGCCTTGCGGAATTCTGTCGCCGCGGCTGACATCATCAGCGTTGAGTCTGCAGTGAAAGTTAAGAGCAGTGCTCGAGCTGGGAAAATAAAAAAGCGGCCTGCTGAACCGCAGGTCGCTTTTGTTTGTGTCGCGATTTGCTGTTTATAACAGCAGTGTCCCTGAAAAAACGTCCGGTTTAGGCCCGTGAGGAAGCGACCGTGTTTCAGCGAAGACGTATCTTTTGCAGCTATGAAACCCAGTAAACCGATTTACTTATGGAAGCGATGGTGGTGGCGGAGCGACAATAAGTCCGCTCTGACCGTTGAAGCCTGGAGGTGGTGGAGCCTGGCCGTTGCTGCCCGGAGGCGGTGCCTGCTGAACTCCAACGTCATTCATCAGGTGATGCAGCGTGGATTCGATCATGTCCATTTTTGACAGAATGCCAAGTTGGCCAACCTGCTGACGATGGTGACGCGACCAGCCTCGAACATCGTCCTGCACGTGATGAAACAGCGAATCCATTCCGTCCAGCCGAGAACGAATGGCGTTGCGGTCATTCGCATGTTCTGCTTCGTGAATGAACTTAGCAACCTGCAGAATCTGATAGGCTTCGGCGTAGGTTTCGCCGTATCCGTGGTTGTGAGAGTAGTTGTAATGCAGGTCCAGACAGAATTCGTTGCAGAGTGATTCCAGCCTTGATGCCAAGTCGTCAACATGTGAAAAACTGCCAAACTGTACCTGAACGGGTTGCCGGGCAGACTGACCGCCTAGCGAAGCTGTTTGCGGTGTATAATAGTAGCCATTGTTCTGCACATAATAGGTTCCGTGCTGACCAGCGTGGTTGTTGTGAGGCACGATGTATGTTGAATTCTGGTGAACCACGTCGTGATGGTAGTTGCCGATCACGTGTCCGTGTGAATCTTTGATTACATGGTCGTGATGGTCAATGTGATAGCCAGGTGAATACTGGCTGCCGTGAACGTTGTGGTTTTGATGTCCATTGTTACTGTTGTTGTGGCTGCCGTTATTGTAGTTACTACGATTACCTTGAACGCTGTTGATGATGCGATTGACCTGATTTGAATAGCGGTTCAGCTGCGCTGAGGCATTCTGAGTTGTTGCTGACAGCAGCAATCCTGCCACTGTTACCAGTGCAACGCGTTTGATGTTCATTATGAACTTCCTTCCGTAATGGAGAGAAACTTCCGTGTCATGATTCGGTTCGCCGCTCCGCAACGCTCCAGGATTTAAACATGTGCTGTGTGCCTGACGCTCGCACGCTGATGAATTGCTTAAATCGCATACACTGTGCCAAACACGTTGATTTCGTTTTCACCGCAAAACGCTGACGTTTCGCCTGACTCTCAGCGGCGATCCAATATTCTATTTGCTCAGACGATACAACTTGTAATCAAAAGGATGACGACTGAACTCACTCTGGAGACAGGCTAACTCAAACGTCAGCCTTTCGTAATCGCTTTTCTGGGTAAATGCCCGCCATAAGAGAAACTTAGCGATGCAATCAGAAAACTTCTGAGCCCATGCATCCAACTCGCGGCGACTCATTGGCTGATAGTTGCCCGACAGCGATCGCCGTCAGTGCCAGACCGGGCGCGCTCTGGGTACCTTTGGTAGCATACGTTGACTTGCGATAAGAATGGCAAGGTAGCGGCGTTATCGATTTGTGACCCTGGATTGTGGAAGACATTATCATGGAAGTCCCAGTTGAAGAGTTCGAAGGTTTGAAAACCATCGCCGCTCGACTCGCTGATCTTCGCG
>Ga0209390_10001557_pt1 | contig 43656 bp, 46 predicted proteins | sample BON01_FD_187212 | JGI IMG/M metagenome (GOLD analysis project Ga0209390, IMG submission 187212) | Freshwater microbial communities from Lake Bonney liftoff mats and glacier meltwater in Antarctica - BON-01 (SPAdes) (version 2) | ecosystem: Environmental > Aquatic > Freshwater > Ice > Glacier...
GAGTGTGAATAAGTTAGATCAAAGGAAGAAATCCCGCAGAAATAGCCGGAAATCGTGAGTTTTTTTGGGCTGAAAAATAGGGTGTTTTTAGCCTCTTAAAAAATGCGCACTTCCCGGACAGGGCCTATCTTAACGATCCTGCCCGGCCGGAGGGCAAGGAACTGGGACGGGGTGCTGCCGGGGTCTTTGCCGGAAAAGAATCGGGGCGTCATCCGGATACCGGTTACCCAGCGAGTTGTTGGACTCTGAACCTTAACACTCCGGTGTTGGAATGGATGCGAGAGCGTCTGCTGGGAGTCTGTGAGCGCACTGGGTTGGCCGGCTATCTTTGGGACAGCTTCTCCAATCTGGGCTGGTGGCAGTTGGATTATTCCCAAGGAGACATGAGGCCCCAATTCGAACGCATGGCAGGTCTCTACGCGGATCTCGCCAAGGCGGGGCTTTACATCAAACCGGAGGCCTTGGTGGCATTTAGCAATCACAGCTGCTGCGGCTTGCATGGCGGCAATGTCTATGCGGGAGATCTGCTGGGCTACTCCTACAACACCGCCATTGCGTTAAGTTTCGGCGATGGCGACGAGACGTATGAGAACCGCATTCTGCGCGGCCAGGTACCGATCGACATGCTGTTCCAATGCATCGCCCACAAGCGGATCCCCACATTAAACTTTCATCTGATCCCGCGCTCGGAATGGCATGCGCCTAGTTGTGCGGCGATCAAGGAGGTCCTGGCTTTGTATCGCGACCAGCGTCACCGCATGATCCGGCGCACCGTACTCAAAGACGGCCAGGGCGTTCGTTGGGACGGCGGCGACCAAGCTCTAATTTTTGCGTTCAAACCCATGTCGGCCCCTGCAGAAGCCCGCGATGCCACGACCGGTGAAACGGTCACCATCCTGACCCCGAACCGCGCCTATTTACTGAATGGATAGACCTCCGCTAAAGAACACCCTGATCCTTAATCTAAACGTGAAACACAAGCTCCGAGGCCATTTGTTTCAGGGCCGCTATAAAGCCATCCCCGTAGATGGAGAGGACGGCACATATTTTCGGACCGCGAGCGACTACATCCACCTCAATCCCGTGAGGGCTGGGCTGGTTAGGGCAGATGACGTGCTATTGAACTATCGCTGGAGTAGTTTCCCCGCACTGAGCGGAATACCCAGAATGCGACCCGAGTGGTTGTGCGCTGAATGGATATTGGATCGAGGAGACTACGTGTCGGGTCGCAAGATCTTTCGTTATTCTTTAGAAGAGCGAGCCCAGGAAGAGCGGCGGGGAGGGGCCGTCGACAAAGAGATGCTCAAAGGAATGCGGCGAGGATGGTTCTTTGGCTCCGATGAGTTTCGTGATGTTCTTCTGGATCGCATCAGGAAATCCGGAGGCAAAGAAGCATGTGTTGGAAGGATGCATGATGAGCAAGAGGCCGAAAGAATTATTGAGCTGGGGCTTGGAATGTGGGGCCTTCCGAGAGGTGATTTGCAGAAAATGCCAAAAGGAAAGCAGGAGAAAATTGTCATAGCCTGCCTGATTCGTGAGCGGACGATGATGACAAACGGCTGGATCGCAAAACAACTCCATATGGGCGACCCAAGCCGTGTGTGCCGATACTGTTCGGCAGGAAGAGAGAATCGAGTGATCCAAAAGCTGGCAAATACACTTTTAATGTCAATAGGCAAGGCCTGACCCCTTGAATCGGCAGCGGTCAACAGGAAACATATAACAAACAATTCGAAAAGCGCTGTTACCAACGAGTCGCCGTCAATGGGGCGAAGAAAAAGGGGCAGCGAATGGGGAGATGAAAGCTGTTTCAAGCCATGACATATCCAGTTCCCATAGGAATCACAAGCCTTGGCAGCATGGGAACAGAATCGATACGCAATTTACGGGTTTCGTTCCGGGGCCAGCACTTTCAGGACAAGATCTGCGGCCAGCGCCGACCATCCGTAATGGTGGTTGCCGAGGGCTGCTCCGGTCTTCGGGTTGAACCACTCCCAGATGCGCGGGCTGCGGGTGCGGTGGCCGTTCTCATTGTAATGCGGGCCGACGAGACGGATGGTTTTCTGCGCCAGCTCCAGCGCCACCTCGTGGCGTCCGGCGTTTTCGAGCCCGTAAACCACCATCCAGTTGACGTTGATCCAGCTTGGGCCGCGCCACATGGCCCGTTCGTCGAAGGCCGGGTCGTCGAGCGAGGTGCTTGGCAGAGGATACTCGCACCAAAACTCCTCCGGGTTCAGCAGGTGCCCGTCGATCAGCCGCCGGGAGCGCTCCGGATCGGGATCGGGAAGCAGCAGCGGCATGAAGCCATACGGTGTTTTTACCAGGATCTTCTCATGGGTCACCGCATCGATATCATAATAAAACCCCTCGGCCTCATCCCACATGAAGCTCTCGATTTGGGCACGGATATGCCGGGCCTTTTCCCTGGCCGAAGCAACCGCGCCGGAGTCGCCAAGGATCTCCGCCATATCCGCGAGATGCCCCCAAAGCAGGCTGATCCAGACATTCATATCCACCGACTCGATCGGGTGAAATGGCCCCACGGTCGCGGAGGGATCCAGCTTTTTGGAATCCCATCGCGGACTCTGATCCGAGGTGCTGTCGAATGAATGCCGATACTCCGCCAATCCGTCGCCATCGGGATCGCGATCCGCACCGCCGAGCCATTCCGCATGTCGGCGCAGGGAATGGTAAAAGCGCTCCAATTGTGCTCCTTTCGGCCAACCGGGTGTTTCCCGAAACAACCCCAGCAAAAATCCGATCACTGGAGGCTGCATGCCCATCGGGGTAAATCCGAGGGCAGCGTCTGAAGCCAGGTCTCCGTTCCCTGCAAACCGGAGGCAACCCGGGATGGCACCATCCTTGGTCTGTGCTTCGAAAAAGTTATCCAAGCTGGCATAGATGCCTTCGGGATTCTGCCGTCGCCAGCGGAAGAGACCGCAATGGAACACCTCGTCCCACCACCATTGCGATCCGTAGTGAAACCGGGTGGGGCTGGTGAATGGGTGGGGGAGTCCGGGTGTGCCGCCCTCGCAGGAGTTGGCCTCCAGGGTAAGCCAGGAGAAATACCAGGTGTCGCGCAGAACCGGATCCTCCGTAGCGAGCGGCGGGGTCTGGTGGTTAAAAAAAGTCTCCCACCGCTCCCGTTCCGAAGCGGCTGCTTCCTCCAGCGTTTGCGGGAAGACGGGATCGGACGCCGGTTTTATCACCCGGATCGAGTAGTTCAGCGAATCACGAAAACGGATGCCCAGATAGCCGGTTTGATCATGGGTGAACGCCCAACGCAAACTGCCGAAGTTGAAGCGTACATCCGATCCTCCCGCGAACGCGAGTCGCAGCGATTCCGGATTATCACTCGCATCCCAACCGTCGGCTCCCCCGCCGATCTCGAGGATGATTTCAAAGCGATCCTCCCACTGGAAATGCAGCCCGGTCGGGGTCTCGCTCACCACCACCGGGACGCCGGTGGATTTGCGCATGGCCAGCACCAGCAAACCCGCCCCGGGCGATCTCAGGCCCACTCGCCCGAACCAGATATCCCGGGCCACCGCCCGGGTTGCCGTGAAGTGGGCACCTTCGAGATCCACGCGCCATGGCGTCCATGATCGCGAGGTGACGTGATGTTCCAGCAGGACTCCGTCTCCGTCGGGCGTAAACAGCGTGCCGGTGGGGAAATCCAGCACTTCCGGGAAAGCGACCCGCCCCATCGGGGATTGCGCAGGAGTGTGATAGCTCCACGCGCCGTCCGGCGGGTCTTCACTGATGATGTAGTTGTGCGCGAGCGTGCTCTGGTCGGGGCAACGGAAGATGGTATCGAGGTCTGGCACGGGTGAGTGGATCAACCTAAAAATGAAGATGAAGATGAAGAGACTTGCGCGGAGACGCTAAGGCGCTGAGAATTTGAACAATTATCACGATCATCCGATGAGCGACAGCCAATTTTTCGTTAGAATTTCTTAAATGAAGGAGTGCTGGTTGACCGGGCGGTGCTTTTGGCACCGCCTGTTTGAAATGAAGGATTGTCAAAGGGGTCAGTTCTTGCTTCTTCAAAGGGGTCAGTCCGTCAAAGTCATCAAAGTCATCAAAGGGGTCATCAAAGGGGTCAGTTCTTGCTTCTTGCTTTTTCCGAAGGATTAAGAAAAAGTGAAGCATGCCAAGAAAAGCGCGCCTGGAATTCGAAGGAGCGGTTTATCATGTGATGGATCGGGGGAACCGGCTGGAGGCGATTTTCCTCGACGACGAGGATCGTCGTCTTTTCCTGAAGACATTGTGGCAGGCCTGCGAGCGAACGGGTTGGCGGGTTCACAGTTATGTGCTGATGGGAAACCACTATCATCTGTTGATGGAAACGCCGGAAGCGAACCTGTCGTCGGGGATGCGGTGGTTGCAAGCGACATATACGATCCGGCACAATGTGCGACATCGTCTGCGCGGGCACTTGTTCCAGGGGCGCTACAAGGCGATCATCGTGGATCCCCAAGCGGAGACCTACTTCCGCACAGTATCGGATTACATTCATCTGAATCCGGCGCGCGCCGATCTCATCGAGCCGGAGAAGAAACTGAGCGACTTCCCTTGGAGCAGCTTTCCCGCTCTGATCGGGATACCCCGAAAGCGTCCCGCCGGGCTTGCTGCGGAGCGTGTTGTCTGCGGGTGGGGAGATGCGGACAACGCGCGCGGAAGGAACCGGTATCGCGAGGCTTTGGAAAAACGGGCGAGGGACGAGCGGACGGCGTCAACGATTGATGAGGGGATGCTGAAATCCCTCCGCCGGGGGTGGTGCTTTGGTTCGGAGGAGTTCCGGCAGGGGCTGCTGGAGAAGTTTGATTCGTTTTCTGCGGACGCGAGCACAAGTGACAAAAAAATTAGGCGTCATGACGAAGCTGAAGCAGAACGTTTGATCCGGATGGGTATGGAGTGCTTGGGGCTTGACGATCTCGGCAGCCAGCCGAAGGGAAGTTCTGTGAAAATCGCGCTGGCGGCATTTGTCAAAAGCCGGACTGTTGTCACGAACCTTTGGATTGCCCGGAGATTGCAGATGGGCGATCCCAGCAGGGTGAGTCGCTACTGCGCGGAGGCGGGAAGCCGAGCGGATGTGCGAAAGATCAGTAAACAGATCGAAAAGGCAGGAAGCAAGAACTGACCCCTTTTTCCTTTTTCTGACCCCTTTTTTTTTCTTTTTTCACTGATTTTCAGTGCCATTCATGGCCCACTTTGGCTTTTGCGGTAAATCTTGTTCGTTCTGTCAAAAATTCTTCTTTGCGCTCAAGGCCTTTGTCCGGGCCGGTATCGAAGCATCCTTCGGGCCGCATTGCGGACAGGTGCCAAAGAACTCCAGAGAATGGGTCAGCGCGCTGAATCCATAGTGTTTGGCGATATGATCCTCCGTCGCGCCCAGCGGGCAGGGAATATCAATGACGACCACCTTTCCACAGCGGGTGCATACGATGTGGTCGTAGTGTTTTTTTGGGTCATGCAATTCGTAATAACTGCAGGGACGCTGGAGGTTCACTTTATGCGCCAAATGCATGCTCTCTAACAAAGTCATCATCCGGAAGACGGTGGCATAATCGGGCCCTTTGCGGCGAACGAGCGCCAGATCCTGAATCTCCTGAAGCGAAAGGGGCTTCCCTGCCTGAAAAAGGACCTCAAGGATCTTGCGCCGACTGGCGGTGATTCGCAACCCCTCGCCCCGCAGCCGATTTAGAATGGCCTCCGGGGTAAATGTTGCCACGGGCGCGCTCATGAGCGGACAGGAATTCCCCGAGCTGCCAAATGGGCTTTGGCCTCCGCGATGCGATAGGTGCCGAAATGAAAAATGCTCGCGGCCAGCACCGCGTCGGCCTTTCCTCGGTCCAACACGTCAGCCAGGTGATCCAAATTCCCGGCCCCGCCACTGGCAATGACCGGAACGGACACCGCCCGACTCACCGCCAAAGTCAGTTCGATGTCATACCCATCGCAGGTCCCGTCCGCATCCATACTGGTCAAAAGAATCTCCCCGGCCCCCAATTCGGCCACCCGAACTGCCCAGTCGACCGCATTGAGTTCCGTCGGGTTGCGTCCGCCGTGCGTGTACACCCGCCAACGTCCCGGGCCATCTTTTTTTGCATCGATCGCCACGACCACGCATTGCGAACCAAAAGCCGTGGCCGCGCCGGAGACCAACTCCGGCTCCCGGATGGCGGCGGTGTTGACGCTCACTTTATCCGCCCCGGCCAATAACATGGTCCGAAAATCTTCCACCACCCGAATTCCTCCGCCCACGGTCAGAGGCATGAAGCAATGTTCCGCCGTACGGGCGACCACATCGACCATCGTTTGGCGATTATCGCTGGAAGCGGTAATGTCGAGAAAGACCAATTCGTCCGCACCCTGGGCATCGTACGCTCGGGCGCACTCCACCGGATCGCCGGCATCCCGGAGATCGACAAACCGAGTTCCCTTGACCACCCGCCCACCGGTCACATCGAGACAGGGGATGATACGTTTTGCCAACATCACCCACCTCTGGCGCGAGAATTCCCGCAAGGCGAGACTAATTTATTGATTTGCCCTCCGGCTCCTTTAGGTTTCCTGGGTTGCCTAAGATTCCGGAGAAGCCAGAGCCTCTCTGGCGGCGAATTTGAATGATAACCCAAATCGAACGAAGTTCTCAACCTGGCAATCCGCGTTCCGGAACGTTTGACCGAGCGTTCCGTGACTTAGGGCTGCTTGCCCTCGCCGTGCTGCTTTCGGCCTGCGCGTCGTCCTCGTACGGGCCTGGAGCCGGGCATTTCAACACCGTGATCGTGGACGCCGGACATGGCGGTCACGACCGGGGCGCCCGCTCGGTGACCGGCCAAGCGGAAAAACAATTCGCTCTCGACACCGCCCGCCGCCTGGCAAAAATTTTGCGTCATAAAGGATTCCGCGTCATTGAAACCCGCCCGGACGACAACTTCATCACCTTGGGCAATCGGGTCGCCATTTCCAACCGGACCGGCAACGCCATTTTTGTCAGCATCCATTACAATTGGGCCAACCGCCGCGGAGCCCGGGGGATCGAGACCTACTACTACAGCCATCGTTCCCTCCGACTCGCCGCCAATATCCAAAATCAAGCCAAGCGGGCCTACCCCACCTTGGATCGCGGTGTGAAACGCAACGGATACTATGTGCTGCGCCACAACCGTCGTCCGGCGGTCCTTTGTGAGTTGGGATTCCTCTCCAATCCGCAGGATAATCGCTATGCCACAAGCTGGCTGTACCGCCAACGTCTCGCCGAGCGCATCGCGGCCGGCATCATTGCGGAACATCGCGGACAATCGCCTTGAGGCTTAAATTTTTTGGAGCACCCGCCGTGCCCTCGCGAAGTAACGCCTGAAGATCGTCCGGCAAGGGACAGGTCCAGCGGTGCGCGACCTCCTTGATCGTCAACTCCATCGCCTCGCAATGGAGGGCATGGCGGGGCAACCAAAGCGCTTCGGCCAGCTCCGACGTCCAACCTCGGGCGATAAAATCCAAATAATGATCGGATCCCCGGGCGTAAATCTTGTCCCCCAGGACCGGGGACCCGATGTGGGCCAGATGGACGCGGATCTGGTGGGTCCGGCCGGTTTCCGGCCACGCCCTCACGAGGGCAAACTTCCCCCGTTCGCTCTCCCGCCGGTCCAAAACTTCAAACTTCGTCCGGGCCGTCGCTCCGTCCCGATGCACCGCCCGCTGCAGCCAGACCTTAGACTCTGCCACTTCCCCCAAGCGCAAAATCGGAGCATCCACCTCGCATTCCGTCCACTCCGGCCAACCAAAAACCAAAGCCAGGTATTGCTTTTGCACTTCCCTTCTCTGCATGGCCAACCCCGCCGCCCGGGCCGAAGCGGCTGTCTTCGCCACCACCACGACGCCGCTGGTTTCGCGATCAAGCCGATTGATGATCGAAATTTGTCCCCCCGTCACCAGTTCATAGCCGAGCAAATCCTTCAACCCGTCCCAAAGCGTTCGCGGCCCGCCGGGCTTGCTCGGATGGACAAGCAATCCGGCCGGTTTTTCCACCGCCAAAAAATCTCCGGACTCCCCCACGATCCAGAACTCGTCTTGCTTCTCCCTGTTCACGCCGCCACTCTCTAGCAGAAGATGATCCGGCTCCAACACGTTTCCCGCCGCTATCCCCACCAGTCGGGTTCGATCTCGGCTCTGGATGCCGTCAGCCTAGAGATTCCCTTCGGCTCCTTTGTTTCGGTCACCGGCCCCAGTGGCTGCGGGAAAAGCACCCTCCTCAATCTCCTTGGCGGCCTGGATACCCCGGACGAAGGGGAAATCTGGATCGGCGACCTTTCCCTTCACAACGCCAGTGACACCGCCCTGACCCGCCATCGCCGCTTTGATCTCGGAATTGTCTTTCAGTTTTTCAATCTCCTGCCCGCCATGACCGTGAGCGAGAACGTTGAACTCCCCCTCCTCCTCCGCGGCGATCCGGCCCGGATCTCCGGGGTTCGGGTGAAGGAAATGCTGGAACTTGTCGGGCTCACCGACCGCGCCACCCATTTCCCTTACCAACTCAGCGGCGGGGAGATGCAACGCATCGCCCTCGCCCGGGCCCTTGCCGGTCATCCCCGTCTCCTCCTCGCTGATGAACCCACCGGAAATCTCGACAGCACCAACGCCTCCCATGTGATGGACACCCTCAAGGCCATCGCCGCCCGCAATCTCACCACCCTCATCCTTGTCACTCACGATCCTGCCCTCGCCAGCCTCACCGACCGGCAAATTAAGATGCGGGACGGAAAAGTCGTCTCCGACGAATCGGGTCCGCAGACGGGAGGAGTGGTGGAATCGACTGCGGGCAAGATGGAACTTGCCCGGCTTCAGGCTCGGACGGATTGCCATCAGAGGTGCCCCAGCCTCCAGCCTCAAATCCCGACCCCCAAAGAATTCTTCCCAAAAAATCGTCCCGCTGATTAATTGCTCCCCGGAGTGATGAATCGGCCCCGCCTGAATCGTCCCCGTATTTGCCCATTCGATGGAAAAACAACGCACACTTGCATCTTCAGCCAGCCTTGACGGCACCGCCTTGCATACCGGCGAAAAGGTATCTCTCACCATCCATCCGGCCCCGCCCAATCACGGATATAAGTTCCAGCGGTCCGATTTGCCTGACCAGCCCATCGTGGAAGCCCGGGTCGAACACGTCAAAACGGTCGAGCGTTCCACCACCCTGGTCGAAGGCGCAGTCAAGCTTCACACCGTCGAGCATGTCCTCTCGGCCCTCTCCGGCATGGGCGTGGACAATGCCCTCATCACCATGAATGCCAAGGAGCCACCCATCCTTGATGGCAGCGCCGGGGCCTTTGTGGAATTGATCAAAGAAGCCGGGATCGTCGATCAAAACGAACCGCGAAAATTCTTCGAGCCGATCGAACCCGTGGTCATCCAGTCCGGCGAATCAATCCTCACTATCCTGCCCGATTCCAAGTTCCGCATCTCTTGCACCCAGGTGGGTCCCGAAGGGCGGTTCACCCAGTACCTGAGCGCGGAGATCACCCCGGAATTTTACGAAAAGGAAATCGCCCGGGCCCGGACCTTTGTTTTTTACGAAGACGTCCAGCCTCTGATGGAGAAAGGGCTCATCAAAGGCGGCAGCCTGGAAAATGCCGTCGTCGCCCGCGGAGAAAGTGTTCTCAGCAAGGAACCCCTGCGTTTCCCGGACGAATTTGTTCGTCACAAAATTCTCGATCTCATCGGCGACCTTGCCCTCGCCGGGCGCCGACTCCGCGGCCACATCGTCGCGGTCAAACCCGGCCATGGACCCAATACCGAACTCGCCGCCGTGCTCGTCAAACGCCAGGCCGAGTTCCAGGCCATGGCGCCGCCTCCCCTCCCGGCCGAGGGCGGTGTGCTCGACATCAATGAGATCATGCGGACCCTCCCGCACCGTTATCCATTCCTCATGGTGGATCGAATTATCGAATTTGTCGTCGATGTCCGCGCCATCGGGGTCAAAGCCGTCACCATCAACGAGCCGTATTTTCAGGGCCATTTCCCCGGCCATCCCGTCATGCCAGGCGTCCTTCAGGTCGAAGCCATGGCCCAGGTGGCCAGCATCGTCATGATGCGGAAGCCGGAAAACGCCGGAAAAATCGGTTACTTCATGAGCGCGGACAAACTGAAATTCCGCAAACCGGTCTTCCCGGGAGACACCCTCTTCATTCACTGCGACATGCTCACAGCCAAGAAGCGTCTCGGAAAGGCCGCCTGCAAATGCATCGTCAACAACGAAGTGGTCTCCGAAGGCGAACTTCTCTTTGGGCTGGTTGATCAATGATCCATCCCACCGCCATCATCGACCCCTCGGCCGAGATCGGAGAAAATTCGGAAATTGGGCCCCTCTGCGTCATTGGAGCCAATGTCACCATCGGCGCCCATTGCGTCCTCGCCAGTCACGTCAGCGTGGCCGGCCCCACCCGGATTGGAGACAGCAACCATTTCTTCCCTTTCAGTTCGATCGGACAACGATCTCAGGATCTTAAATACAAAGCCGAGCCGACCTACCTCGAAATCGGCGCCCACAACAGCTTCCGCGAATTTTGCACCGTCAACCGCGGCACGAGCCCCGGGAGCAAGACCATCATCGGAGATCACAACAATTTCCTCGCCTACTCCCACGTGGCCCATGACTGCACGGTCGGGAACCATGTCATTTTTTCCAACAATGGCACCCTGGCTGGACATGTCATCGTCGAGGACTATGCGGTCATCGGCGGCCTCAGCGGCGTCCACCAATTTTGCCGCATCGGTCAACACGCCATTCTCGGTGGTTGTACCAAGATCGTTCAAGACGTCCCCCCCTTCATGATCGCTGATGGCAACCCGGCCGAAGTCCGGGGCATCAATCAAGTCGGACTCGAACGCCGGGGCTTCGCCACCGAGGAAATCCGTTCCCTCCGTGAAGCCTATCGCCTCCTCTGTCGGGGCAACCTCAACGTCAAACAAGCTTGTGAGACCATCCGAGCCGAGCTCCCTTCCAATCCCCGACTGGCCGAACTTCTCGCCTTCATCGAGGCCAGCAAACGCGGAATCGTCCGATAGTTCCGCCCCCATCAGGCGCGTCGGATCCAACGCGGACGGCGAGCAACACGCCGCCCTCCTCGCTGGCGCCCGTCCCCCCGTTGCCGAAGCCATAGATAGAATTGGCTCCCCTGCCCGTGCACTTTCCTTTGCAACTTCCGCAGTTTCTTGTAGTTTACTCCATCATGAATCTTCCTCTTGCACTCGGGATGCCTGGTTGGCCGGAAACGATTTTTATCGTTCTCATCGTCGTTCTCCTCTTTGGAGCCAAAAAACTGCCAGAATTGGCTCGCGGCATCGGACAAAGCCTCGGTGAATTCAAGAAAGCCCGGGACGAATTCGAACGCGAAGTGAAAAAATCCACCGCGGACATTCAAATCAAAGAGCCTGCCGAGAAGCAACCCCATCAGCCTTCCTGATTTCATCTTGCGCTCCCCCATCCTGCGCAAGTTTGCGGTCACCCTGATCGCCGCCGTCCTTTGTCTTTCCGGCCTCCACAGTGAGGAAATTGTTTTTGCTGCTTACAATGTCAAAAGCTACCTCGAAATGTCCCGTACGGTGGACGGCGAACGGGTGGCCGATGCCCCCAAACCGACCGAGGAAATTGAAGCGGTCGTCAGGGTAATCAAAACCATCCGGCCCGACATCCTCGGCCTAGTCGAAATGGGGTCAAAGGCCGACCTCAAGGACATCCAAAGTCGCCTCAAAGCTGCCGGACTCGATTATCCACACTCCGAATGGATGCAAGGCGGAGACGAAACCCGCCACGTCTGTTTGCTCAGCCGGTTCCCCATTGTTGAGCGGCAGTCTTTGAGCGATATTCCCGTCCCCATCAACGGACGCGTGGCCCGCGTCAGTCGGGGGTTTCTCGATGTCACCGTGGAAGTTAATCCCAACTACCATCTCCGCTGCATCGGCGTCCATCTCAAGTCCCGCCGCCCGGTTCCCGAATACGATCAGGCCGTCATGCGGGCGAAGGAAGCCTGGTTTCTCCGCGACCATGTGGTCACGATTATTGAAAATGCTCCCGAGACCAATCTCCTGATTTTCGGCGACTTCAATGATGAGAAAAATCAATATCCGATCCGGACCATCGTCGGACACCGGGGCTCGCGCACCCACATGAGCCCGCTTCCACTGGCCGACAGCCGGGGCGAATATTGGACCCATTTTTGGCCCACCGCCGATAGTTATTCCCGGATCGATTACATCATGGTCAACAAAGCCTTGGAAAACGAGATCGTCCCCAAGGAGACCGGAGTGAATGACTCGCCCTTTTGGGATATCGCCAGCGATCATCGCGCCATCTACACAACCATTTCCGCCGAAGACAAACCGTGACCGGCCTCAAGGCAAACGCACCAAAATCGGGATTTTCTCGGCGAGCACACTCGGCCCGAGTGTGGTCCCTCGGCGGCTCGCCGAGGCTGCCACCGCTCGGGCGAAGTCCGATCAGCCTGGCTTTCAAATTAGTCCGGCGAGCCGCCGGACTAGGCACGCAAGCCGCGTGCGCTCCCCGCCCAATCCGTGACAACAGATTCCTCTTTTCGCTTTCCGGCTTGCGTCTTTCGCTTCTTCTTCTTCTCATTCTGGCCGTCGTTCCCAGCCTTCAAGCCGGACCTACCGAAGAGTGGCAGACCATCGTCGCCCTAGATGCCGGACCGAAAAAGAAACCCACCAACCGCGAAGAAGTGACCCTCTTGGCCAGGGCTCATTTGGCCCGGCAACGTCAGGCGCTCACTGCCTTCATGGCCCGCTACCCTCAGGATCCCCATCGGTTTGAGGCCCAACTTCGCCTTGCCGCGCTCGTCGCCGCCGAAGGCAAGATGAACAACTCGCCTTCCCAGGTGGACAAAGCCCTCACCATGCTCGCCAACTTGGAGAAATCCCCCGGGGTTCCCCGGGAGACCCAGGCCGATGCCGCCTTCCAGCACGTGGCCCTCTACATGCAAAGCCAGATCGGATCCACTAACCGAATGCGCGAAAGCATCATCGACGCCGCCCGCTCCTTCACCGCCAAATACCCCGGCGACCGCCGCGGTCCCCGCCTGCTGGTCGAAGTCGCCACGCTCTGCGATGATGTCCCCAACAAAAAGCGTGACCTCCTCGACGAGGCTCTCCGGTTGACCAAAGAAGACGCGCTCAAACACCGCATCGCCGACGACTACAAACGCCTCGAGCGCCTCGGACGCCCCCTCGAATTCAAGGTCACCTCCCTCCAGGGCCCCCCCATTGATCTGGCCGCCCTCCGCGGTCACGTCGTGGTCCTGGTTTTCTGGTCGGCCGAATCGCCCCATTGTCTCCTTTGGCTACGCAATTTTCGCAGTCAGTGGGAAAAACTACCCAAGGGAAACCTTCGCGTCATCACGATCAGCCTCGACACGGACCGCAAGTCACTCGACCAACGTCTCAGCAATTTGCCCCGTTCCTGGCCGGCCTATTTCGACGGCAAAGGTTGGGAAAGCCCGCTAGCCCGCTCCCTCGGCATCAACGCCCTCCCCTCCGTCTGGATCCTCGATAAAAAAGGAATCCTCCGTACCTTTAACGCGCGCGAGGGCACCACAAATTGGATTCAAAATCTTCTCCGCGAATAGTCTCACCCTCCCATTCCGCCATGAAATCACTCCCCGCAATTTTTGCCCTCACCCTCCTGGCCGGGGTCTCCGCGTCCGCCAAAGTCGAACTTCCCGCCATCATTTCGGACCACATGGTTCTGGAAAAATCCCCCGCCACCCACGTCTGGGGCACCGCCGATCCCGATGAGGAAGTGTCCATTACCCTCGACGGACAAAAAGTCAAAACCTCCGCCGACTCCAAAGGACAATGGCTCGCGTCGCTCAACCTGGATCAAAACCAACCAGCGGGAAGATCAATCCGTGCCCTCCGCCGAGGCCTTCGCCGCCCCAGACATTTCCACCGAGGATTGGGTTAAAGTGACATTGCCTCCTTCCTCGAAGACAGCCGAACTGCCTCCGGCCGGAGCCCTCTGGGTTCGTCGGACAATCGATATTGACGAGGCCGAGGCCGGCAAGCCCCTCCCGCTCAATCTTGGCGTCATCAGCGGATATGATCGCGTCTATTGGAATGGCCAACTTCTCGCCGAAACTACTTTGGAGTCCTCCCCGGGGGTCACCTCGCCCCGGCGGGGCGGCAAATACAATGTGCCTCCTAAGCAGGTCAAAGCAGGACCCAACACGCTCGCCATCCGCATTTATGCGCCCGTCGAGCCGGCGGGATTTTCCTTGGTTCCCCGAGCCGGCGACACCGAACTCGCCGACCAATGGCAGGCCAAAGCGGAATACGAATTTTCGAATCCGATCCCATCCGGCAGCCTCAAAGCCCCCTCACCACCTCCGGATGCTCCCCGGCCCTCTCATGTCCCTAGCCATCTCTTCAACGCCATGATCCATCCCCTTCTCCCCGCCACTATTAGTGGGGTGATTTGGTATCAGGGCGAATCCAATGCCGGTCGCGCCTGGCAATACCGGACGGCCTTCCCTCTGATGATCACCGATTGGCGCACCCAGTGGAAACGGGACGATCTTCCTTTCTATTTTTGCCAATTGGCCAACGACATGGCGAAGAAACCGACCCCCGATGAAAGCGCCTGGGCCGAGTTACGCGATGCTCAAAGCCGCGCCCTTAAACTCCCCCATACGGGACAAGCTATCCTCATCGACATCGCCAAAGGCCTGGTGGCGGCCCCGGTTCCCGCCACGCAAGTCCTTCAATCTGCCACCGGAAAAACCGCCCCGCTGGTGCGTAATTCTCCCCAGAGCGAACTGGAAGGCTTCTCCATCTGTGGTGCCGACCAGAAGTGGGTCTGGGCGGACGCCAAGATCGACGGAGATTCCGTTCTCGTCTGGTCGGACAAAGTGCCTGCCCCCGGGGCCGTCCGTTACGCCTGGGCCGACAACCCCACCTGCAATCTGGTGAATTCAGCAACTCTACCCGCCAGCCCATTTCGCAGCGACGATTTCCCCGCAGCGACTCTGAAAAACAAGCTATGAGGCTTCTCCCGGCGCTTGTCGTGTGTTTCCTTCCTTCGACTCTCTGGGCCGGGGATGACCAGGAAACCTCTCCTCCAAATCCCGCGGTCGCCGTGGCCAACCAGGTTCTCACGCAAGCGGGACTGCCCAGATTGCCAACGGAATTTGAGGAAATGCAATGCTACGCCTGGAGCGGATTGTCCGCCGGCATCTATGCTTTCTTCGAACTGAAAAAAGAAGCGTTCGAGGGCTATCTCAGCCCTTACCTCTCCGGCATGGAACGGATCACCCCGATCCCCCGACGACTTCTCTCCCCCCCCAATGCTGCCGCCCCGTGGTTCAACCCCGGCAGTATCGGAGGCGGAACCGTGTTCTTCCGCGGACGAATCAACCGGGCCGCACCAGAAATTTTCCGCCTCTACGTTGACGCAGAAAACCACAAAATTTTTCTCTACTACACCTGGAATAACAAGCGCACCTACCCGTAGGGAGAGATGGGGAAGACGCGGAGAGGCTGCTCGATCCTCCCGGCATGTCTTCCGCCCCCATCTCCCCACCTCCGTGTCTTTCCCCAGCTACTCAGTGGCCTTACGCAATCCATCAAGAACGATTTTCTCGGTGAGGATTTCCGGCAGGGTGATCGGATTCTCGGGACGCCCGGCCGGATAAATGACGTAAAAGGGGACCCCGACCCGGCCAAACTTTTTCAACGCGGCGGTGATCTCTGGATTGGCATTGGTCCAATCCGCTTTCATCGGCACGATCCCGGAGGCGGTTAACGCTTCCCTCACCGCCGGCACATCGATGGCGGTGCGCTCATTGAATTTGCAGGAAATGCACCAATCCGCGGTAAAATCGACAAAGACCGGCTTCCCTTCGTTCAGTAGGTCTTGAAGTGCTTTTTCCGAAAATGACTGCCAAGCGATTCCCCCCTTGTTCTCGCTGGAGGTTGCCGCCCGGACGGAATTGGAAAACTTTTCCGCCAGAAAATATTTCCCGCCCCAGCCAACGACCAGAACGATAAGGACCAACGCCACCACCCGAGTCCTCCCGGATGAGAACGGTCCGCAAAACGCGCCATACATCCAGCCCGCCAGAGCCAGACAAAGCAAAAACCCGCCCGCCCAGATGACGCCTTCCAGTCCCTTTTGGTTCCCCAAAATATAGAGTAACCACAAGAGAGTCGCCATGAGCGGAAAGCCCATAAATTGTTTCATCCGCTCCATCCAAACTCCCGGTTTCGGCAGAATCTTCATCCACCCAGGCTGGGCCGAAAGCAACAAGTAGGGGAGCCCCATGCCAAAAGCCACGGCAGCGAACATAGTGAGAATGACGACGGAGGATTGGCTGAAAGCAAACCCCAGCGCGGTCCCAAGAAAAGGCGCCGTGCAGGGCGTGGCCAGCAAGGTGGCAAACATCCCCTGAGCAAAGGACCCCGCATAACCGTCTCCCGAAGCCGCGCCATCCAGGGCCGTATGGGTTCGACCGGGCAGGATAATTTCAAAGACCCCAAAGAGATTGAGCGCAAAGACGAAGACCACGCTGGCAATGACCAAATTGAACCAGGGGTTCTGAAACTGGAACGCCCAGGTGACTTCGCTCCCGGCGGATTTCAGGATCACGACCAAGATCCCCAACCCTAAAAACCAGAGAAAAATCCCCGCCACGAAAGCGAGACCGTGCCGGAAGATTTTTCCCCGGGACTCGCCGGCCTGCCGGACAAAACCGAAGATTTTCAGGGAAATGACGGGAAGGACGCAGGGCATCAAATTCAAAATTAATCCGCCCAGAAATCCATAAAACAAAGCGAGGGCCAACGGGGTCCGGCTCCCGGCCTGGGCCAGCGCTGTTTCCGCGGCTGGGTTTTCCGCCGCTCCCGAGGAAACCAACCACCCCTTGCGGCCCCCGTCGGTTTCCACCACGAGAACACCGCGAATTTCGCCGGAGGTTTCCATCGTCACCGTGGCCTGCCCATCCACCGGCGGCCCTCCTCGGGGATGATTCACCTGCTGTCCCGCCGCCGGCAGCGGAAAAAAATTGATCGCTTTCGCTTCACCCAACCCGGCCACCGTAAGGACGAGGTTCCCGGCGTCACCGACCTCGTTGGACCCAGAGGAAGAAGCCTTCTCGCCTTGCAGATCCCGTCGCCAGCTTAGGGCATAGGGAGGAGGCTCGGCGGAAGGCAATTGCTCCTGGAAACGGGCAAAAATTTCCGTATGAGCGGGCGCCGCCGACGTCGCCACCGGAAGATCGAGGGTCAATTCGCCGGACCCCGGGACGCAAATCTCCTCACAGACCAGCCACTCGACCCGGGCCTTCAAACTCACTGATTTCTCGGTCAGATTTTCCGGGGGAATGATGGTCGTGAGGAGAAGCACCTCATCTTTGTAGGCGTAGGCTTCGATGTCGCCCGGCTCAATGACCCGTTGCGGCAGCGGCCACTGGATCGGTCCTGTCCCGAATTTTTCCGGCACCGACCAGGTAATCTTGGCCGGGAGCCCGGCATCGCCCGGATATTCCCAATAGGTGTGCCAACCCGGGGCCATCTTGAGGAGAATGCCCGCTTGAAAAGGCTTTCCCGGGACGATCGCGGTTGTGTCCGCCATCATCGTGGCCTGAACCAATTCGCGGCCCTCGAACATCTGGGCCCTGGCCGGAGCCAAAACCAAGGTCAAAAGAGATATTAGAAAGATTCGGGAAACCATCTTCACCCGCCCACCTTCCGCGAAGCGTCTCCGCCTCGCAACATAAAGAAACCTCAAAACCCTTCTTCAGCCACGGCTTCGGTTCGACCTTCCGACCGGAGGGCTAGATCTTCACCAGCACCTTGCCCAGTTTATCGCTACTGAAAAGGCGGATGAAAGCTTGGGGGGCGTTTTCCAAACCTTCGACGATCGTTTCTTCCCATTTGATTTCGCCGGATTGGATCCAAGCTGACATATCGCGGAGGAAGGCCTCCTGCTGGTCGGGATGATCGCGAACGATGAAACCCTCGATCCGCAGACGCTTACCAATGATCTTAAAAAGATTGGACGGACCGGGTTGGGGCGTCTCATCGTTATAGCCCGAGATCATCCCGCAGCAGACGATACGCCCGGCCTGATTCATGTTGTCGATGGCTCCGGCCAAATGATCCCCTCCGACATTGTCAAAGTAGAGGTCGATGCCATCCGGGAACATTTTTTTTAGGGTGAGGGAAATGTCGTTCCCCTCATGATAATTAAAGGCCTCGTCAAAACCGGCCTCGCTTTTCAGCCATTGGATTTTTTCCGCCGAACCCGCGCTTCCGACCACCCGGCAATTTTTGAGGCGGGCGATCTGGCCCACCATCGAGCCGACAGCTCCGGAAGCAGCCGAGACAAAGACATTTTCCCCTTCCTTCAAGTTGCCAATTCCGAAAAGACCCACATAGGCCGTCATCCCGGTCATTCCCAAGACGCCGAGGTAATTATTTAGGGGAGCCGCCTGGGGATCAACCTTGCTCACCCCAGTGCCATCCGAGGTCCAGCACTCCCGCCAACCCAAATTGCCCAGCACCCAATCCCCCTCAGAAAACCCCTCCTGTTTGGACGCGATCACTTGTCCAACGCAGCCACCCTCCATGGCCGCACCAAGTTGGAACGGCTCAACATAACTTGCACTGTCTTTCATCCGGCCTCGCATATAAGGATCAACCGAAATCCAGGCATTACGAACGAGGAACTTGCCATCTTGCAATGGGGCCATTTCGGTTTCGACCAGTTCAAAGTCGCTTTCTTTCGGCAGACCTTGGGGGCGGGACTTAAGGTGAATTTCTCGGTTTGGGAGCATGCTCATGCCCACACCGTACTGGAGGAGCTCCCCAGGAGCAAGGGACGGATGACCATCAACCCTTTCCTCTGCAGTCGTGTGATTTGCAGCGGTATAATTGAGTGGTGCGCCGACCTTATAGTCGGCACCGATTCCCATCGGCGTAGCCGGGCTTTTCCGCTCGTTGCCGTTCTGCCGTCGAGCTCCCAAGGTGTTTCGTCCGTCGTTGCTTTTTACTCACCTGAAATCCCTTCTCCCGTCGAACTCGAGCCACTCGTTTCGCGTTGACCACAAAGCCTCCTTCCGAAGAAGGCACTTCTCTTCGCTCTCTCGGCTCGCCCGATAGTCGCTTGAGCGAATCAGTGCCGAAGATAGAGATTATATACAGTCCGTTAGCGATCTTCTCGATCGGTTAAAGCGAGTCCAGCCAGAATTATTTCCTCAAGAAGGGCGGGACGAACGATCGCGGGCAGACGGCGCGGAGTCCCCGTCTTCGGTCCGGGGTCTCCAGATCTCGCGGTCCCGGAGCCATTCGCCCAGCAGCCAGCAGAACAATGCCCAAACCGTACCCGCCATAGCGACGAAAACAAGCAAGGTGGCAGCTTGGAATTTACGAGCGACCAATAGGTAGCCGGTGATCAAAATCGTCAGCAGCGTGAGGACACTAACACTTCCCAAAGCGGTCAAATTCACGCTGGCATGCTCCAGCCAGGCGGGTCCGACAAGTTGGTGGAGGTCCTGAGGCTCCCGCAGAAACAGGAGGATTCGATTATCCCCGCCAGGCGGTTCCTTTTCCAGGATCTCTTCGGTCAGGGCGACGAGGGTCAAAAGTCCCGCGTCTCTACCCGGACACCACCCTATTCTTGTCTCGCCGAATTTCCGATCAAAGCCCACCCTCGAACCTCAGAGGAAAATTGAGTCATGGCCCACAAGACCACCTGGAAGCAACACCCCGACGACAAGCCCCGCTGTGCCTGGTGCGCCAGCGCCCCGGAGTTCCCCGCCTATCACGATGCCGAATGGGGGTTTCCCGTGGATGACGATCGCCATCTGTTTGAAAAACTCTGCTTGGAAGGCTTCCAGTCCGGATTGAGTTGGCGGACGATTCTCACCAAACGCGAAAACTTTCGCCGCGCCTTCCTCAATTTTGATTTATCAAAAGTCTCTCGTTTCACCAAAAAAGACGTCGATCGGCTGCTCAAGGATACCGGCATCGTCCGCCACCGCGGCAAGATCGAAGCCGCCATCAACAATGCCCTGCGCGCACGGGAACTCATTGCCAGCGACGGCTCTCTGGCCGCCTATTTCTGGCAATTCGAACCGGACCCGGGCCAACGGCCCGAGCCCCAGACTGCCTCCACCTCGGTGGAATCCACCGCCATGTCGAAAGACCTCAAAAAACGGGGATGGAAATTTGTCGGTCCCACCACCATGTATGCTTTCATGCAGGCCATGGGCATAGTGAACGATCATACGACCGATTGTTTTGCCCGGAAACATTCGGAGCTGGCCCGAAAGAAATTCAAGCGCCCGCAGATTCGTTCACAGGCTTCTTAAACTTGTTTGCTATGGACAGCAAAATTTCCGGAGATCCCCAGGTACAATGAATCACCTCCATCTTGACGATCGCCTGGCAGCCCGAAAGCGACCCGCCGGGCCCGCGGTCTTGCACATGCAATGGACGGACCTGCTCTTTTTGCATTGGGCTTGGGATCCGGAGGAAATCCAACGGACCTTGCCAGCCGGATTGCAGGTTGATGTCTTCGATTCCCGGGCTTGGCTGGGGGTGGTGCCCTTTTTCATGCGGCGGGTTCATCCCCCCGGATTGCCTTGTCTTCCCGGGCTTTCGGATTTTTTGGAATTGAATGTGCGGACCTATGTCTTCGACACCAATGGTGTGCCCGGAGTGTGGTTTTATTCCTTGGCTTGCAATCAACCGGTGGCAGTCGAACTGGCCCGGCGACTCTTTCATCTCAACTATGTCCATGCGCGCATGCGAGCGGAACGGAGACTCGTCGGCGTACACTATACGGCGGAACGGGCGGGCAAGGCGGTCTATAACTATCGACCGCTCGGATCGACACAATTGGCCACACCGGGCTCATTGGAATTTTTCCTTCTGGAACGCTATGTGCTTTTCTCGACCGACCGCAAAAAGCGAATTTTCTCCGGCCGGGTCCATCATCAACCTTATAACTATAGACAGGCCGAGGTGCGACCGTGGAGCTTCCTCCCCGCCGAAGAGGATGGCTTTGCCCATCCGGGACGAGCACCCGATCACATTTGCACCTCGCGCACGGTCGCTGTCGAGGCGTGGCCGATTCGCAGGGCCTGAGAGGTCTCTACTCCCCAAGGGGTCTTCTGGTCAGTCGTCGATCGTCACTTTCGTGCCAATGACGACGGTCCCGTAGATTAATTTGGCAATATCATCCGGCATTCGCACGCATCCATGGGAGGCGGGATATCCGGGCAGAATGCCGGTGTGCATGCCTTCGGCCCGAAAGCCGCTCTTGTCGCCAAGCCGCAGAAACCAATTCATGGGAGCCCCCCGATACACGGTGCCACTGGGTGCGGAATCAATCCGGGTGCTTACCCCCCGCCGAATAATTTTTCCGGTGCGGGCGCTGACAAAATTTCCATACAAACTCGACCTGTGATCGTCATCCTTTTCCACGATGGTGAAAGTCCCTTTGGGGGTCATGCCGGCGCGCTTGCCGGAAGAAATCGGGGTATCCACCGCGATTTCTTCCCCAACCAAAAGATAGCCCCGTTGCTTGCCAAGGGAGATTTCCAACGAGACATTTTCGGGGGTCGCGTTCTTGAGCAGGCGGGGATTCACCTTGGCGGGCTTTTGTTTCTGGATCAACGCCGAGGCCTTCTTTTGGGTATGGGGACGATCAGCAGCCTGGAGGGATGACAACGGGGCGAAACCCGCCAAGATCAAAACCCCGACCGCGGTTAAGCAGGTACCCTGGGGCCAAAAAAGGCGGCGAATTGAGACAAATGACATTCCGGTTAGTTTTGCGAATCGACATCGGCTTAATCGCTGGGATGATTTTTCGCAACGAGATTCCATGATGATCCGCTTGTACGCAATTTGCATTTTGATGATGACGCAGGCCTTGGAGGCCGCGCCCAAGGAGGCTCCGCCGCCCCCGCCCCCTCCCATGCCCCAGTCCGGAAACGTCGCTATTTTTCGCGGCCGCAGCGTGGAAATTCCTCTTCGGGCCATCGGGCGAGCCCCGAAGACCTTGAAGTTTCTCATCCGCTCCGAGCCAACCTCTGGCACTCTCGGACCGATTCGCTCCATCGGGTTGAAGTCCGCCGTGGTCACCTATACCCACACGGATTCCACGGGGGCCGGCACGGACACCTTCACCTATGCGGTGCAAGGGGTGGACACGCCAGTTTCTGCGCCTGCCCGGCTGAATATTCAGGTGTCCGAGGAACCTCCGGCTTTATCCGTGGTCCATGCTTTGGATTTTGACAGCGTGATGCTGGGGGAAACGCGCGAAGAAGAAATTGTCATTCGCAACTCCGGCGGAGGACTACTCAGCGGCAAGATGTCCGTCCCCCTCCCCTGGAAAATTCTTGGGTCGCCCGATTATCAACTCAAGCGTCACGCGGAACGCAAAGTGCGCCTCCTTTTCGATCCGACCGAGGAACGGGGCTACCGCGACAATTTGAGTTTTTCGCATGATGCCCGTTCGGTGGTCGCACTCACGGCCGAAGCAACTTCGCCGCTGGGTTTTCAGGCCCAGGGAGAAGTCAGTCTGGAAGCATCCGGCACGAATCCGAGCCGAACTGGCACCTTGCGAATTCAAAATCTGACTTCGGCGGAACGCACCATTGAGCTGGAGGCCCCTCCCGGGATCGTCGTCGCCAGCACGCTGACCCTCCCAGCCGGCGGAGAAATCGACCTGACCATCCAAACCGGGACCAATTTTTCTGAAGTCGGCGAGGAAGTCCTCGAGCTCACCAGCGGGGGATATCATCGAAAAATCCCCCTCCGGGTCTTTGCCAGACTGCCCCGGCTCGTCTTCACACCGGCTGATCGGCTTGATTTTGGCAAAGTGGAACCCGGACAACCCTATCAACTCACTCTGGAAGTCACCAACCGCGGGGGCTCGGACGCCAGGCTCGTTGGGACCCTTCCTCCGGATGTCATCTTGCGGCCCGCCCCCGAAACCATTGTTTTGGCACCGGATGCGACGCATGTCTTCGAGGTCGCTTTAGAATCACAGCGCCTGGGGCCATATCACCACCAAATCTCCATTGGCGTGGAGGGCCGCCCTCCCAGCAAGATCACCGTGACGGCATCGGTAGGTCAACCTCCGTCCACCGCTCCCAAAGTGCCGACTTCCCTGTTGGCTCCAATGTCGCCTGCAACCCCTGATCCCGTGGCCCCGGACGAAACCCCGCTCGACCCTCAGGAAGCGCCCATCGCCACCATCAAGAGCTTCTCTATCGAATCCGTGGCGGATCGAGAGGTGGAAATTTCTTGGAAACGCCCGGAGGGCAAAGTGGCGGGCTACATTTTTGAACAACGGTTTCTCAAAGCGGTTCCCGGAGGCCCTCCACAAATCCTCTGGCAGGAGCGCCGGGGAATGAAGTTCTCCGAAGCGAACGGAGCCGTGACCGCACGGTTCGAAAATCTCGCCCCAGGCCAGACCTGGTATTTTCGCGTCCGGGCCATCGCCCCGGACGGAAAACGTTCACCGCCCTCCCCCACTCTCCGGATGACCTCACCGCCCTTGCCTAAAGGATTGGGAATGGGGTCCTTCCTCCTTGTGCTCATCCTCCTCCTGGTCGGAGCGGGAGGACGGGTCTGGTTCCTCAAGCGCCAATCCGGTACCTCGCGTGAAGCGAATCGACTGGCCCATCTGGAGAAAGATTCGTGAGATCGCCTGCTATTGCCTGCTATTGCCCCAAAGCCGACTGCATTCTCCGGACTTTAGGCTGAAGTTCCTCCGGATTCGACTTTTTCAGAGATTCCGCTCGGTCGGCGATGGCTGAGGCGGCGTTTTCCATTTGCCCGATCGCCAGCCCGCGAAGGAGACCCGCCATACTAGAGCCGGGGGTGACCAAATTCTGGTATCGCATTAGCGCCCCGTCTTCAAAGGGCTCGGTATGGAAACTCCCGACACTGTCTTTCGTTTGCACCGCTTTGAGTAATTTCCAAGAGATTCCGTAGCACTCAGGAGCTGGCTGCGAGAGGGTGTTGCGAACCGTATAATATTCGTCGGGCAAGATCGGGATGTTAATCGCGTAATCAACCTCCAAGACCATGGGAGAAATATTCCGGGAAATTTCAGCCTTTAAGACATTGGGAATGAATCGCTTGCTATCCTCAAAATCAAAAAAAACCGCGGCGACCTCTTCAGGTTTGGCATTCACCTTTTGGTAAATGGTAACCCGCGGCCAAGGCAAATCCCCAACATCTTCCACCTCAATCACTTGAGATCCTTCTTTAATTTTCTTCATCTGGGAAGGCGTCAGTCCTCTGGCCAGATCGCCGGCCCTGAGGTTGAGAGCAAAACATGCGATCAGCAAGAGGCCCACGGCTGGGAGTCGGGAGGCGGAAGGAAGGATCATACGGGTGACGGCACTGTAGAAACAATCCCTTCCAGAGGCCAATCGAAAAGCGGGGTTTGACTCCAACCAAAAGAATCGGTAAGTTCCGTGACCCCCCGTAGATTTTCAAAAAATATGGAAAGTAGGTGAAGATATGCCGGAAATAGTCGTTCGCAAAGGTGAGCCGATTGATCGCGCCCTCAAGCGCCTCAAGTCGAAGCTCGATTCCGAGGGAATTCTCGATGAAGTGCGCAGATTGCGCGCTTTTGAGACGCCCATTCAACGTTCGCGTCGCAAAGCCAAAAACAATGCTAAGCGCGCCAAGATGAAAATTCGATTTCATCTCAACCTTCCCTAAGCAATTTGCCTAGGGTTATTATTGTCGGCTGCGGATTCCTTGGTGAAACCGTAGCCGATTTTTTTTTCCAAGCCGGCTGGGACGTTCTCGGCCTCTGCGCCAGCGAAGAGTCCGCGGCCCGACTGGGGACCAAGCCCTACCCGATTCGGATTCAGGACATCACCCAACCCGCGCCGATCTGCCGGGAATGGCAGGGCGTCGATGCCTTGGTGCATGCGGTCAGCTCACGAGGCGGTGATGCTTCCGCCTACCGCGCAATTTATCTGGAAGGTCTTCTCAATGGAATTGCCACCTTCCAACCGCGGGGCTGTCTTTTTGTTAGCAGCACCTCGGTCTATGCGCAGACGAACGGCTCCTGGGTGGACGAAACCAGCGAGACCCAACCGGATCGTGAGACCGGCAAGGTTCTCCTGGAGGCCGAACAGGTGGCGCTGCTCTCCGGAGGCTATGTGGCCCGTCTGGGCGGACTCTATGGACCCGGACGCTCGGTCCTGCGGAAAAGGTTTCTCGCTGGCGAAGCTGTCATCGAAGGCGACGGCAGCCGGTGGATCAATCAGATTCACCGCGATGACGCCGCCCGGGCCCTTCGACACCTCTTCGTTCATCGGGCGCCCCCGGGAGTGTACAATGTGGTCGATGACACCCCCGCCACCCAACGAACCCTTCTCACCTGGCTGGCGGAGGCCACGGGAAGATCGCTTCCGCCCGAGGGGCCCATCGCTTCCAACCGAAGACGGGGATGGTCGAACAAGCGGGTCCGCAACGTCCGCTTGCGCGAATCCGATTGGCGTCCGACCTATCCGAGCTATGCTACCGCTCTGGCTGATCCGACAGCGCTTTGAGAAAAAAGTGAAGCGGGGAAGCCCCGTCACCCGCGCCTCATCCATGACCGTCAACCCACAGTGTCCGGCAATCTATTCCCTCTCCTTGGAGGTGGATCGCTCCTCCATCGACGCCAATCACCATGTCAACAACGTGGAAATCGTGCGCTGGATGCAAGAGGCCGCGGTGGCTCACGCCGAGGCGACCGGAGGCACGGCCGCCACCCGGGACGCCAGAGCCACCTGGGTGATCCGCAGTCACCACATCGAATACCAGCGTTCGCTCTATGAGGGAGACGCCGTGGTGGTCAAAACCTGGGTGAGCACCCTGGGACGAGCCCGCTCGTTGCGAAAATATCTTTTTACAGCCAACGACGTTCCCGTCGCCCGGGGCGAGACCCTCTGGGTCTTCGTCGATGCGGAATCCGGACGGCCCCGCGCTATTGCTCCCGCCGTGGCAGCAGCCTTTTCTCTCGTTGCCCCCGAGAACGAACCCCATCCTCGGGGCTCATGATGCGTGCTTTTTTCTTTCTCAGTCTTCTCCTCCTCGGGGGCTGCACCCTGCCATTGGCGGGACCCCGGATCTATGACGATGGACAAATCTCGTTTTCCGTCCCGGCCGGCTGGAAGGTCACCCTGCGGGGAACCAGTCCTGCGGGGAGTCACGCCTTCATTGAATCGCCGGGGGATGCCGTCGTCTTCATTCAAGGCATGACCAAGGCCAATGACCCCGGCTGTGCGGCCTTTGCGGAAATTTACGCCCGGAGATCTCTCCCCAACCTACCCAATATCCGCTTCACTTTCCCCGATCGGAACAAAACTTCCCGCTCCGGATATGACCGCTCTTTGCGCGAACGATTCGCCGTGGCGCAGTTTGACGAGGAAATTCCCCATATTCGCACCTTCCACGCCCGGGATACCGATACGCATGTGTATTATGTCGTCACCCAGGTGGCGGAGGCGGACACCGCCTCGGTGAAAGCGGGCTTCCAAGAAATCCTTGATTCCTTTCGGGTCAAATAAAGCGATCAAATCACGATGAAATGGCTTCTTCGAAATTGGCCCTACGCCACCTTATTTGCCGCAGGATTTCTCCTCGCAATTTTTCCATTTTTTTGGCTTTGGAGCATCCCCTTGGCTTTGGTCTTCCTGCAGCTTCCACTCTATATGCTCCATCAGTTTGAGGAACACGCCCATGATCGTTTCCGCATCTTTGTCAATCAGCGCATCGGCGGTGGACGGGAGGTTTTGACCCCTTGGGCGGTCTTCGTCATTAATTCGTTCGGAGTTTGGGGCGTCGATTTGGTCAGCCTGTATCTCGCCTATTTCGTCCATCCGGCCCTGGGACTCATCGCCATCTACCTCACATTGGTCAATGCGGTCGCCCACCTCGGCATGGCCTTGGCCATGCGTTGTTACAATCCGGGGCTACTCACCGCCATTATTTTGTTTTTTCCGGGAGGGATTTGGGCTCTTCTGGTTGTGTCCCAAGCCTCTCAGGCGGGATGGAAAATGCAGGCCCTCGGTTTGGCCGTCGCTCTCTTGACCCACCTGCTCATCGTCGTGCATGTACGCCGACGCCGCGCCAGTCTGAGCTGATTTTTTAAGTTTCCCCCTTGGGGTGAGGGATCGAACATTTGGAAACCGGTTTTACGCCTCCAGGGTCAGCGTTCTCCAATCTTCCTGGCGGTGGAAATTCAACACTTCATGAGCCGACGTCGAAGAAAGCACCGGCGCGGACCCCTTGTCATCATAATCGTAACGACTAAAGGAAGCGCGTAGTCCCGAGGACTTCAGGTCGTCGATCTTGGATCCAAATGACGTGACCGGCAGGCGGACAAAGATTTCCCAGCCCGTCGGGACCGCCCGCACGGTCGAATCGAAAAGAGACTCGCTGACCATAAGGTCCTTCAATTTGGTCCCTTGTTCCTTCATCTGGAAGATGGTCTTGCCATCCGGGAAATGGAGCTGAAGACGATGACCATTGGGAGCGATATGGAGTTCGAGATAATTCTCCCGAGCCGCATCCTTGATGAATATCTCAAAAACATCTCCGAGAAGATAGGCCTCCTGGTTGTCCGCAGTCATTCGGGTGAAAAGGCAATCATCGTCAAGCCGAGCCAATATGAATAAGGCCTCGTCTTGCCAACCGATCTGAACCCGACCGAGACGAAATTTCTCTTCCGCCGACGGTTTCCAAGCTTGGCCAAGCTCCCAAGCTGGCGCATTTTCGAAGGCTGAATGAATGGATTCCCATTGGGATGGATCAAAGGATTGAAGTGAAGGTACTTTCATGACTGGGAACTCTCATGCCGAAGAATCGTCGATCTTTCCAGAAGATTCGGTCCTTTGGCGGATTGGTCGGGAACATGTGCTTCTTTTAGGAGGACCGGCCGCCGCCATTTTGCAAATCGCCCATCCCGAGGTCGCGCTCGGCGTCGCCAGGCACAGCAACTTCCGGCAGGATTCCATGACCCGGCTGCGCCACACGTTGGAAGCTGTCTATACCGTGACCTTCGCCCCCCGACGGGAAGTGGAGGCCATGGCCGCGCACGTGCGGGCCATTCACGCCCGCGTACGAGGCGACTCCCCCCAACCCTATTCAGCCTTCTCGCCAGAAGCCCAAATGTGGGTCCTCGCCACCCTCATGCAAACGAGCATCGAAATGTATGAACGATTTGTCGAGCCCGTCTCCCTCCCGGACCGGAATGCCTATTTCCGGAACATGCGGGTCTTTGGAACCTATTTTGGACTGGCCGCAGATTTTGGGCCGCAAAATTGGACGGAGTTTTCCGGATACTACAACAAGATGCTGCAGAGCGATCTGCTGGGAAGCCTGCCCATCAGCCGGGAACTCGCCCGACACGTCGCCTACCCGCAACGCCCTCTCTACACGCGATTCCTTTGGCCGATATCCGGGTTTTCGGCCCGGGAATACCTGCCCTCACCATTGCGCGAAAAACTTAATTTGGGTCAAACCCCCTTCAGCCGATTGGCCGCAAAATTTGCCCTAACAACTCTGCCTCTCCTGCTTCCCTGGTTGCCTCGCCAAATGCGATTCGCCGCCCGCTATAATGCGGCCGCTCGGGCTCTAGGCAGATGACGACTTGCTCATTTCGAGCAAGCTCTCCGCGATATTCTTCCACTCCACTTCAAGGGCGTCAGAACAAACTGGCTTGCTGGCGCGGGCATACCAATGGCTGGCATTGGCAGCATCATCTTCCTTGCGATGAAGGTAAGCATGAACCCAGGCGGCCTCGGGGGTTTCATCATCCTGCACGGCTCGGTGAGCAGCCTCCCAATCCCCGGTGGAGTCCAGCCAGAGCGCGCGCAGCGGGTTGGGCAGCGTATTAAGGTCCGTCGGATCGGAGTTAAAAGTATCGAAGGTCAATTGAGGAGGCATAGAGGGAATTTTAGCACAAAATTTCCGGTTGTCCGGCGATTTTTTGCCTCTGGGAATGGAGGGAATGCCCGATTGCTTGAAGCGGCCGCTTCAATTAATCGGGCATATCATTTCGGTCCGGGCTGCCAAGAGATCTGCCGAATCGCTTCGTACAGGGTGATCCCGCAGGGGGAGCCAGGTTCAAGCTGCGAGCGCCATCTTGCATGGGAATCCGGAGACAGGACTCGGGGCGGGCCACCAAGAGGCTTTCCTTCCTTGCCTACGGGAAACAGAGGAGACTACCGATTAATTGAAGCGGCCGCTTCAATTAATCGGGCATCTCATTTCGGTCCGGGCTGCCGAGGGATCTGCCGAATCGCCTCGTACAACGCGATTCCCACCGAGGTGGCCAGGTTCAAACTTCGGGCGGCCTCTTGCATGGGAATCCGGAGACAGGACTCGGGGTGGGCGGCCAAGAGGCTTTCCGGCAGGCCCCGCGTCTCGCGACCAAAAACCAAATGATCCCCGGCGGCAAATTCTTGCTCCCAATACAATCGGGAGGCCTTGGTCGAAAAATAGAAAAAGCGGGCGTCCGGGCTGACTGCTTTGAGAGCGTCGAACGACGGCCAAATCCGAACATCACATTCCTTCCAATAGTCCATCCCCGCACGCCGGAGGGCTTTCTCATCAAGCGAAAACCCGAGTGGCTCGACCAAATGCAACCGGGCTCCCGCCGCCAGACAAAGCCGGGCAATATTCCCGGTATTGGGCGGTATCTCAGGCTCAATCAGGACAATGTGAAAAAAATTATGAATGATGAGGTATGAAGCGAAAGTGGCCTTCGGCCGCTACTGACTACTGCCCAACAACATCAAGCCGTTCTTCCGCAGCAGGACTTGAACTTCTTCCCACTGCCACAGGGGCAGGGTTCATTGCGTCCGACTTTGGGAAGGTCCCGCTTGATGGGGAGTTCGATTTGAGGAGCTTCGGGGGCTCCTTTTACCGGAAGCGCCTGGGCGGCCCGAGCGGCTCGCTGGGCTCCAGGCACCTCGCCTTGTTGCAATTGCTGCGGCATGCTGCGAAGCAAATTTTCAAAAGCCTGCAGATTGGTTGTGCTCCGGAAAAGGTTATTCAAGACCTCGAGTTTGATGCTCTCCATCAACTCGGTAAACATGGAGTAGGCCTCGTTTTTGTATTCGACCAAGGGATCTTTCTGGGCAAAGGCTCGTAGATAGACGGCCTCGCGAAGGCCATCCATGGCATAAAGGTGTTCCTGCCAAAGACGATCCACGGCGTTGAGAATGACGTAGCGTTCCAAGCCACTGAGCGCTTCAGCGTGTTCCATCGAAGCTTTCCGATTGTAGGCATCTTTGATCAGCTCGACCAACCAGCGGCCATTTTCTTCCACGTTCCTTGTATCGAGAGCGGCTTTTTCGGAGGAAAGCCCCAACGGAAACGTCGTGTTGACCCAATTGAGGAGTCCGCTCGGATCGGACTCGCCCTCTTCGACGGCCTCGAGGTGTTCCGCAACTTTCTTGGGAACGGCGCCGTCAATGACTTCGAAAATGTGGTCACGAGGCGCGCTCGCATCCATCACTTCCTGGCGGTAGCCGTAGATGACCTCCCGCTGTTGATTCATGACGTCGTCAAATTGCAGCGTCCGCCGGCGGGCCATGTAGTTGCGCTGCTCGACCCGCTTCTGGGCAGTTTCCACGCTCTTGTTCAACCAGGGATGCTCGAGTTCCTCGCCTTCCTGGAGGCCAAAGGTCTCCATGATTTTTGTCATCCGGTCGCTGGCCCCGAAGTTGCGCATGAGGTCGTCTTCGAAGCTGACGTAAAACTTGGTCAACCCGGGATCACCCTGACGGGCGCAACGTCCGCGCAACTGACGGTCAATCCGCCGGGATTCGTGTCGTTCAGTTCCGATGACGTAGAGGCCGCCGAGGTCGATGACATCTTTGGTCAGTTTGATGTCGGTGCCGCGGCCGGCCATGTTGGTAGCAATGGTAACCGAGCCCTTCAAGCCTGCGCGGGCGACAATCTCGGCCTCCTGCATATGATGCTTGGCATTGAGAACGGTGTGGGGGATTTTTTGCAGCTTGAGCATGCGACCGAGCAATTCGCTCGATTCCACGCTGGCCGTCCCGACGAGGACGGGTTGCCCATTGGCGTGAGCACCCCGAATGGCTTCGATGACGGCGCTGTATTTTTCCCGCCGGGTTTTGTAAATACGGTCATTCTCATCGAGGCGTCGGACCGGGCGATTAGTCGGAATAACGCTGACGTTGAGATCGTAAATATCGTGAAACTCGTTGGCCTCCGTTTCGGCCGTACCGGTCATGCCGGATAATTTGGTGTAGAGGCGGAAATAGTTTTGGATCGTGATGGTGGCGAGGGTCTGGGTCTCGCGATCAATTTGAACGCCTTCCTTCGCTTCGACCGCCTGGTGGAGTCCGTCGCTCCAGCGACGACCGGGCATTTTTCGACCGGTGAAGGTATCCACGATGATGACCTTGTTCTCCTCGACCACGTATTCGACATCTTTCTCGTAGAGACAATAGCCTTTGAGGAGCTGAGAAATATTGTGAATGCGTTCTGCCTGGGCGTCGCAAAATTGTTGCCGCTGGGTCTTCGTTTCCGCTTTCTCCGCCACGCTGAGGGCGGAATTGTTTTCGATATCCGCAAACTCGGTCAGGAGGTCGGGAAGAACGAAGGCGTCGGGATCGTCGGGGTTGAGATAATCGCGACCCAACTGGGTCAGATCGGCGTCGTGCTGCCGTTCCTCGATGGTGAAGTACAGCTCCTCTTTCAAGTCAACGAGGCGGGCCTTGCCGTCGCTATCCTTGTAGAACTCAAGCTCGGCCTTCTCGAGAAGCTTGCGCAAGTCGGGGTTTTCCATCATCCGGGCCAGACCTTTATTGCGGGGTTGGCCGAGATGGAGTTTGAAAAGGGCCAGACCAGCTTCGGCTTTGCGCCCGGCTTCAAAAAATTCCTTCGCCTCGGTGGCTAGGCGGTTGCAAAGCATGGTTTGCTTGCGGATCAGTTGCTCGACGAGGGGTTTGAAGCGGTCGTATTGGTGGGTAGAAACCGTGGCCGGTCCGCTGATGATGAGGGGGGTTCGGGCCTCATCGATGAGGATAGAATCGACTTCATCGACGATGGCGAAATAATGTGGCCGCTGCACCTGCTGCTCGCGGCTAGTGGCCATGCCATTGTCGCGCAAATAGTCGAATCCGAATTCGCTATTGGTTCCGTAGGTGATGTCGCATTGGTATTGGGCCCGTCGGAGATCTGGAGCCTGATCGTTTTGAATGATGCCAGTGGTGAGTCCGAGAAAACTATAGATTTGCCCCATCCATTCGGCATCGCGCCGGGCGAGGTAGTCGTTCACCGTCACGAGATGGGCACCGCGTCCGGCGAGGGCGTTGAGATAGAGCGGGGCCGTCGCGACGAGAGTTTTTCCTTCACCAGTGGCCATCTCGGCGATGGTGCCACGGTGAAGAATTATTCCCCCGATAAGTTGGACATCGAAGGGAACCATCGCCCAGGTCATTGGTTGGTCGCAGACCGTGATCGCGGTTTGGCGTTCGGTCATTCGGCGGGCAGCGTTTTTCACCACCGCAAAAGCCTCAGGGAGAATCTCGTCGAGACGAACGGCGAGGGCCCCTGCATCGGTGATCGCGGAGAGTTCTGCCTTCCAAGTAGCCGTCTTCGCCCTGAGGTCGTCATCGGAAAGCGCAGTGAGCCCCTCCTCGATTTCGTTGATCTGACGGATGGTCGGGTGCAATTTTCGCAACTCGCGTTGATTTTTCGAGCCGACGATTTTCTTGATGATCCAGTTAAGCATGGAAATTTGTGGAAGGGTTAATCAATAACCGTCGGGAGCAAATGTCCACCGGAATTCTAACTTCCCCGGAGGAATTCGCCTTTTCAAGCAAGATCGCTCTCGCCAGAAAGACCCCGATTAACAGCATTTTTCCCCATTCATGTTGAAACATTCTCTTTTGACCGACGGCCGAATTCCGGCCGTCCGGGCCCGCTTGGAACGGCTATTTCAAGGAACACGGTCACACTGGCGGGAGTTTCATCGCGGCACCTACACCTCCTTGCACCCGGCCACGTTGAGGTCGGCGTGCCTTGAAAGTCCGACCGGTCGAGCTACGGCTCGATCCGTTGCCGCCCGCCGGGTCAGCGTCTCCCGCGCCAGCCGAGTTCTCAGAGCTCGAGAAAATTCTTGAGCAGGCTTTTCCCTTCCGTGGTCAAAATTGATTCCGGGTGGAACTGGACCCCGTAGACGGGAAATTCGGTGTGGGCCAATCCCATGATCTCGCCTTCGTCGGTTTCGGCCGTGATTTTTAAACACGCGGGCACCGAGTCGCGTTTGACGATGAGGGAATGGTATCGGGTCGCCTCGAAGGGGTTCGGCAATCCGGCAAAGACATTCTCGCCCCGGTGATGAATGAGGGACGTCTTCCCGTGCATGAGCCGATCGGCCCGAACCACTTTCCCCCCATAGACCTGCCCCAAACTTTGGTGACCAAGACAAACCCCGAAAATCGGCTTCCGGGGGCCAAAATGCTCAATCACCGCGCAGCTAATTCCCGCCTCGTTGGGTGTACAGGGACCAGGAGAAATCACAATGCGCTCCGGGTCCAGATCCTCGATTTCCTTGATCGTGATCTCGTCGTTCCGGCGCACAAGAATCTCCGCCCCCAACTCGCCAAAATATTGGACCAGATTGTAGGTAAACGAATCGTAATTATCGATGACGAGAAGCATGGAAGAAAATTATGAATTAGGAATTATAAAGTATGAAGCAAGAGTGGGGTGGAGGGAGCTATTCTTTGGCGTTTTTGTGGATGGTCGTGAAGATGGCGGTGAGTTCGCTCGCTTCAGATCGCAGAGCGGAGAGTTTGGACTCGGAGATAATCTGGGAGCGGACGAGGAGTTCCAACCAATAGGACGTCTCTTCTAGCTCCTTTAAAGTGTCTCCAATTTTGGCGATGAACTCGGCCTTGCTCCGGGCGCGATAGGCTTCCCGGTAGTTGGCACCGACAGAAGTGCCGGAACGCAAAACCTGTTTACCCAGGGTTTGAGCTTCATCGGATCGCGGAAGTGCACAGAACATGGTCACAACCCGCAAAGCAAAATCCATCGTTCGTTCCCGCAAATCATTTTCCATCCCTACTTCCTCACTTCCGCTTCATACTTCATACTTCATAATTCATAATTTTCTTCGCACTTCATCATTCATCCTTCCTAATTTTCTGAATCGCCCGCATGGCCGCCATGGCTTTGTTGACGCTCTCCTGAAATTCGCCTTCCGGCGTGGAGTCGGCCACGAGTCCACCGCCAGCTTGGACATAGGCTTTGCCGTCCTTGAGAAGAACGGTGCGCAAGGCAATGCAGGAGTCGAGATCGCCATCGAAACCAAAATACCCCACCGCGCCGGCGTAGGTGCACCGCTTGTTGTTTTCCAACTCGTTGATGATCTGCATGGCGCGGACTTTGGGGGATCCGGAAACGGTTCCCGCCGGAAAGGTGGCCCGCATCACATCGTAGGCGCTGCGTCCCCCCGCGAGTTGGCCGGACACATGGGAGACGATATGCATGACGTGGCTATAGCGTTCGATGGTCATGAAATCGCTGACTTTCACGCTGCCAAATTCGGCGATCCGGCCAACGTCATTGCGGGCCAAATCAACCAGCATGAGGTGTTCGGCCCGTTCTTTAGGATCCGCCAGAAGCTCCTCGGCATTGGCCAGGTCTTCTTCTTCCGATTGGCCCCGCAGGCGGGTGCCGGCGATGGGACGGAGTTCCACCTTCCGGTCGGTCAGACGGACGTGGACTTCCGGCGAACTCCCCACGAGGGAATATCCCTCCGGGAATCGGAGGCAAAACATGTAGGGCGAGGGATTGACGAACCGGAGGGAGCGATAAAGTTCGAGCGCATCGCCGGCAAAGGGCGTCTCGAACCGCTGGGAGGGCACCATTTGAAAAATGTCACCCGCCCGGATGTACTCCTGGGCCCGATCGACCATGGCATAATATTCTTCGCGAGTCGTGTTGCTCGAAGCGTCTTTAGCCGGCGGATCCGTAGCCGTAAAAACGGGGGCAAAGGTCATCGGCTTGGCCAATTCGCCCAGCAGGTGGTCGATCTCGGCCGCAGCCGCGTCGTAGGCCGCCTCCGGCCCCTCCTCGCCAAGGAAGGCATTGGCGACAATTTTGAGTCGCCGACGGCGATGGTCGAAGATGAGCACCGTGCCCGCCAACATAAAAAACATGTCGGGCACCCCGAGGTCATCTGGGGGCGGTGCCGCGATGGTCGGCTCGAACCAGCGGACGCAGTCGTAGGATAAATACCCGACCATGCCGCCGTGAAAACCCGGCAGGTTGGCGTCCGGCACCGACCGATAGGCCGCCATCAATTTTTCCACTTCCGCCAGCGGATCACGATCAGCCTCGTAGGAACGGGTCTCACCATTTTCGGTTAGGGTCACCACTTTGTCCCGGGCCGAAATGGTCAGACGCGGACGGGAACCCAAGAGCGAAAAACGCCCGACCTGATCACTTTGTTCGGCCGATTCCAAAAGGAAAGACGGCGCAGCGGCCCCAATTTTTGCGAAGGCGGACACCGGAGTCTCGCCATCGGCGACAATTTCTGTCCAAACCGGGATGACGTTCGCCGTGGCCGCCTGTTCCGCAAATGCGGAACGCGACGGACTGAGCGGGATCATGTGAAGGAAACCTTGGGAGCTTCTTTCTCTCCCGGATCTTCGATTTGAAACAACTCCGCCGGGCCAAAATTAAACATTCCGGCCAGAATATTGGTCGGAAAGATTTCCCTCCTCGTGTTGTAGGTCATGACCGAGTCGTTATACGCCTGCCGGGAAAACGAGACTTTGTTTTCCGTCGAAGTCAGTTCCTCAGAAAGTTGCATCATGTTTTGGTTCGCTTTGAGATCCGGATAGGCTTCAGCCACGGCGAAGAGCCGTCCAAGCGCGCCGCTCAAACCGCTTTCCGCTCCGCCGAGGGCCTTCATCGTTTGAGGGTCTCCGGGATTGGCGGCCGCGGCCGTGCTGGCCTGGGAGGCGGAATTCCGGGCCGCAGTGACGGCTTCCAACGTTTCCCGTTCGTGTTTGATATAGCCCTTGGCGGTTTCGACCAAATTGGGAATCAGGTCGTGACGGCGCTTCAGTTGCACGTCGATCTGGGCAAAGGCATTTTTGAAGCGATTGCGCAGAGCCACGAGCCCATTGTATTGTCCGATCGCCCAGAGCGCGAAGACGACGATGATGCCAACGAGCACGAGGAGAAAAATCAATGCGGTTCCCATGCACGGAAGAGTGCGCAGTTTCCCGCTCCGGCGCAACTTCGAAATGCTGGGGAAAGTGGCAGAGGCGTCCCGCCTCTGATTGTTTGGCCGAACTGCGGAGGGACGCCGCAGCCACTTTCCTCAGGCGGGATCGACCGGCGCGGAGCGAACGATATAACCAGCGACAAACTCGCGCCGGAAGGAGGGAAAGGTTCCGGCCAGAATCGCCTCCCGAGCCTGCCGCATAAGATTGATGTAGAAGTGGAGATTGTGAAGAGAGACGAGGCGGAGCCCGAGGATCTCCTCCGCTTTGATCAGGTGGCGGAGATAGGCCCGGGAAAACCCCTGACAAGCTGGGCAAGGACATCCTTCTTCGATCGGTCCCCCGTCTTCGGCATTGGCGGCATTTTTCAGCGCCACGGTTCCCTTCCGGGTAAAAGCGGTCCCATTGCGGGCGATCCGGGTGGGCAGGACACAGTCAAACATGTCGATGCCGCGGGCAATCAATTCCAGCAGTTGCGGCGGAGTGCCCAACCCCATGGCATAGCGGGCGCGATCTTCCGGCAAAAAGGGAACCGCCTGGTCCACCGCCTTCATCATTTCCGGTTCCGGCTCGCCCACGCTGACCCCGCCGACCGCATAGGAATCAAATTCCATCTCAACCAAAGCGCGGGCGCTGCGTTCCCGGAGATCCGCGTGGGAAGACCCTTGGACGATGCCAAAAACCAGCGGACGATTCTCCGGCGGTTGCGCATCCCACCAGGCCCGACAGCGTTGAGCCCATCGCAAGGTGAGATCCAGGCTGCGAGCCGCGTCCTCATACGAACACGGATGGGGCGGACATTCGTCGAAGGCCATGACAATGTCCGAGCCCAAATCACGCTGAATCTCCATCGACCGCTCCGGCCCGATGAAGGTCGGAGTGCCATCGAGATGATTTTGAAAATGAACCCCGTCGTCCGTGACCTTGCGCAATTTCGCGAGGGAAAAAACCTGAAACCCCCCGCTGTCGGTCAGAATCGTCCGGTCCCAATTCATAAATTTGTGCAGCCCGCCCTGTCCGGCAATGAGTTTCTCCCCCGGCCGAACATGGAGGTGGTAGGTATTGCCCAAAATGATCTTGGCCCCCAGGGCCCGCAATTCGTCCGGCGAGACCGCCTTGACCGTGCCCTGCGTGCCCACCGGCATAAATACCGGGGTCTCCACCACACCCCGACGGGTTTGTAAAAGCCCGGCCCGGGCGCGGGATTCCGGATCGGTCGCAAGGAGAGTATAAGGAGACGAAGACACGCGATGATAGGGAAAGGGCGCTGAACTTGCCGGACGACCCCCTTGGGCGTCAATCCGATTGCGGCCTTGCTCCAGAAAGCTCATCCGGATAGGTAGCGGTCGTGAACTCCTCTGCCGACTCCTCTGCCGACTCCTCTGCCGACTCCTCCGCCAACTCGACCGCCAATTTGTGGAAGGCCATCGGTCCGGGCATTTTGGTCGCCTGTGCCGCCGTTGGTGGCTCGCATTTGGTCTGGTCCACCCAGGCTGGGGCCACATTCGGCTGGGCCCTCCTTTGGCTCGTTCTTCTCGCCAACATCCTCAAGTTCCCCTTTTTCCTCTACGGGCAACGCTACACCGCCGCGACGGGAGAGAGTCTCCTCGACGGTTATCGACGTCACGGCCGGGTCTATGTGTGGATCTTTCTCGCCATCAATATTCTCACCGGAACGATCAACATCGCCAGTGTCGGCATGCTGAGTGGAGCTTTGCTGGCCGGCTATGGAATCGCCGGAATCTCCATCCCCCATCTGACCGTGGCTTTGATTGTGGGTTGCACCCTTCTGCTTCTCATCGGACACTACAAGCTCCTCGATGTCCTCGCCAAGGTGATCATTGTCGTTCTCGCTATTGGAACCGTCGCCGCGGTGGTCTTGGCCATCCCCAATCGTCCGGAAATTCCCGCCGACTTCGTCGCCCCCAGTCCCTACACGTGGGCTTCCTTTGCTTTCCTCATCAGCCTCCTCGGCTGGATGCCGGCACCCGTTGATCTCTCGGCCTGGTCGTCACTTTGGATGTTCAGCCGGGAAAAACAAACCGGCCACTTTGCCACCGTCAAAGAATCGTCGATCGACTTTTATCTCGGCTACATCTCGGCCTCCGTCATGGCCCTGCTGTTTGTCGCCCTGGGAGCCTTGGTCATGTTTGGAACCGGGAACACTTTTTCGTCCAGCGGGAGCGCCTTCTCCATCCAATTGGTCAACCTCTACACTGAAACGATTGGATCGTGGTCCCACGGGCTCATTCTCAGCGCGGCCTTCATCACCATGTTCAGCACCACGCTCACCTGCCTGGACGGCTACCCGCGCTCCCTGGCCGCCTGCTGCACCCTGCTGAAAGAGATGCCCGCCAGCCGGTTCACCACGATCCACCGTGTTTGGATGGTCATTTCCGCCCTCGGCGCGAGCTTGGTGGTGCTCTTCTTTGTCAAAAATCTCATCCAACTGCTCACCTTTGCTGCCGTGGTTTCCTTTGTCACCTCACCGATCTTGGCCATGATCAACTACAAGGTCATGAATGGGGCCAATGTTCCCGCCGACAAACGGCCGGGGATGATCCTCAAAATCATCAGCTGGCTGGGCATCATTTTCTTTGTCACCATGACCCTCGGCTATGTTTACGTGACCTTTCTCCGGGCTTAGGCGGAATGGCACGCGTTTAAGGATCGGCTGCCTGAGGTGGCGGGTTCTTCTCCCCGCGCACATGGGCGCCCGCTGTCGAGGGCCTGATCTTCACAATCCGCGACAAGCACCCGAAGACTCCTCTCCTGATCATTTCCCCCATTTGCTGCCCGAAGGGCGAGATCGAAGAGGATACGAGCGAAGTGATGGGGCTTCCGGTCATGCGCCGCCGCCTGGTTGAGATCGTCGAAAAATTCCGCGCGACCGGCGACAATCACATCCACTACCTCGACGGGCTCAGGTTGATGGGCCCCGAAGACGTTCATCTTCTCCCGGACGGCCTGCATCCGAACGCCGAGGGCTACGAACTCTTGGGCCAACGCTTTGCGGAACTCGCGCCTGCTGAGTGGACAAGCGGTTCCCCCTCGCCCTCCGCCTCACAATGAAACAGCCCAACATCCTCATCACCAGCGCTTCGACACCATCGGGAGGCATGCTCCGCAACGGACACAGCCGCAAGGTGCTCACCCACGAGAACACGCTGCCCGCCGCCCTGCGCCACCTCGGCTACCAGACGTTCGGGATCGGCAGATCCGGGAGCGCGACCTTCCGTTTTTCGGCGATTCCTCCACGCCGTATTTCCCGACGATCCCGGCTTGAAATCTCCCCGCCGAACCCGACCTCAGCGAGGTAGTGGCGATTTATTTCAATCCGCTCGAATCCTACCTCTTCCACAGCCTCGAATGGGTGCAGTCGCTGATCGAGCACCGCCCGGGCGGAGAAACCGGCCTCCAAGAAATTGGTGCCTGGCAGAATGGTGCCGGCCGGTCGCAACAAAGATAGAGGGGTATCTTTGCCTCGGTTCTCGGAACCGAGGGAGCCGATCATTTCTTTCCGCATTTCGCTCGGTTCTGCCGAAAGATCGAAGACTTTTTTCTCACCGGAATCGCACCCATCTCCCCTTCCCGCCTCTACATAGACGAGCATGGAGACGGCCCTCTGCATGCATGCTTTGTCTGAACCCGGTGTCGCCCTGGCAACCCAGGAGTTACGGGTCCACCCTGATCGAGATGCTCCTAGTGATTACGGTGATCGCGATTCTGAGTGGTCTGATGATTCCAGCCTTCAACGGAATCGGGCAGGCCCGATCCCTAGAGAAAGCCCGAGGCGGTCACATTTAAAACCGCCGTCATTCAGTTTAACCAAAGGGGTGAAATGCGCGTGAGCCTGAACACAGACGAGAAGGAAGAGACGTTTTGATGATGATGCCGAGGGCAATATTCGGAAGAAGCGCCTGCATAAACCCGGCAGACGTTATCGGGCACCGGATGAAGAAAGCAATCCCGCCGCACGGAGAGCAGCTCCGGGAAAAATCCGGCGATCGCCGGGCATGATTGCGCTTTGCCTGACTCCGGCGGAATGATAATCGAAAGGGAGACTTTTCAACCATCTTATGAGCGACCTCACCCCCATCCTTACCGCCGCCACCCAATCCGGAAAACTCCTGGAGGTCGCCGCCAAAAATATCACCTCCCTGCTGGAAAATTCAACCTCTCCGATCGATGCCGCTTCGATTGGCGAATTGGTCGAGTCTGAGAATTGGACCGAACTCAATAATCGGTTTTTCCGCACCATTGCCTTTGGCACCGGGGGGCTCCGCGGCAAGACGATCGGAGCCACCGTCACCAGCGTCGAACAGGGCCAACCGCAACCGCTCGACCGCCCTGAGTTCCCCTGCGTCGGCACCAATGCGATGAATTTCACAAATATCAGCCGCGCCACTCAGGGGTTGGTCGCTTACGTGAAGGAATATTTTGCCACCACTGGCCAAAGCGGCAAACCGTCTCTGTGCATTTGCCACGACACCCGATTTTATTCTCGAGAGTTTGCCGAACTGGCCGCCCGAGTCATGACCGAAAATGGCTGCGATGCCTATTTGTTCGAAGGGCCCCGCTCCACCCCGGAGTTGTCCTATGCCGTCCGCCGCACGAACTCCCAGGCCGGGATCAACATCACTGCGAGCCACAACCCGCCGGCTTATAATGGCTACAAGGTCTATTTTGAAGATGGGGCCCAGGTCGTCGAGCCCCACGCCCGCGCCATCATCGCCAAGGTGGACGCCATCCGGGGTGCCCTGTACGAACCTGTTCCCGCCGACCAGCAAGGCGAGGTTATCGCCATGGGGGCCGAGATGGATGAGGCCTACATGAAGCGTCTAGCTACGTTGCCCATGGACCCTGAAATCATTCTTCGCGAAAACGGGCTCAAGATTGTCTATACCCCCCTCCACGGGGTCGGCGGCATCATCATCAAACCGATGTTGTCCCGACTTGGTTTCCAATGTCAGGGCGTCAAGGAACAGGAAGTGCCCGATGGCCGCTTCCCCACCGTCAAGTCGCCCAACCCCGAAAATGCCGAAGCTCTGACTATGGCGGTGAAACTGGCCAACGAGACGGAGGCCGATCTCGTTATCGCCACCGATCCTGATGACGACCGCATGGGCATCGCCGCCCGGAATGCGGCTGGAAAGATGGCCCTCCTGACCGGCAATCAAATCGGGTCCCTGATGGCTTGGTATCGGGTGAAAATGCATTTTAAAAATGGCATCCTCAATGAGAGCAACTGCCATCGGGGCGTCATCATCAAGACCTTCGTGACGACGGATCTTCAGGCCGCTATCGCGGAAAAATCCGGCCTCCGCTGCGTCGAGACGCTGACCGGTTTCAAATACATTGGGGAAAAACTCCGCCACTACGAAGAGGCCATCCCCGCAGGCCTGCGGAAAGATTACCGAAAAATGTCCGAGGAGGAGACCCGCCGCCTCCGGTTGGAACATTCCTCGCTTTACGTCTTCGGCGGGGAAGAAAGCTACGGGTACAGCGGATCCGATTTTGTCCGCGACAAGGATGGCAACAGCGCCGCCGTCATGATCTCGGAAGTCGCCGCCTACGCCAAGTCCCGACACCTCACCCTCATCAGCCTGATGGATGAGATTTATCAGGAGTTTGGCTATTATTTAGAGCGCGGAGAATCCCTCACCATGGACGGCGCCGAGGGTGCGGCCCAAATCAAAAAACTTGTCGATTCCTACGCGGCCCATCCTCCCGAGTCCCTCGACGGCACCCCAGTGGACCATTTGCGCAATTTCGCTACCGACGAGATCTTTGACTCCGAAGGCGTCCGCATCCCGCCCGAAGCCATGCTCATGATCACGCTGACCGACAAACGCCGCATCGCCGTGCGTCCGTCTGGGACCGAGCCCAAAATCAAATACTATCTTTTTGCGTCGGAGCTCCCGGCGAAAGGCGCTTCTTTCTCCCTCGAGGAACTCGCCGCAGCCAAACCCCGGGTGGCCGAATCCCTTGAACGTCTTTGGCAGGCCCTTAAAGCCGACGCCTCCCGACGGCAGCGCTGACGGCTCACTCCCACCGGGAATTGGTATCAGTTCGGTTCCAGACGGGCCGCAAGTTGAGCCGGAGAGAGAATGCGTCGGCCATCTTCGAAGGGCTTCCCATCGGGCAAGGTGGAACTTGCCCCTCCCCGATTTCCCCCACCCTCAATTTGAACCCGTCCAGCTAAGAAGCCACGGCGTGACGGGCGGCAAAGAAACGTTCCATCCGGAAATTCAGGTCGTCGTAAAAACTTTTTTTCATCATCTCCAAGGCCACCAGTTTTTCCGGGTTTCCGGCCCGGGCCGCTTCTTGTTCCATCAGAAGGGTTTCATGGAAGGCCTTTTCCATCTCAATGAGTGAGCTGAGAAACTCGCGGGCGGCGCGAGTATGTTCCACTCCATCAACGAGGGCATCTTCCAGAGGCTTATTCCGGGTCACGGCCACGAGATTTCCGGCCGCCAGTTGGCCCATATAACGGTGGTGACTGGTGAGAAAGGCGCCATGTTCGGAATCATAGCGGACTTCGTCCCGGTCGAGGAGGCGATCATAAGGACCCGGCTTGCAAAAAAACTTGAGCATGAGCGGAATCGTGTCCACGAGAATGAAAAGCAACGTGAGGACGGCATAGGTCCCCATGGCGAATTTTCCGCCGTCCTTCCCGGTCTGGAAGAGTTGATGGAGGGCAAGCGTCTGGGTGAGAATGTCGCGGCGAGGTTCCGCATTCAACGCCTCAATGCGGGCGGTCTCCTCCGCACCGAGCCGTTCGAGATTCGTCTGCACATTGCGCATTTCTCCCAGGCGGGCATCAATTTGCTGCCGAAGCGTGTCCCGAATTTCATTTTGTTGGCCCACGAATTGCCCTGCCTGGTCTTGTTGGACTTTCTCCCTGAGCGCGGCCACCCGAGCATCTTCCGCTTTTTGCAGTTCGGACCGGGCAGCCAAACCGGTTTGAAAATCCGCCGTGGTCGCGGCGGCGGTTTCCCTGAGTTGGGACTGGAGAGCCGATTTTTCCACGCTGAGGTGGTCGAGCAGTCCGCCCAACCGGGTCGCTTCGGTCCGTCGCCAGGCGAGTTGGTCATCTTGAATCGAGCGGGCGCGGGGCCCCAGTCCGACAATGCCACTGCGCTGTCCGTTGACTTCCCGTTCGAAATCCGTTTGCCACTGGGAGAGCTCGGTCTGGACCTTGATGTATTGCGGTGAGAGGGTGGCGATCTCTTTTTCCACCGTGGCCAAGCGGGCTTGATTGGAGGCATTGGCGGCTGCGACCGCCTTTTTCAATTCGGCTTGATCCTCGATCGTTAAACCGGGGGCTGGTCCCTCA
>Ga0209390_10001562_pt1 | contig 43583 bp, 16 predicted proteins | sample BON01_FD_187212 | JGI IMG/M metagenome (GOLD analysis project Ga0209390, IMG submission 187212) | Freshwater microbial communities from Lake Bonney liftoff mats and glacier meltwater in Antarctica - BON-01 (SPAdes) (version 2) | ecosystem: Environmental > Aquatic > Freshwater > Ice > Glacier...
ACATGCTCATGATCCTCGCAGCCAAGCTGGCAGGGCACCCACGCCCTTCCTGGCTCACGCCGGTAGAGATCGTGATGCTGTGCTCGGGCCGTTGAGCGTTCCGCATCCCGGCATTGCCCCGTACAGATCTGAACGCCCCAAAAGATAGCGCACCATCACGAGTGCGAACGGGTGTAAACATCGGTTGCAGGTTATTCCAGAGCAGGCCGCGCTGGGCAGCGGCGGCGGCGCGCCCTTGGGCGGCGGCGCGCCCGTGACCGTCACGGCCGTCGGGCCGCGAAAGCCGGCGCCGCCGCCGGCGCCGCCAGCGGCGGGCGCGAGGGGGCGGCGCGCCCGAGAAAGGCCGGAGAAACTGCGCGTCTCAGTCACAAAGGTTGACCTACGTCAGCCATCACCCACTCGTTACACCATCGAGACAGTGACATCGGTAGCATCGACAGCCCCCAAGCGAAGCAAAGATTACGGCGTTCGAAAAGAGGTGCCGCCATCATCCCCGAAAGAAGAACGCGCGCGTCGTCGTCGCTCTAAAGGTCCGCAACGATCCCAAAGCGAGTGCTCGGACGTCGTGAACAGGGTCCAAGGGATAGCATCGCTTCACAGAAGGAACGCCGATCGCCGAGCAGGCCCGCCATCATCGGTCGTCACCGCCGCCGCAAAAAACGCGCCCTCGCTCGCTTGTCCGGCTGCAGGAAACACAAAGAGCGATGGGCGCCATCCGCCGCCGCGCCAACCAGCTGGCCGCGGCCGAGGGCCAGGCCGCGCGCGAGGTCGCAGCCGACCACGCCAACTTTGCGGCAGAGCATCAGCAGGCAAAAGAGGGCGGGGGCGCGGCGGCGGCAGCGGCAGGACCGCGCAGGCGCGGACGACACGGGCCGCCCCCGCCCCAACCCTGGTGGGTCAGCTACTTGGGCACGCTGGCGCTGGGCTTTGCGTTTTGGGCCTTCATGCGCATGCTGCTGCGCAATCAGGCGTGGGGCGCATCGCACGCCGACCCGAGCCGGTAACGGCGACGGCGACGGCGACGGCGACGGCGACGGCCTTAGGCGACAGGCGACGAAAGCGACAGGCGACAGCGCCGCGCGGTCACGTGCGCAGCGGGGGGGCGGCCAAGATCGATGCAACGACGCCGCCGTCACGCATCGCGGCAGCAGCCCACCCACCTGTCGTCGGCCGCCGCACAACGAACAGTGCGTGTAAAAACAAACCCAATGTCCGCCCTGTTTGCCGACTGAATCGAGATTATATGTGTCTATGTGTCTATGTGTGCGTACAGGGCCGTCGCGTCCATGCCAGGCGCGACCATGGCCTGCGGCTGCGGCATCGGCGGCATCGGCGCGCCGCCCGGCGGCATGCCCCCCAAGCCGCCGCCGCCCACGCCGCCCACGCCGCCGCTGCCGCCGCCGCCCTGCTGAAAGTGCTGCGCGAGCGACAGGTAGGCCGTCGTCAGGTTGGCGACGGCCCCCGCGTTGCCGCCCGGCCCGCCCGGCGGGAAGCCGGCGAGCCCGGGCGGCGGCGCGAACCCTCCCGGGCCGCCCAGGCCGGGCGGCGGCGCAAACCCTCCCGGGCCGCCCAGGCCCGGCGGCGGCGCGTAGACCCCCGGCGGCATGGCGCCCAGGCCCGCCAGGCCGCCGCCAAAGGGGCCGCCGGGCATGCCCTGGATGCCCGGGGGCAGGCCGCCGAGCGCGCCGGGCGGGAGCGGGGGGGGCCCGGGCATCGCGCCCATGCCGGGGGGCATCGGCGGCGGCGGCGGCGGCGCGGGCGGCGGCGCGAGCGGCACGTTGGCGGCGGGCGGCGCGCCGAGGGCGTCGGCCAGGCCCGGCAGGCTGTCGGGGCCGCCCGCGGCGTCCTCGGCCGCGGCCCACTCACCCAGGCACCACGGGCAGAGCGTCTTGGCGTCGGGGCCGTGGATGGTGCGGCGGGCGGGGAGGTTTGTGTTTGTGTTGTCGCGCGCGAGCGCACACCCCACACTCGTCAAGGCCGCCGCGTGACGACCGACGATCGACGCGCGCTCGCCGCCGTCCCTCGCCCTGCTTCATTCGACCCGAAGAAAACCCGCTCACTTACAAAACAAAACAATCGAAACGACCGCTCTTTCCAATACCCACGTTCCACCATTATCCGTTCACCGCTTCACCAGCGCCAGCCACCCGATCGACACCCGACGGGCGACGGGCGCGCCGGCAACGCCGACGACGGGCGGCGGGGCTCGTCAAAAGGTCCGCTCGAGCTGAGGCCCAAATTGTTCACAATTTTCGTCGTGAACGCTCGTCACATAGAACCCACGCATGCCCCCTCCTTCACGGCATTCCCGCAGCACGAAATCGACGCCTCTTTGACCCAAGCTAGAACCTTTTCCCGTGCCCCCCTCTTGTCGGCGGGCGCAGGCGCACCCGCGTCGCCCTCTTCAGCAGCGTTCTCCCTCCCACCACTGCCGTCATTCGATCCGCGCGCGGCGCTCATCGGCATCGAAACCGGACGCAAGAGAGAGTGGCTGCTCTTCCCGCCAAAAAGCAACGCTGTTAAAAAGGGTGGCCCTGCCCTCTTTCTTCAAACAGGTGAAGGCCCCCCCCCCGCCAGCAGGAGGATGATGCTCCTCGGCAGCACGGGCAGCAGCAGCTGCGCCGGCGCGCGCGCGAGCCCCGCATCCAACCAGCAGCAGCAGCCGCAGCAGAGGCCGCGGCGGCTAGTCGCCGCGCGCCTTGCCGCGCCGCGCCGCCCGAACTCGCCGCTCGCAGCCGCCGCCGCCGGGAGCGCCGCGTCGCCCGCTTCGCCGCCGCCGCCCGCCGCCGCCACCGCCGCTCTCGCAGAGGCCGCGCCCGCCGGCAGACCCTCGGCTGCTGCGGCCCCTGCCGCCGCCGCCGCCGCCGCCGCCGCGCCGGCAGATGCCGCCCCCCCGACCGACCCCCCCCTGGCGGAGGCGCCCAAGGCCTCTGCCGGCGGCGGCGGCTGGTGGACCAAAAAGCCGGCGGCGCGCGGCACCGTGCTCGAGATCGAGTCGGCGCAGGGCCTGGTGGACGTGCTGGCGGACGCGGGCGACCGCCTGGTGGTGCTGGACGTGTTCGCGCCCTGGTGCGGCGCCTGCAAGGGCGTCTTTCCCAAGATCATCAGCTACGCCGACCAGTACGCGGGCGAGGGGCCGCCAGACGCCTCGGCGCCGGGAGAGTGCCCGGAGGACGGCGTCGTCTTTTGCAAACTCAACTTTGACGCCAACCGGCGGCTGGCCAAGACCTTAGGGGTGCGCGTCCTGCCCTACTTCATGTTCTTTCGGGGCGCAGAGGGGCGCGTCGCCGCCTTCTCGTGCACGACAAGCAAGCTGGCGCGGCTGCGCGAGGCGCTCGACTTTTTCAGCGCCGGCGTGTGCTCGCTCGAGCCCAACCCGGAGATCAGCGAGATCAGCCGGCTGGACATCCACCCGTCGCACCCGCTGGACGCGACGCGCGTGGAGCACATGTGGGACCTAGACGTGCACGAGCAGAGCCTGCAGGCGCCGGCAGAGTGAGCTGAGTGAGCGAGTGCGCTCCCTCCCTCTCCTGCGGCGGGCGGCGGCATGCCCTCCTCCTCGTCACCACATTCCCCCCCCAAACCCAATTCCTTCTTTTTGTTGTTGTGCCACCATCCCCCCTACAACATGCGCTCGATTCGGACGACGGAACATTAAAGCAGAACCGCCGCCCGCCCCCGGAAAGTACACCACCCCAACGCACAAGACGCGTTGCCTGCTGCTGCGGTGTTTTTGGTGGGCGCGCGCGCTCCTTTGCTCTTCTCCCCCCCATAAGCAACACTCACCCCCCTTCCTTTCGCCCACCGCGCAAAAGAGCGCGAGAGAGAGAGACGGGGGGAGCGGCTCCCAATCTGTGTATTGACTGTTGCCCGCCCGAGCAGCGGCCGCCCCCCCCCCCCGCGCCTGCGGGGCTCCCGCCATTCCTCATTTTTTCTTTCGACGCGAGCTCCGCTTGGCATTCTGTAGCGCCGCGCCCTGATTGCGGCGGGACCTCGCGCATTCGTTCGACCCCATATTGACGCACAGCGCCGTGTAATATGGCTTTTCTCTCTGCGCCGCCCGGACCAAGGGTTTTATCGAGTCGTGACCCCACAGTGACGGCGCAGAAACAGACCGCCCGTCGTCGGCGGCGGCGGCGGCGGCGGCGGCGGCGGCGGCGGCGGCGGCGGCGGCGTCGACCACGGCGGCGCGCCGGTTGCCCCCACCGGCTAGGAGTGGCGGCGCCCGGCGCTTGCCTCTCCACTTCACGTCGCGCTCCCTCTGCAACCTGTCTCCTCCCACAACGACGACAACGTCACCCTCACGCGCCCGGATCCACACCCCCACGACCGAGCGACAAACAAGAACAAGAGAGCACGGACGAACGACGTCTCTCTCTTTTCCTCTCACAGCTCGCCAACCACTTCCCCCTCCCTCCTCCCGCGCCCTCCACCCCCTCGGGCGCGTCCGCACGACGCGCGAACCCTCATTGCCGCCCGCGTCTTTCGACAGCGGCGCGCGCTCGCGAGCCAGAGAGAGAGGGGGCAAACGCCAAAACCCCACTCTCGCTTCTTTTTCCAAGCGGCAAGGGCTGCTGCTTGACCCCGAGCGCCGGCACACACGCTCCACCTAAAGACAACGCCATGGCTAGCAAGGCGGCCGCCACCGCCGCCAAGGCGCTGTACGCCGAGCAGGTCTTCCTGCCCAAGGGCCCGATCAACTCGGGGCGCTTCAACCTGCTGCGCGAGATCGGCATCGGCACGGGGCTCGGCCTCATCGCCGGCATGACGTGGAAGGTGCGGGAGGAGATGCGCGCGAATCAGGGGGTCGGGTTCGACAGCGGCGCGCGCGCGCGCGGGCGCGGAAAAAAGGAGGGAGTCGAGCGGGCGGCCGCGGCGAGCGCGCGCGCACCGGCGGCGCTTTCTCGCGTTCTCGCAGGCGCTTTTCAAGCCCCCTGACAACAAACACCCCCACAAACAACAAAACAACAATCAACAACGACAGATGTACCACTGGGGGGACAAGCGCCGCATCGCCACATACTACAAGGAGCTCGCCGAGAAGGAGGGCCAGGAGGAGGCGGCGCACAACGCGTCCGTCGCCGAAAAGATGGCGGCGCTCAAGGAAGAGCTGCTCAAGTGACAGTCAGCGGCCGAGTGGGCGGCACGCGTTGGCGACAAACGGAAGGATGATACGCGCCGCCCGTGACGGGAGAGAGGGAGAAGACCAGGCATGAAGAGGCGGGAGACGAGGAGGCGGGCGGGGCACACACGCACACACTCGACCCGAGTGGTCGACGCACGACAGCCGGGCGCGTGCGCGTCCTTGGCGGCGGCGAACCGTCGGCTCGGCGGCGCGACCCTTGTCCCTCTACACGCCTTTCCGGCCCTGGCCCCTCCTTTTGTGTTTTTGATCCTCTTGCAACTACCCTCTTTGTAATGCATTACCCTGGCAGCAAACACGCGTCTTGTCTTGTCGCGGCCGTGAGGCGCGCGGCGCGCGCTCTTCGCCGAGCGCCAGCCACTGGGCGCGGTGGCGACGGTGAGGACGACGCCGACGACCACGACGACCAGGGCCGAGGGGACCCGCAGGCGGGCGGCGGGCGGCGCGGCGGACTGGGGGCAGCACGCGTCGGCGGCGATGCAGGGAGGGGGCAGCGACAGCGGCTGCTGCTCCGCCGACGACGACGCCGACGCTCAAACCGCGACGCGCGGCCGCCGCTCGCGCTCCCTCTGGTCCAAAAGCAAGCGCGGCGCTTCAATCATTCATGTACAGATATAAGAACTACCAACACATTCCCCGCCACACGATCCAATTGGAAGAGCCCCTTGTTCGGCGGAGCTCCCGGCAGCACGCACTCGAAGCGATGAAGGGCTCCTCCCCCGCGGCGGTCGCCGACCAGGGGCTGGACCTGCTCCTGGCCCCGCTGGGCCGCGACGAGTTCTTCGCCAAGTACTGGGAGCGTCACCCGCTCGTGCTGCGCGCGACGCCCGAGCGCCGCGCGTTCTTCGCCGTCGAGCGCGACGACGCCGACGTCCTGCAGCCGCCGCCAAAGACGCCGCCCGGTGCCGGCCCGTCGGGCAGCGGCGCTCACCAGCAGCAGCACCAGCAGCAGCACCAGCAGCAGCCGCAGCACCAGCCGCCGCACGAGTTCACGGCCGCGTGCGACTTTTCCGAGCTCGTGCGGCGCGCCCGCGACCCCTCCCTGCCCCCCCTTCGCTGGGGCATGGACGTCAACGCGGCGCGCGCCGTGCCGCGCCGCGGCGGCCGCGAGGTCCAGCGCCAGACGCCCAACCCCCGCCCGCCCTCCGGCGGCGACGGGCCCGCCACGGCCACGTCCAACGACCTGTGGCGCCTGTTCGCCCCGCCGCCCGCCGCTGGCGCCGCCCCCCCCGCCGCCAGCAAGCCCTCCTCCTCCTCCCCCTCCGCCCGCTCCACAGCCGACGCCGGCTACCCCTGCAGCTTCCAGCTCATGCAGCCTCAGCGCTGGTGCGGCGCGCTGTGGCGGCTGGGCGCGGCGCTCGAGGCGCAGCTCGGAGCGCTGGTGGGGATCAACAGCTACATCACGCCGCCCGGGGCGCAGGGGCTGGCGCCGCACTGGGACGACGTCGAGGTGCTCGTGGTGCAGACGCGCGGCGCCAAGACGTGGCACCTGCGCGGGGTCGGCGGGAACGCCGCCGGCCTCCCCCCCGGCAACGCCCCCTGCCCGCCGGGCGGGGGCGGGCGCGTCATCGGGGAGGAGGGGGAGGGGGAGGACCGGCGCGACCGCGGCTACGCGCTGCCCAGCACGCCCTCGGGGGACCTGTCGCTGGTCGAGGCGCTGAAGATGGGCCGCTTCGACGCGCAGGCGCTGTTTCCGGTCAGGTCGTCGTCGCCCGGGCAGGAGCGCGCCAATGCTGCGGCGGGGGCCAGCGGGGGAACCGCCGGCGACGCCGACGCCGACCCGCCCAGCGGTCCAGTGACAACCGTGACGCTGTACCCGGGCGACGTGCTGTACATGCCGCGCGGTACCGTGCACTGGGCCGAGGCAGCCGACGCCGAGGTCTCGCGCGAGACGGCGCGGGGCGAGTGGCGCGGCGGCGGGGGTGCCAGCGGCGGCGGCGGCGGCGGCGGGGAAGGCGGCGCGAAAAAGAGCGGCGGCAAGAAGAGCGCGCGCGAGCGCGCGCTCTGCCACAGCGCGCACCTCACCATCTCGACGTACCAGCGCTGGACCGTGGGCGACGTGCTCATGTACATGCTGGACGGTGCGCTCCACCGCCCCGCGGGCCTCGTGCCCTTGCCCGCCGATCGCGGCGGCCTGCCGGTCGAGCTGCGCCGCTCGCCGGCCGCCGGGTTCCCGTTCGGGTGCGGGCTCGAGCGGGCCGCGGCCGGCGCTGGCACCGGCCGCTCAGAGGGTTTGGCCGAGCCGCAGGTCAGGAGGGCCGTGTTCGACGCGCTCGACAAGCTGAAGCGGTCCGGCGGCAACGCGTTTGCCGCCGCCGGCCGCCGCATGGCCGCCGCCGACTTTTGGCCGCACCGCCTGCCGCCGCACCCGTCGCAGCTCTGGCCGCGCGGCCCGGCGCCCGAGCTCGGGTCGCGCGTAGCGTGGCGCGCGCTGCGATGGGCGACCGTCATGCCCGTGGGCGAGGAGGGGGCGGGCGGCCCGGTCAAGGTCGCGAGCTGCCTCCAGAACGTGCGCGAGAGCCACATGGTGCCGCCGGCGCCCGGCGGGCAGGGGGGGGGCTCGGACGGCGGCGACGACGAGGATGGGGACGAGGACGTGGAGGACGAGGAGGATGAGAGCGGCGGCGCCAGCGGCAGCCAGAGCGCTGGTGACGAGGACGACGACGACGACGACGAGGACGAGGACGAGGACGAGGACGGCGGCGGCTCTGGCGCTCCCTCGAGCGACGACGACCCGGGGGCGCAGGCGGACCCGAGCGACCCGATCTCGGCGCTGCCCGGCGTCGTCCTGCCCGCGCGCCTGCTGCCGGGCCTGCGGCAGCTGATTGCAAAGGCAGGCGGCGGCAACGGCGGCCACCAGCAGCAGCAGCGGGCGGCGTCGGCCGACGCCTGGCGCCCGGGCGGCGGCGCCAGCGCGGCGGCGGCGGCGGCGGTGCCCGTCCGCGCGCTCGCCGGCGCGGCCGACGACGGCGAGCGCCTGCGCCTCGCCTACTCGCTCTGGTGCGCGGGCCTGGTGTCCGTAGTGGAGAAGGCCGAGGCGAGGATGGTCAAAAAGGCGGGGAAGAATAAGGAGGCCAGGGCCAAGACGGAGCTCAAGAGCCGCGGCCCGATCGTGGGTAAGCGCCTGGCACCGGTCTCGGCGGCGGCAAACGGCGGCGGCGGCGGCGGCGGCGGCGGCGGCGGCGGCGCGCGGAACAAAAAGGTCAAGCGCGAGCGCTGAAGTGACAAGAGACTGATTTTCAACAATGTTTAACAACATCAGCAACGCGCGTCTTCAATGCACACCCTCTAGATCTTGTACAGCGGCGCGATGCCCAGCAGCTCCAGGCACTTGCGCATCACCACGCCTGTCGCCTCAACCAGCAGCAGCCGCCCGCGCTCCGTCTCGCCGCCGCTCCCCAAGACCTGGCAGTCGGTGTAGAAGCCGCTGAACGCCTCGCTCAGGTCGTACACGTAGTCGGTCAGGCGGTTGGGCCCGAGCTCGTCGAGCACGTCGGCCACGGCGTCGGGGAACCGGGCCAGGTGCAGCGCGAGCGCGCGCTCGCGCGGGTGCGCCATGGAGAGCGCGGCGTCGGGCTTCGCCGCCAGCGCGGCCAGGTCGGCGCCCGACCGGCGCACAATGCCGGCGATGCGCGCGTGCGCGTAGAGCAGGTAGACGGCCGTGTTGCCGCGCAGGTCAAGCATGGCGTCGTAGCTGAACTTGTAGTTGGTCATGCGCGAGTTCTTGAGGTCGGCGTACTTGACGGCGCCGTAGCCCATGGCGCGCGCGGCCTCGTCGACGTCGCCGCCTTGGTCGCCGGCGGCGGCGGCAGCCTCGGTGGCGAGCGGCGGCGGCGCAGCAGCGGCCGCATCAGGGTCGGCCGCCGCCGCCGAAGCCGCCGCCGAAGCGACCGCGTTGACCGCCTGCTCGGCGCGCCGCTCCTCGATCGTGGCCTTGCACCGCGACACGGCCTCATCCAGCAGCTCCACCAGTCGCACCACGTCGCCGCTGCGCGTCTTGAACTTCTTGCCGTCCTCGCCCATGACCAGGCCAAAGCCCACGTGCGACACGCGCGGCTGCGCCTTGCCCGGCGCCTTGCCCGCCGCGCCCACATCGCCCTCGGGCGCCAGCCACCCGGCCTTGCGCGCGGCCGCAAACACCTGGTCAAAATGCCCGCCCTGCCCGGCGTCCGTCACGTAGACGATCCAGTCGGCCCGCTCCACCTCGAGCCGCTGCTTGAGCGCGGCCATGTCGGTGCTGGCGTAGCCGTACCCCCCGTCGCGCTTGCGCACGATCAGCGGGTTGTCGTGCCCCTCGACGAAGACGCACATGGCGCCGTCGCTCTCGACGGCGACGCCCTTCTCGGCGAGCTCGGCAACGACCGACTCGAGCATGGGGTTGTAGTGCGACTCGCCCCGCTCGGTCAGCTCGACGCCCAAGCGCCTGTAGATGGCGTCGAACTCTTTCCGCGAGGCGGCGCAGATGCGGCCCCAGGCGGCCAGCGACGCCGCGTCGCCGCCCTGCAGGCGCGTGACGGCCTCGCGCGCGCGCTCCTTGAAGTCGTCCTCGGCGTCGAACCGCGCCTTGGCCGCCCGGTACAGCGCCATCAGGTCCGACACGGCCTGCTCTCCCTGATGTGCCTCCTTGTCGCCCCATTCAACCCCCCCCTGCTGCTCCGCCATGTGCTGGATGAGCATGCCGAATTGGGTGCCCCAGTCGCCTATGTGGTTGAGGCGCGCGACGTCGGCGCCGCAGTAGGCGAGGCAGCGGCAGAGGGTGTCGCCGATGATGGTGGAGCGCAGGTGCCCGACGTGCATCTCCTTGGCGACGTTGGGCGACGAAAAGTCGACGACCACGCGCGGCGGGCCCTTGCTGCCATCCTCGCCGCCGCCGCTCCCGTCGTAGCCCCCTGCGCACGGCAGCGGCGGCGCAAAGGGGCCGAGGCCCTCGCGCAGCATGCGCAGGACGCGCTGCGCCACAAAGTCGGTGCCCAGGCGCACGTTGATGAACCCGGGCCCGGCGACGGACGTCTCGGCGATGAGCGCCGACTGCTTTCCGGCGGCGTCGGCGCCCGTGGCGGGCAGGGCGTCGGCCGGCAGCGCGGCCAGCACGGCCGCGGCCACGTCGCGCGGCGACTTGGGCGCCCCCTCCTTGCCCTTGAGCTTGCCGAACAGGGCCATGGCGTTGTTGCACTGGTAGTCGCCGAACTTGGCGTCCTTGTCCTTGGTCGGCGTGACCGCGGCCTCGACGCCCTCGACGCCCGGGTAGGCCGCCGCCAGCGCGGCGCGGAAGCGCGCCGTCACCTCGGCCAGCAGCGTCGGCTGCCGGCGCGCGCCGTGCGGCGTCTGCGGCGTCGGCGGCGGCTTGGCCGACGCAGGCGGCACGACCAAGGGCGTGTGGTGGGTGGGTAGGTGGGCGCCCGTGGCCATGGCTGCTGCTGGTGCTGCTGATGCTGCGACGCTCCTGCGGCTGCTGCTGCGGAGGGCGTGGATCGCGCAGCGGCGCGAGGACGCGACGAAGGGGAGGAGGACGGAGGAGGACGTTGCTGCAACGGCGGCGACCGTGCCTCGCGGACCGAGGGGCGCCTGTTTGCGCGTCGAGGGGCCTGCGGTCGGGAGCGGCCGACTGACGACTAGTCCGTGGCGAGCCTGCCGGATCCTGCTGTACATCGACCGGCGGAAGGGAGTTTTTCGGTCTGGCTGTGGATTTGTGAGGACGGGCGCGATTCGATCGGGAACGAGGCTCGAATGAATGCAAGTGGACGCGAGGACTGTGATCTTGCGGCAGTTGTGGCGGCGCGTTGGCGCTGTTTGAACGATGCGAGAGAGAGATGAAGAGGGGCCCTTGTTCCAAAATCCCCGAGCTTCAATCGCCGATTCCGCTCACATCGCAGACCACACAACAATCGACCGCCGACACCCGTACCCGCAGACGCAAACACGGACCAAACATCAGCTGCGCGCGCAGAAGAGAGCCGAGAGCGTTCTTCTTCTTCCCTTTCACTGTTCTTTCTTCTTCGCGCACGCCCCGCGACTTCCCCTCCGCCAGCAAACCCCCCATCACAACCCTTGCGTGCGCAGGCTTCCCCGCGATAACCACGCCCGCGCGCGCGCTCGGACGCGCCGCGCAGAGCACACTCGTACACACACAGAACAATCGCCGCGCGCGCGGGCACCGACGCCGACGCCGGCGCCGGCGCCGGCGACGCTCTCGCGCCCGCCTCTCCTACGCCACCCGACAGACCAGCCAAGACAGCATGACGGCCACGCGCAAGGGCCGCGAGCAGGCCGCGCAGGGCGAGGGCGGCACGACGCCCGGCCGCGAGGACGAGCAGGATGCGGCGGCGGCGGCGGCAGCGGGCCCCGCACCGCTCACGACCGCGGGCCAGGCGTTGCAGGGCGCCGGAAAGGGCGGCAAGCGCCTGATGGCGCCGGCGGCGGCGCTGGCGGCCGAGGGGGACGGCGGCGGGGGGGCAGCGGACGGGGCGGCGGCAGGGGCAGCGGCGGACGATGACGCCAAGCCGCCCACCGCCGCGGGGGATGCCGAAGCCAAGCAGGACGAAGACGCCGGAGCAGCAGCAGCAGCAACGGGCGCCTCGACGGACCAACCCGCCCAACCCGCCGACGCCGGCGCCGCCGCTGATGCCGACGCCGACGCCGCCGCCGACGCGGGCGCCGCGCCCATGGACGCCGAGGGGCCCGGCGCGGCAGGAGACGCCGCCGCCGCGGCCGCCGCCGCCGCCGCGGGCCCGAGCGCCCCCGCGGCCGCCGCCGCCGCCGCCGCCCCCCGCCCGCCCCCGCCAAAGGGCGGCGGCAACCTGCGACCCATGGCGCCGCCGCCCAAGGGCGGGGGAGGGGGCGGAGGCCACGGCGCGCACGGCGCGGGCCACGGCGCCGCGCCCGGCGGCGGCGCGCTCCCCGGCCGCGTGCGCGTCCCCCGCGACAAGATCGTGTGGCCCCTGGAGCCCGGGTCGCGCGCGATGACCCTCTGGCGTGACGGCCAGCACCACCTCGCGCGCGTGCTCGAGCGCCGCCGCGCGCCCGAGTGCCGCGCGCTGCTGGCGGCGGCGGGCGCGCAGGCGCCGCCCGGCGCGGCCGCAGAGGCGCTAGCGCGGCCCGAGGCGCATGAGTACTACGTGCACTACAGCCGCATGAACCGCCGCATGGACGAGTGGGTGCCCGCCTCGAGCTTCGACCTCGATACGGTCGAGGTGTGGGAGCACGACCCCGCGCTCGACGGCGCGGCCGGCGGCGGCGGCGGCCCGGCGGGCGCGGGCGGCGCCGGCGCGGCCGGCGGTGCCGGCGCGGCCGGCGGCGCCGGCGCCGGCGGCGCCGGCAACCAGAGCGCCGCCGCCCGCAAGCGCCAGCGCGCCTTTCTCGAGGCCTACGACGACGCCAGCGACGACGAGGAGCACGGCGACTTTGACCCCGCCCAGCTCCGCGAGCACGAGGAATTCACAAAGGTCAAGAACGTCGAGCGCGTGGAGCTCGGGCCGCACGAGATGGAGGCGTGGTACTTTTCCCCTCTCCCCAGGGAGGCGCAGGGGGCCGGCAAGCTCTTCTTCTGCGAGTTTTCGCTCCACTTTTTCAAGTCACGGTCGCAGCTGCTGCGCCACCTCCCCAAGTGCAAGGTGCGCCACCCTCCCGGGGACGAGATCTACCGGCACGGCGGCGTCGCGTTTTACGAGGTGGACGGGCGCAAGGCAAAGACCTACTGCCAGAACCTGTGCTTCTTGGCCAAGCTGTTCCTGGACCACAAGACCCTCTACTACGACGTGGACCTCTTCCTTTTCTACGTGCTTTGCGAGGTGGACGAGCGCGGGGCGCACGTGGTGGGCTACTTCAGCAAGGTGAGGAGAAGTTTGTGGGTGGTTTGTTTTTTACTTGTTTGTCGCGCGCAAGAGCGGGAGGGCGGTTCGCCCCTGCTTTTTTTTCGTGCACGACGTGTGCGCGCGCACGCGCTCGCGTTCGTTCCTGTTGCCGTTTGCTCGTCTGCTCACGCTCATGCCGTCACCATCAAACAACCACCATCAACAACAACAACGACCAACCAACAACCGACAACAACAACCGTCGACAACAACAAAAAACAAAAAACAAAAAACAAAAACAAAACACAGGAAAAGTGCTCGGAGGAGGGCTACAACCTCGCCTGCATCCTCACCCTGCCCGCCTACCAGCGCAAGGGCTACGGCAAGGCCCTCATCCAGTTCTCGTACGAGCTTTCCAAGCTCGAGGGAAAAGTCGGCACGCCCGAGCGCCCGCTGTCCGACCTGGGCCTAGTCAGCTACCGCGGCTACTGGACGCGCCAGATCCTGCCGATGCTGCGGGAGCGCGCAGAGGCCGGGGGGAGCATCAGCGTCAAGGAGATAAGCGACGCGACCAGCATCCGGCCCGACGACGTCCTGTCGACGCTCGCCCACCTGGGCCTGCTGCAGTACCAAAAGGTGGACGGCGTCGCGCAGCACGCGCTCTGCGCTGCCCCCAAGACGCTCGAGCGGCTGCTGCGGGAGGCCGGGTCGCCCGGGTGCGTGGTCGAGCCGAGCAAGATCATCTGGACGCCTTACCTGGGCGCCGAGCGGGACTACGCCTCGTTCCGCGGGTGATTAGAGGAACGATGGGGGGGGGAGCAAGGGGACGAGGGGTGCGACGGGACGGGCAGGCGCCGTCGTTGTTTTTCGTGTTTTTTTGTTGCGTTTCTTGTGTTTATGCGTGTGTACTTTGCGTTGTAACAACTGGACGCGCATGTCAAGATCGATAGGTCTTCCATGGCGGGGCGAACGCAAACTCGAGCAAATGCTTCGCGCGAGCGAGCGGTTCCGCCGGCGCTTGCAGGAAAAAATTAGAAGGTGACAAAAAGACGCTCACCACGTGGGTTTTCACTTGCGTAGCTTGTGCGAGCATTACCTTTTAAATGCGGAAGGTTTCGAGCTAGAGCCTTTAGGTGGGAGATCTACAAGATTGTGTGTGGACGAGGAAAAGGTTAAGGGGGAAGAAAGACAGATAAAAAAAGCGCCGTTCGTAGAGGAGGGAAAGGGGAAAATTAGCGCTTTTCGCTGAGGGTGTTTGTCTGTTTTATCTAGTGCAGGGTATGTTTTGCGTGGCCCCGTTCGGTGCGTGGGATCAAGGGTGAGAAACAAAAATTGTTGTGGTTTGTGCGCGACGGACCGACCGACGAAAAAAAAAGGACTAAGCGCGTCGCGCACGGCGCGCGAGAGGAACATGCCGCCTCCGCCGTTTTCGACACCCTCTCGTCGCAAACCCTCTCTCTCTTTTTTGCGCGCCACCATCCTCCTCCTTCCTCCTCCTTCCTCCTCCTTCCTCCTCCTCCCTACGACAGCGCCATATACCCCTGCCCCAGCGTGATCGCCGTCAGCACCTTCTCCCGCAGCTCCTCGTACGACTGGTACCGCGGCAGGTCCAGCTGCCGGAAGCACGTGTGCGCGGCGGGCAGGCGGGCCGTCCGGTCGGCCTTGTCGTACATCCGGTCGACGGCCACGAGGTGAAAGGCAGGCTCGAGCGCGGCAAAGCCCTCGGCGGGCATGCCGTCGGAGCCGCTCCAGAACTGGAGGAGCTGGCGGCGCTGCGTGTCGTCGAACGAGTCGACCGCGCGCCAGAACCACCCGATCTGGTCCTCGCGGCCCGTGTACCCGTCCTCGTACCGGCACGCCGACCGCAGCCCCGCGGCGTCGACGCGCCGCTCGCCGCACACCAAGAGCTGCACCTCGGGCGGCGAGAAGCCGTAGCGCTCGAGCAGCTCCCGCGGCACCAAGGCGTGGAAGGCGTCCATGAGGGCGCCGACCTGCGCCTCGACGCTGCCAACGAGCATGCGCTGGGCCTTCAGGAGGACGTACTCGCGCTTGTTGGCGTTGGTGACGCGCAGGTGGGCGCCGCCGGGCTTGAGCGGCAACGAGGCGTCGATGCGCGCGCCGCCGCCGTCGGCGCCGCAAAAGGGCGACGAGGCGGCGGCGGCGTTGGCGGCGGCGGCGCCCGACGAGGAGGGGCCCGCTCCTGCGCCGCCGCCCATGCCCGACGCGCCGCCGCCGCCGCCGCCCACGCCGCTCGACGCCGCGTGCCCGGCGATGGCGGCCGGCGCGGACGGGACGGCCGGCACCTCGGGCTCGTCAAAGACGCGCGGGTCGTGGTGGTGGTGGTGGTGCGCGGCCGCGGCCGCGCCGCTGGCCGCCGCCGCCGCCATGCCGCCTCCCGCGCCGCCGCCTCCGCCGCCTCCGCCGCCGCCGCCACCATCTCCCCCGACAGCAGGGGCCACCTGCCCCCCGCCCGGCCCGCGCCGCACGTACTGGAAGTTCCACGTGAACGTCTCGAACAGCAGGCCGTCGATGTCCAGCTCCAGCACCTGCACCAGCGACCGGAACTCGGCCGGGTCGAGCGCCTGAAGGTCGGTAAGCGCCAGCGGCGCGCCGGCCAGCAGCTTCCAAAAGGGGTCGGCCAGGTGCAGGTTCAGGGCGATGGGGCCGAGCTCCTTGCCGCGGGCGCCGCTCTCCAGCAGGGCCTTGGCCATGAACATGCCGACGAACTGGTAGCGCTTGAGGTGGCTGGGCGAGGTGGACAGGGGATTGACGTAGAGCGGGCCCTGGGTGGCGGCGGGCGCGACGGCGCCGGCCGCGCCGCCCGAGCCGGAGGACGACGCGCCGTTGCCGTTCCCGTTGCCGTTCCCGCCGCCGCCCGCGCCGCCGCCCCCCGGCCACAGCAGGTCGAGCGACCCGCGCGACAGCGCCGCGCAGATCGACGAGAACCACTCGCGAGTCACCCCGCCCGAGTCCATCCCGGCCTCCCCGATGAACGTCACCTTCAGCGGCTGCCGCCAAACGTTCTGCCCCTTGCCGCTGAACGTCGCCACGCTGTCCTTGAAGCAGCGCGAGCGCCGCACCTCGACCTTGTGCAGCGGTCCCTCGACGGCCAGCTTTCCGACCTCGTCGAGGAAGGCGCGGCGGCGGGCCACAAAGTCGCGGCGGACGCAGCGGCGGGCGGCGGGGTCGGGCAGCAGGGAGGACGGGACGGGGCCGAGGCTCAGGTGGCCGGGCGCGGCGCCGGAAAAGCCGGCCGGCGCGGCGCCGAGGCCCGCGCCATGGCCGCCCGGCCCGCCCGGCCCCCCGAGCGGCGCGAGCAGCAGCTCCTGGACCTGCTCCCACGACAGGGCGGCGGGGCCGAGGCCGTCTAGGCGGCGGCGGAGGGCCTCGATGGCGGGGACGACGTCGGCGTCGAGGGCGGGAGGCGGGGTGGCGAGGAGCTGCTGCTGCTGCTGCTGCTGCACGGGCGGCGAAAGAATGCCAGCGCCGCCGCCGCCGCCCCCCGCCGTCTGGCGCGGCGAGCGCCCGGCGCCCGTCGCGCTCGCGGCCAGAGCGGCCGCTGGCTGGCCCACGCAGCGCAGGGCCAGGGCGGCGAGGTCCCCCGCGATGCGCGCGCCGCAGTCGCTGGCCAGCTTCTGCGCGGCCTGGGCCGCGGCCGCCACCGCCGAGGCCGGGGCGCCGGCGGGGAGCAGCGCGGCGCCGCCCGGGCCCGAGGCCGCCGACGCGGGCGCGTGCCGCGGCACGGCCGACAGCAGCGCCCCTGCGGCAACCGACGCAGCCACCGCGCCGACCAGCCCTCCCGGCGTCTCCGACTCGGTCAGCAGCTGCAGCAGCAGCACGCCGTAGCCGTACAGGGCGCTCGCGGCCGCCGACTCGGCGGCCGCGAAGGCGACCTGCGCGGGCGAGGCGCCGGGGGCCGCGCCACCCCCGCCAAACATGCGCACGGGGTCAACGTAGGGCAGCAGCGCCTCGGCGCCTCCGCCGCTCGCGCCGCCGCTCGTGCCTCCGCCGCCGCCGCCGCCGCCGCCCGCGAGCGAGAGCCCCAGGCCGCCGTGCTCCGCCTGCGCCAGCAGTGCGGGCGCGAGCGCGAGCTTGGCGGCCAGGCTGCCGCCCGCGCTACCGCCCGCCCACGCCAGGCCCGCCTGCACGCACGACGGGTGCAGCAGCGAGGCGACGGCCATCGGCGCGATCGAGGCGCCGCCGCCGCCGCCGCCGCCGCCCGCGGGCGCCAGCAGCCGCCCGCCGGGCGCGACCAGGTGGGCGAGGCCGCGCGCGAGGTCGCGCGACGCGCCCAGCACCGCCTGCCAGCTCAGCATGCCGCGCGCCAGGTGCGCGGCGAGGGACTCGGGCGCCACGGCCGCCGACCGGGGGGGTTGACCCTCGGCGGCGGCGGCCCCGGGCCGCGGCGGCACTGGGCCAAAGCCGCCGTTGGCCGGGCCGCAAGACTCCTCGACGACCCACACGTGCAGCAGCGGGCGCTGCTGCGGCTGCGGCTGCGGCGGCATCGGCACCGGGGCCGCCGCCTGCTGCTGCTGCTGCTGCTGCTGCGAGTGCTGGGGGGAGAGCGGGCGCTGCGACGCCTGCTGCTGCTGCTGGGGCTGCTGGCGGCGGCGGCGGCCGCGGCCGGCCGGCTGCTGCTGCTGCTGCTGCTGCTGCTGCGCCTGCTGCTCGCCCGCCGACGCCGCCGCCGCGCCCTCCTCGACGCCGTCCATCGGCGCCGACGCAGACGGCGCGGGGGCCATGGCGGCGGCGTTGGAGTTGGTGCCTGCGTTGCCCCCGCCGCCCCCGCCCGTGCCCCCCTCGTCCATCTCCGTGTCCTCCTGGCGGGACGCCCCGACGCCAGCGCCGTCCGCGAAGGCGGGCGCGCAGAAGGGCTCGACACACACGGCCAGCACGGCGGCGACCGACGGGTGCGCCGCGCCGGCAAAGCGCGCGGCCAGGGCGGCGACGCGGTCGGCGGCGGCGGCGGCGCAGGCGGCCGCCGAGGCGGCGGGCAGGGGCCCGCGCGACGCCGCAAACGTGGCGCGCCACACGCGCGCGGGCGTGCCGCGGAACGAGGCGTTGGGCCAGAGCTCGTAGCTGCCGCACACCTGCTGCTGCTGCCCGGACGCGGCGGGCGCGCGCAGGGGGGCGCTCGAGGCGAACGAGCGCCCCGACGCCTCGACCGCCGCGCGCACGACGGCCGGCGACACGAAAATGCCATAGGCGGCGGCAGCGGCGGCAGTGGCGCCGCCGCCGCTTGAGGGTGGCTGCTGCTGCTGCTGCTTGTGGTGGTGGTTGGACGCGGCGGGGGCCAGGAGTCCGCCGCCGCCACCCGACGAGGCAAATGCGTGCATGGAGACGACCTGCGTGCCGATGCGCGCGCTGCCGGGCGGCGACGAGAACAGGGGCATGCCGGCAGCGTCGACGGCGGCGGCCGCGGACGACGCCGCGAGCACGGCGGCCAGCGACTTGTCGTGGTTGCCGTTGCCGCCGCCGCCCGCGGCCGCAGCCGCCGCAGCAGCAGCAACGGCGGCGGCGGCCGCCTCTTGCTGCTGGTGCAGCAGGAGCGCGTGGCGCGTGCGGACCTTGAGGCCCTGGCCGGGGACCGCGCCACCGCCCGCGGCGCCGCCGGCAGCGCCGCCGCTCGACGAGGGGCCGGCAGCGGCGGCGGCGGCGGCCGCGTCGGCCGCGCCGGCAGCCAGGGCGCCGTCGGCCGCGTTGTCGTCGTCGCCGCCCGCGGCGCCGTCGTCGTCGTGGTCGTCCGCGCCCGCCGACGCGCCGCTGTCCGGAGAGCGCGGCGAGCCGTGCTGCTGCGCCGAGCGCCCGCCCGCGCGAGGCGTGCGCCGCGAGGAGGGGCGGGCGTCGCGGATCGAGGTGCGCGTGTCGTCGCCGACGCCAAACGCGCGCCCGCCGGCGGCGGCCGCACCCGCCCTGTTGCCGCCAGCCGCGCCCGCGCCCCAGGCCCCTGCTCCTGCTGCTCCTGCTCCTGCTCCCGCCCCTCCGCCCGCCGCCGCCATGCCGAAGGCGGCGGCCGACGCCGACGCGGCGGCGGCGCACGCCTCCAGCTCCTGCACGCGCGCCATCGCCGCCGACACGCGCGCCTGCAGGTCGGCGACCTCGTGCGCGCGCAGCGCGGCGGCCGCCGCCAGCGCCGCCTCGCGCCCCTTGCGCTCCTCGCGCGCCTTGAGCCGCGCGATGCCCGTCTGCACCTCCCAGGGCGTCGGGTCCTCGAGCTCGCCAAAGTCCCCCGCGGGCCGCGGCACCACCACCTCGCGCGCATAGTCTTCGGGCCCCGCGCCCGCGCGCGTGAACAGCACCAGCTCGTCGTCCAGCACGACCGCCATGCGCCCGCCGCGCGCGCGCACCAGCGCCAGCAGCGCGGGCAGGTCCTCCTCGCCCAGCGTGGTGTCGCAGTAGACGGCGTCGTAGGTGCCGCCGTCGGTGGGCTCGGGCACCAGCACGTTGGCCAGGGTGGCGCGCACGCGGGAGAGGGGGCCGCGCGCGTCGCCCAGCAGGCGCCGGCCCGCGTGCTCGATCGGCAGCCGCGCGCCGAGCGTGCGCAGGTTGGCGCGCGCCGCCTCGAGCCTCGAGGCCACGCACTCGACCGCGTGCACACGCCCGTTCTCGCCCGCCATGACGGCGGCGAGCGCCGTCACGTAGCCCGAGCCGCAGCCCACATCGAGGAAGGCGCAGCCGGCGGAGACGCGCAGGCGCTCGAGCGCCGCGGCGACGAACCCGGGCGGCGGCAGCACGAGCGTCGAGCCGTCGGGCATGCGGACGGTGACGCGCTGGTCGCGGAAGGCCTCGCGCGCGCGGTCGCGGGGGACGAACGCGTCGCGGGGGACGCACAGCATGGCGGCCTCGACGCGCGGGTCCGACAGGTGGCCCTTGGCCTTGAGCACGGCGACGAGCTCCTCGGCCGTGTGCTCGCCCTTGCCTACAGGGCCCGCCGCCAGCGCCGCCGTCTGGCGCGCCGACGTGAGCGTGACGGCCGCGTGTAAAGGGCCGCGCACGTTGGCGAGCGTGCCGATGGCGTGGCCGCCCGAGGCGAATCGCAGGGTGCCCTCCTTGAGGTCGAGCGTCACGGTCACCTCGCACCTGCCCTCGTGGAACACGAGCAAAGGGCCCGCGCGCCCCTTGTGCCGCGCGGTCGACCCGCGGCAGGGCTTGGCCGCCTGCTGCCAGTTGCTCAGGTTGCTGACGTGGAAGTACCGGCCGTCCACGTAGATGTAGCCGTAGTAGTCGAGGCCGATGCCGCAGCCCTGCTGGCCGAGCGAGGCGGCCAGGTCCATGCCGGGCGGGGCGACGCCGACCAAGAAATTGGCCGGCGGCGCCGAGCCGGCCGGCGGCGCGCCGCCGCCCGGCCCCCCCTGCTGCGGTGCCAGCGCCTGCCCCTCCTCCCCCACGCGCACGACCCAGGAGTGCGACTCGTTGCGGGCGTACTCGCGCACGCCGAGGACGGTGGCCTGGCCGATGGCCGCCTCGAACGTGGGGAGCGGGACGGGGGGCACGGCCGGGCGCGAGGCGGACGAGGAGGGGCCGCCGTTGGCGCCGCGGCCGTAGTCCGAGGCGGCGGCGACGGCGGCGGCCAGCGCGGCGGCCGACGGCCGCACGCCGGCGACGGCGCCGTCGGCCGACACGACCACGTGCGGCGAGCAGCGCGCCGGCGACCACTTGAGCTGCTGCGCCAGGTCCGCGAACATGGCCGACGAGTGCAGCGTCACGCTGTCCATGATGTTGTCCAGAGAGACGTACGGCCACACCTCCTCGGGCAGCGCGTCGCCGGCGCCCTGCAGCGCGCCGTTCTTCAAAAAGGCGACGCTCCGGCTCTCCATGTCGAGCTGCACGGTGACGAGGTCGCCCTCGGCGTAGGGCTCGGCGCACCGCGTGACCAGCTTGCCCGCCACGCGGATGGTGCCGTTGGACAGGTAGTACGTGCGGCTCTTCATCTCCTGCGGGTCGGCGTTGAGGTCGTGCCCGCCCACGGTGACGCCCACGAACAGGTTGCTGTCCTCCACGTGGTTGACGTAGACGTTCCAAGAGTGCTGGCCGGAAGCCAGGCAGAGCGTCCCGAGCACCGTCGCGTAGTCGCCGCCCTCGTTGCTCATCTTGGTCACGGTCAGGCCGTCGATCACGTGCAGGTCGCGGCCCGCGCGCACCTCGTCCCAGCGCAGCTCGCCGACGTACTCGCCGCTGTGGAGGACGGTGGGCCGGTTCTGGATCGTGACCTTGGACTCCTCCGACGCGAGCGTGACGGCGGCGACGAGCGGGCCGGACACGCCCGTGAAGGCCGGCGGCCACGACCAGTCGGCGAGCGGGGGAGGGGCCCCTCCTCCCGCCCGCTGCTGCTGCTGCTGCTGCAGCTGCAGCTGCTGCTGGTGCTGGGCGCAGTTGTTGCCGAGGGGCTGGCCGTTGCGCTTGAAGCGGATCTCCCCGCGCGCCAGGTCGACGCGCACGGTGAGCACGTCGCCGCCGCGCAGGGGGGCGCAAAACTCGTCCTCGCGGCCGCCGTGCCGCCGGTCGCCGTCCGAGTGGAGCGCCCAGCCCGCGCCCTCGTCGCCGACGGTCGCGTGCGCCTCGGCGTCGGGGCGGGCGGCGCCCACCCACACGCCGTCGGGGCCCAGGGCGTCGAGGATGACGTGGAACTCGTGCACGGCGCCCGACGAGGCAGAGGCGGAGGAGGAGGAGGCGGCGGCCAGCGCGGCCGCCGCGCCGCCGGCGCCGGCGCCGCCGACCGCCAAGGCGGCCATGGCGGCGGCCGAGGGCGACACGGCCCCCGGCGGCAGCGCGTAGAGCGTCGTCCCGCGCACGGTCGCAGGGCCCGAGGAAGAGGCCTTGGTGGCCGTGAGGCAGTTGCTCGACAGCTCCACGTCCGCCGGCCGCCCGAGCGTGTCCCACTCCATGTCGGCGAGGGCGCGCGGCGTCCGGTTGAGCGGCAGCGTGTAGGAGCCGAGCAGCGTGGCGCGGTCGCCCTCGCTGTCGAACGACACAAAGGGGTACAGGCGCCCGCGGATGCCGCGCGCGCGCCCTTGCTCGACGCCGTTGCGCAGGAAGACGATCTCCCCCTGGTCGGCGTCCAGCACCACGCCGACCACGTCGCCCTTGGTGAAGTTGGCCGCGTTGGTCGCCACGCGTCGGCCGCCCACCCGGATGACGCCGTTTGAGAGGTAGTAGGTGCGGTCGCGCAGGTCCTGCGGGTCCTGGTCGAGGGGCATGACGCCGCGGCACACGCCGATGAAGATGCTGTCGGGCTCGGTCAGCGCGTTGACCTTGACCAGCCACAGGTGCACGCCCGAGATGAACCCGCGGCCGGCGAGCACGGTGCTGTAGTCGCCAAACACCTCGCTGACCTTGGTGACGGTGCGCCCGCCGGACACGCGCAGGTCGCCGCTGCAGGCGTCGGGGGACCACTGGAGGTCGAGCTGGCGGAGCTTGGTGATGTTGACCAAGCCGGCCTGGAGGTGCTGCTGGGCGCCGTGCGCGAACGACAGCGCCGGCGCGATGGGGCCGACGAGCCCATGGAAGGCGCCGGACCCCAGCAGGTGGCCGTTGCGGAAGAGCTTGGCGGAGCGGGAGACCATGTCGAGGTCGACGGTGATGCAGCAGTGGGGGCTGGAGGACTCGACCGCCTGGACGCGGGTGCCGTCGACGGCAGGGGCCTGCGGCGCCGTGGGCGGCGGCTGCAGCGCGGCGGCGCCGGCGGCGGCGGCGGCCACGGCGGCCGCCGTGGGGGGCAGCTTGACCCACACGCCCCAGCGGTGCTGCGCCTGCTGGGCGGCGCGCTGGGTGGCGGCCGCGGATCCGGGCGCCAGCATGTCCATGCCGTTGATGGAGGTGACGACGGGGGGGCTGCTGGCGGCGGCGGCGGCGGACGCTACGGCGGACGCCGCGGCCGCCGCCGCGGCCGCTGCTCCTGCTGCTGCTCCTGCTGCTCCGCCTCCTGCTGTTGCTGATGCTGCTGCCGCCGCCGCCGCTACTGCTGCTGCCGCCGCCGCCGAGGTGCCGGGCGTCGCGGCCGCGGCCGCGGCCGCGGCGGCAAGGGGCGTCGCCAGGCCGGCCGTGGTGCCGCCCGCGCCGCCGCCGGCGCCGCCGCCGCCGACGCCCGCAGGCGACGGCAGCGCCTGCTGGCCGCCGCCGCTGCCGACGACGACGCCGGCCATCGGCGCGGCGCCCGCGGCCGCCGCAGCCGCCGAAGCGGCCGAGGCCGCTGCTGCCGCCGCCGCCGCCGCAGCCTCCTGCGTCGCGACCGCCGCCGCGCCCGGGCTGTTGGCCCACGGCGCCACGACCCCGCCGCCGCCCACGCCCGTCGTGCCGCCCATCATCGCCATGCGCCCGGCCAGCGGCGCCGGCAGCGTGGCGGCCAAAATGCTGCCGCTCGGCGGACCCGGAGAGGGGTCGGCGGTGACGAGGCCGACGAAGACGTAGCCCGCGCTGGCGCCCAGGTTGTCGAGCTGCACGGTCCAGCGGTGGCGCCCGCCCGCGAGGGCGGTGGCCCCGTGGAAGTCCGAGGTGGTCGCGGGGACGGCGACGGCCGCGCCGCCCGCGCTGGCGCCGTTGGCGGCGGCGGCGGCGGCGGCGGCGGCGGCGGCGGCGGCGGCGGCGGCGGCGGCGGCGGCAGCGGCGGCGGCCGAGGCCGGCGAGCTGTACTTGACGCACGTGTCAAGGTCGGCCATGGAGATGTCCGCCGTCGCCGACGACGGCGAGTACCACGTGAAAAGGGGGCTGGGCGTCAGCGCCTCGTGCAGGCTCACCGTCGCGCCGGGCGGCACCGTCACGTAGGGGTACATCTGCAGCGCCGCGATGGCCGCGCACGGCAGCGAGGCGCGGTGGACGACGGCGCCGTTGTGGCTGAAGGTGGCGACGATGACGGGCTGCCCGTCCTCGCGTGGGGCGAGGTCGAGGGAGAGGACGTCGCCGCGCTGCAAGGGAGCCAGGGTGGAGGTGGCCGCGGCGCTGTAGAGGGGCTTGCGGGAGGGGCTGTCGATGGCCGTGGACGCGGCGGGCGTGGCGCGCGAGGCGCCGGGCCCCGGGTGCGCCCACGACGGGCGGGCCGGCGGCGGCGGCGACCCGCCCGCGGCGGCCTGCACCATCTGCTGGTGGCGCGCGAGCTGGTCGGCCTGCTGCTGCTGGATGACGGTCACGAGCTGCGGGCACGGGCGCAGCGCCGACAGGCCCCACGTCACGGGCTCGCAGGCCGCCGCCGCCGCCGCCGCCGCCGCCGCCGCCGCCGCCGCCGCCGCCGCCGCCGACGGGCTGCCGCCGCCGCCCTCGCCCGCGGCCGCCGCCGCCGCCGCCGCCTCGGCCGCCGCCGCCGCCGGCGACAGCGGCAGCTCGTCGATTCGCAGCCGGAGCGTGAGGCCGCCGCAGTAGGCCACGAACTTCATCACCTCGAGCTCCATGACGCCCACGCAGTCGCGCGCGGGCGCCGTACCCGACGGTTGCCCGATGCGCTGGCACTCGACGACCAGCGCGGCCGACGACAGCGGGCGGCTCCAGCCCGGGATGATGGCGGTCGACTTGTGCGGCGGCAGCGCGGGGCGCGGTGGAGGCGCGGCGGCGGCGGCGGCAGCGGCAGGGGCGGCGCCAGGGGCGGGGACGGCTCCTGCGGCGCCTGCGGCTGCGGCCGGGATGGGTGCTGCCCCGGTGGCCGCGCCGAGGGCGGCGGCGGATGGGGAGGCGCCGTTGTCGGCGGCCGTGGGGGCAGCGCCCGCGGCGGCGGCAGCGGCGGCGGCCGCGCCCGTCGGCGACTGCTGCATCGGGTCGCTGGGCGCGCCGGCGCCGCCGACGCCGAGGGGAGGCGGTGGCTGGGCGCTCATGCCTGCTGGTGGTGATGCGCACGCCTGCCGCTACCGCTGGGGGTGGCGGCAGCAAAGGCGGCGGGCGCGGGGCGCGTTGGTCGCTGTCGTTGCCCTTCCTGTCAGCGCGTCGGCGGCGGCGGCGGCGGCGACGACGTCGGCGGCGGCGGCGGCGGCGGCGGCGGCAGGAACGCGGGCAGCTGCTGCTGCTCTGGGGCCTCGCCAGCGAGGAACGGCGACGGAAATCGTGCTTCTTCAGGCCGAGAAGCACCCTGTCCCATCAGCGACTGTTTTTATTTTGGTTTTTGTTTTAGTTTGAGGGGGGCGGGGGTGGAGATTGGTTTTTGAGAGGGCGGGAGTGATCGGGCGGGCGGTCCGTCGGCGTGTTTTTTTTATCAGAGCAGGAGAGAGCCAGCACTCATGCGGCGCGCGTATTCCGCCGGCGTGCGGCCCGCTTCGACCGGATCGGCGCCCACAAGGCGTCGATGTGCGGTCAGGGGCGCGCGCAAGGGGGGGCGGTCAAGGCAGGGAGGGAGGGATGATGCCCCTGTCGCCACGCCGGCGCGTCGGGCCCGGCGGTTTCGCCCTCTCGCTTCGCTCGCTCCAACCGCCGCTCTCGTCGACGGGCGGCGTCGTCTGCGCTCGGCGGCGGCGGCGGCGGCGTTGTTGTGCGCTGGGCGCTCCTCCTCCTGGGTGTCACGGCCCGAGAGCCTGGGACATGCGCGGTGGGATGACCGTGACGGACGCTTCCAGCCAAGAGACCACACCATGGCGGGCGCTCCTGTCGTCGCCAATGGGGGAGGAGAGGGAGGGAGAGAGGGAGAGTCGAGAGGTTTCTGCTCCTCCCTCCTCCCCTCCCACGACCACCGGCAGCGCCCGAGAGACGATCGAGACCGCCTCGTCCTGGGTCAATGCACCCCACGTCCGCCCTGGGCGTCTCGCGCCCTCCCCGCATCCCTTGGCGAGCGAGATAGGGAATCGCGACCTCCCACTAAAAAAAGAAAGTCGTTCTGTTTGCCCCCCTTCCTCCCTCCTCCTCCCAGAGACACAGATAGAGGGAGAGAGAGACAGCAAGACAACGCCACGCGATGTGGCGCCTCCCTGCGGCCCCCGCAGCCAGGCAGGAACGTACCCTCGACGGAATTGATGCAGCGTGCCATTGCGCGGGAGGGAACGGCTCACGACGGAGAGAAAGGGGGTTCTCCTCTGCTCTTGTTGGTTGGCTGTCGCGTCCACTGTTTTGAACTCTCTGTGCGCCTCGGGCCTGGATTGTGGTTGGGTATGGGGGATGCAGGGGAGGTCTGGGGAACGTGTGGGGACGGGTCACGGATCGAGGATTTGTTTCGGGTCTCTGTGTGTGTGCAAGAGGCTGGCGAGGGGAGAAGCTCCCTTATGTTTTCGCGGCGTCGGGGCCGTCGGCGGCGGCGACGAGAGAGCGAGAGCGAGGAGAGAGAGCGAGAGCGTCTTTTGCTGCTTGTTCGCAACGCTCGATTGTTTGTTTGGTGTTTTACACGAGTTCGGTCAAATCTTAGTGGGCGCGCGTGTCATCGACGGCCGCATTCACAACGGCGGCGCTAGGCCGGGGCACCAGCAGCGAGCCGGGCGGAGGAGGAGGCGGCGCAGCCAGCAAGAAGGCGGCCGTCGCGACGGCGAGGGCGGCGGCCGCCATGGCCGCGAGCTTGAGCGACCGCTCGAGCATGGCGGACGGCGGCGCGCCGTTGTCCTGCGTGATGCCGCTGGTGATCATTCCTACGTAGTATGCAGACCCGAGTTCGCCCGGAGGAGGGGGAGCAGAAGCAGCAGAGGAAGCGGCGGGGAGCGGGGATCCGCTGTCGCCGGCGCTGTTGTTGCTGCCATTCGTCGCAGAAACGGCGCGCCACCGCCGCCGCTGGTGCTGCTCCGGCTGATGGTGCCTGGCCGCCGATGCTGCTCGCACTGGCGCCTGCAGGAAGGCGCTGGGCATCCCTGCCCGCTTGCTGCCATCGGCGCGGGCGGCCGATGCCGGTGAGGCCGATGCTGATGTGGCGCGCAACATTGCTTTTGAAGGAGAGGTGGTCAAGAGTTGGGCCTCGCCCTTCCCACGGAGACCTGTGTGTGTGGCTTGAGTCGCGGGAGCAGAGCAGACGCAATCAAAGATACGAACAACCGAACAAGCACAGAGCAAACGGTGTGAGGACACCACCACTACGCAGGCGTCCTTGCCGCCCCCCTCGCCGCATGCTCTCTCTCGCCTTTGGCCCCCCCCCCCTCCCCTCTCTCCGCAACTGGCTTTCGCCCGCTCTCACACGAACCGAACGCGGCGCCAAGCCCGGAAGCGAAACGACCGGCGGCAAGCAAGACCTACGCCTGCTCTCGGACCGTGGCGCGAGCGCCAGGGCAGAGGGCAGAGGAACCCAGCTGTCTGGTCGATCGACAACACCCGCAACCGCCGCCGCCGACGCGTGCGCGACGCGCGCGACGCCCCGCCGCCGACGACTCGGCGACCCAAAAAGGCGGGAGCGCGCGTTTTTGTTTCATACGGCGGGGCCGGCGTGCCAGGCGCAGCGGGGGAGGAAACGAAGGGGCGGCCTGGACAAGACAAACAAGCAACAAAACACAGCTGACGTCGGCAAAGATGTACGGCATCCCCCCGCCGGGCGGCGGCGGCGGCAGCCTGTCGGCCAGGGCCGGCGCGGCGGCGGCGTCGGCGTCGGCGCTGTCGGCCGCAGAGGGAGGCGGGGGCCAGGTGCAAATCTCGATCGGCGGGAGGCAGGCCGACGTGGACGACCAGATCGCGAGCCTGCGCGGGGACGTGGCGCGGCTCAAGCACATGGCGCGCTCCATCGACGAGGAGCGCACGCTGCAGGGCGACGCCATCCGGGCGCTCGAGGAGGCAATGGAGCGCGCGCGGTTTGGGCTGCGGCGCGCGCAGAGGCGCCTGTCGGTCGCGTCGCGGAAAGCAAGGGGCAACCCGCTGCTGGCGCTGGCGCTGTTCTCGGTGGCGCTGTTTGGAGTGGTGTACGGGCTCAAGAAGCTGCACTCGCTGGGCCGGATGGTGGGGGTGTTTGGACGGGGAGGAGGAGGAGGGGGGAAGCGGCATCACTTTTAGTTTAATTTTTCCAGAGTTTTTTAGTCTTTTTGCAAAAAACTCAACTTTTGGTCGGATTCAGGGGGCGCGGGGCAACACAGCGGCTGGTTCTTCTCTCGCGTCCGTCGTCGTGACAAGGCTGTGTGGTGTTAAGTACCGGGCGCGGCGTGCGCTTGATTTTTCAGTGGAATTTGGGCGGCGCGAGGCCCCCCACCGAGAGACGGGCGGCGGCACGGGGGATGCCGCGCCGCATCGGGCGGCACATCCAGACCAAAAACGCGGGCACGTTGCACGCTTGAAACGGTGACGACAGACGGCCAGACCGCCGGCACGATGACCTCTCGATGACAGTACACGGGTGCTTCCGCACCGTTGTTCGTTCACATCGTACGATTCGTATACGAACGACTGAGCAAGACGTCTGCGACCTGCCGAGGGGGCCGGGGGCCGGCCAGTGACGGCGGCCGCAGCTCGGCGCGGCCTCCGACGCCGCCGCCAACACGGGAGCAGCTGCCGGAGCAGCAGCAACATACAGAAATGCGGCAAGCAGCGCCCACGGCCGCGGACGAGCCCGTTGACGCCGCCGCTTGCCTCCACCCCCCCTAGCCTAGATCACGAAAAAGTCGGCCGCAGTCGGCGGGAGGACGGGCCGGCACGCCGCCGTTGCGTTCCTGTTTTTGGCGCACCGCTCAAGGACAGCTCAGAGAGCACGACCCCTCCATGAGACCCCTCCATTACTGGTGTGCTTTTGACCCGAGATCTTGAATAACAACTTCCGGACTTTGACGCGCGCGCGCGCGCGCCCTTTCCTTCCACCCCCCCTCCCAAACCGAAACCCAAACTCGCCGTGGGGGAAAAGAGCAGACCTCGTCGTTCCTAATGCTCGTCGATCCGTCGGTGGCCTCATGCAGCTGCTGAGGACGCAACAGGCTCGGGCCGCCATGGAGACCGCCCGCCAGCTCGGGCGCAGTGCGGCGCAGGCGCTGGCGCGGAGCGTGGGGCGGCGGCGGCGAGCGAGCGGAGAAGAAGAGACGACGACGACGACGACCAGCCTTCTTCCCTCCTCCCTGCTGCTCCTCTTCCGTTCGGTCGCGGCGGGCCCGCTGCGCGCGGCCGCGGCGCTCGCGGTCGCGACGTGGCTGGTCGCGTGGCTGCTCACATGTGAGTCGCCAAGTCAGGAGGGACGAGGACGCGCGACCTGCGCGCGCACGAACGTAAACCGCGAAAGTCTCGCCGAGCGCATCGTTTGGGTCGGTCGCCGTTGCGCGCGCGAGCGCCGACGCTTGACGCCGACGGGCAACCACACTCACCCTCTCCCCAAAACACCTCCGAAACAACAGGGGCCTCCTCCACGCTGGCGCTGCGCAACCTGCCCCTGGCCCTCGCGATGGTCGCCGGTGCCGCGGCGCTCACGCGGCAGCAGCGGAGGCTACACCACCACCAAGACCAACACCACCACAACCACACCCGCCACCGGGCGGGGCGCGGCGTCGGCCAAACGTCGGGCGGCGCCGGCGACGACACGTGGGCATCGTCCCTCGGCCACCACCTCGCGTCCGCCCAGCGGAGCGCCAAGCCAGTCCTGCTGCGACTGGCGTCCCCCCTGCGCACGGTGCTGTCCCCCGCCCTCGCGCGCGCGGGCCTCGGCGCCGCCGCCGAGCGTTGGGCCGAAGCCGAGGAGCGGAGCGCGCGGGCACTGCAGGCCGCGGGCGCCGCCGCCATCCTGCTCGACCCGTCCGGCGCCCTGTCCCGGAAGCGCCAGCAGCGGCAGCACCACCGGCAGCACCCGGGCCACCAGATGTACGACGCCGATGGTTACGGCGACGGCGACGACCACGAGCCGCCGCAGCCGCAGTGGGCGCCGCCGCCGCCACCGCCGCTGCCGCCGCGCGACGCGTGGCGGGGCCATGTCGGCGACGCGTCCGTCTCGGACGCGTGGGAGGCGCTGGCCGCCTCGGTGGTGCAGGAGTTTGTCTACGACGCGTGGTGGGCGTCGCTGACGCCGGACGTCGAGTTCCCGGCCGAGGTGCGGCGGCAGCTGCACTCGGGCTTTGGCGAGCTGGCCAGGCGGGCGCGGCGGCGGCACGAGGCAGCGCTGGCGGCGGCGGCGGCCAGGGGCGAGGGGGGCAGCGGCGGGGGCGGCGGCGCCGGGAGCTTCCCCGCTTTCGGCAGCCTGGAGCAGCAGAAGCAGCAGCAGCAGCAGCAGGCGCCCGCAGGCGGCGCAAGAGGCGGCGGACCAGAGGCCGGGCGCGGCAACGGCACCGCCAGCACCACCGCCGCCGACACGACCATGGCAGCGCAGGGGCAGTCTGCCTCTGCCGCCGTCGCCGCCGCCGCCACTGCCGCCGCCGCCGCCGCCGCCACTGCCGCCGCCGCCGCCGCCGCCGCGTGCCTTCCCGTCTCGTGGCCGGCCGTGCTGGTCCGCACGGCCGTCAGCGCCGTCCGTGGCGCCCTGGACGGCTACCGCCGCGCCGCCGAGGCGTGCGGCGGGCACGAGGCCCTCAGCGCCATGCCGCCGGACGCGCGCGAGCGCGCCATCCGCGACGCGCTGGCGGGCCAAGGGCGGCTGCACGCGGCGCTCGCGCGCTGGCCCGACGGCACGGGCCACCACCGCGCGCTGCGGCGGCTGTCCGAGGCGGTGCTGGCGCGCGTGCTGCCGCCCGAGGAGGCGCGCTGCGGCATGGCGCGCACGGCGCTGCGCGAGCTCCTGGCCTCGACGGTCCTGCGCTCGGCGCTCATGCACTTTGCCCCTTACCACGCCAACAGGGCGCTCGTGGCCGCGCTGCCGCCCGCGCCGCCCTGCTCAACGTCCTCGGCGGCGGCGGCGGCGGCGGCGCAGCAGCAGCAGCAGCAGCAGCAGCAGCAGCAGCAGCAGCAGCATCGTTCCCAAGCAGCAGCAGCAGCGGCAGCAGCAGCAGCACCGGTGAGCCCGGGAAGCCCTGGCCCGGCCGCCGCCACCCCGCCGCCCCCCACGATCGGGGCGCTGCTGGCGGCCGAGCGCGCGACGCTGACGGCCTCGGTGGCGCTGGCGGCGACGGCACCGCCGCCCCCGTCGCCCGCGCCGCCAGCGCAGCGGCCCGCCGTCGCCGTCACCCCGCCCCCACCAGCGGCAGCAGCATCCGGCAAGGCGTCGACCGTGCCGTCCCCCCCGCCGCCCCAGTGCGCCTCGCCTTTGGGCGGCGCCGCTGCCGGCGGCGCCGCTGCTGCTGCCGCTGCTCCGGCCGTCGCCGGCGGCGCCAGCTGCCAGCCGCCCCCACGCAACACGCCCGCCGGCCGCGTGGCCGCGGCGGTCGCCGCCGCCGCCGTCCGCGCGCGCGAGCAGCACCACCAGTCGCAGCTGATCACGGGTCTTGCGCTCCACTCGGCGCGCGCGTGCGGCTCCGCCGAGGCCGAGGCGCGCCACCTGGACGACGCGCAGCGTGAGCGTGAGGAGCGGCGGCAGCAGGCGGCGGCGGCGGCGGCGGCGGCGGCGGCGGCGGCGGCGTCGTCGTCGTCATCGCGCAGGCGGCTCGGCGCGTCGTCGTCGTCGATGCGGGCGTCGGGGGGCGCCGTCGCCTTGCTGGCCGGTGGCCTGGGGGCGGTGGGAGGGATGCTGTCGACGGTCGTGAGCGGGGGGAGCGGCGGCAGCCAGAGCGCGGGCGGCGGCGCCGGCGCCGGTGCCGGCGCCGGGCAGCAGCAGCAGCAGCAGCAGCTGGTCGTCGGGCGGGGCGGTCGCAGCACGGGCGGCGCCGGCAAGCCGCACGGGCCCGGGCGCGCGACTGCACAGGCGGGCGGCGGTGGCGTCGGCGACCACCTGCGCGCGGTGCTGCAGGCGCAGTGCCACCAGGCGCGCCATCAGAAGCACCGCCTGATGTTCCAGAGGGGGGGGGGGCCGTCACGCGGAGGGGGCAACGCCGGCGGCGGCGGCCCTGACGGCGGCGCCTTGCACGCGTCCGCCTCGGCCTCGCCGTCCTCCTTCAACCGCCTGGACGGCATGGGCGTCGGCGGCGGCGCGCCTAGGGGCGCCGCCGCCCGCCCCCCGCCGTCGCAAGCGCAAGCGCAAGCGCAAGCGCACCCCCGCAAGCGCAGCGCCAACACGCTGCGGGCGGGCGCCAGCGCGGCGCTCGACGCGGCGGTGGCCCTGGGCGCCTCGGCCGCGCGCGCCGTCGCCACGGCGGCCGACTCGGCCAGCTCGGGCGTGAAGCGCATCGCGGGCGCCGTCAGCAGCGCCGCTGCCTCTGTCTCGGGCTGCCCGGACGACGGGAGGAGCGACGGGCGCAGCGTCGGCGCGGTGTCCGGGGCGTCGCCGCCGTCGTCGCCGAAGGCGGTTGTGGCCGCCGCCGCCGCCGCCGCCGCCGCCGGGACGACGGGCAAAGCCAGGGCGGCGGGATTGTCTCAGCAGCACCTGCAGCAGCACGCCGCGCAGGCCGTCGCTTCCCCGTCACGTCGTGCTGCTGGGTCTCGCTCCGGTGCCGCGCCAGCAGCAGCAGTAGCAGCAGCAGCAGCATCAGCAGCAGCAGCAGCAGCAGCAGCCGACCGGCCGCGGCCGCCGCCGACGACGGCCGGGGCCAGCAACGGCAGCGGCGGCGGCAGCGGCCCCAGCCTTGCGGGCCCCCGCCAGCGGACGGGCACGCTGCGCAGCGAGGCCCCGGAGGCGTCGGTCCAGAAGGACGGCGTCGACGCGGCCGCACACCTCGCGGGCCCGTCGGCGGCCGAGATGCAACAGCTGCCGCCGCTGCTCCAGCCGTCGGCGGCGGCGACGGCGGCGACGGCGGCGGCGGCGGCGGCGGCCGGCCGCACCATGTTCGCTTGGGCCGCCTCGGAGCCCCCGCCGGACGAGGCGCTGGCGACCCTGGCCGCGCGGAACAACATCGCGCCAGGCCGCTTCACGCGCGGGCCTTGGGCGCGCGCGGTCAGCGGCGGAGGCGGAGGCGGCGGCGGGGGCAGCGGCGGGGGCGGGGGCGGCGGAGCAGACGCGAGCGCCGCCGCCGCCGACCCGATGCGGCAACAGCAGCAGCAGCAGCAGCAGCAGCAGCAGCAGCAGCAGCAGCAGCAGCATGCGCGCCGCCCTCGCGCGCGCGTGACCGGTGTGCGCATGCTCGAGGTGTTTGGCGGGCGCGAGGTGTTCGCCTACACCATCCGCGTGTCGCTCGCGCCCGAGGAGGACCCGCGCGCCGAGGCGGAGGCCGAGCAAAGGCGGCGGGGGCAAGAGGCGGCGGCGGCGGCGGAAGTGGAGAGGACGGCGGCGGCGCCCGACGCCGACGGAGGGTCCTGCTTTTCTCAGCGCGAGCCGTCGCCCGACCCTGCGCCCCCGGCATCCAGCGTCAGCGAGTCATGGACCATCACGCGCCGCTACCGCCACTTTGAGATGCTGCACAAGCACCTGCGCGACGGCGGCGACGCCGGCGCGACCACGGGGGGGGGCGCGGGCAGCGGCGGCGGGAGCGACGGCAGCAGCGGCCTCCTCGGCGCCTCCCCCTCCTCCTCCTCTGCCGCCGCCGCAGCCGCCGCTGCGGCCTCTGCCGCATACCGCGCGCTCGGCCTGGGCCCCCCGCCCAAAAAGCCCATGACCGCGCGCGACGTCGAGTTCCTCAGCCAGCGCCGCGCGGGGCTGGACGCCTACCTGCGCACGCTGCTCGAGGCCCCCGCCGCGCCCGCCGCGCTCGCCTGCGGCCGCGAGCTCGCCGCCTTTCTGGCGCCGGCGGCCGACGCGCGCCTGTCGCCCACGGGCGTGGGCGCCGGGTGCTATGCGGTGGCGGACGACGAGGAGCTGCTGGCGTCCATGCCGGTGGTCGTGCCGCGCCCGCCTCCACCGCCGGAGGAGGTCGCCGCCGCGGGCCCGGAGGCGGGGCCGGGCGAAGAGGCTGCAGAGGCGGGGCGTGGTTGGGCAGGGGCGGGGGCGGCGGCCGCTCCGGCCGCCGACCCGCCTTGTCAGCCGCCCCTGCCTGCCTCGCCGCCTTCCGCCTCGCTGCGCCTGCTCGGGACGGTCGACGCGACTGCGGTGACCGTAACGTTCGACTCCTCTCCGCCTGTCCCATCCTCTTCGGGTGGCGTGCGGGCCAGGCGAATTGCGGCGGCGGCGGCGGCGGCGGCCGCGGCCGCGGCGGCCGCAGCGGCCGACTCGAGCTCCAGCGGCCAGCGCCGCAGCCGCAGCGAGGCGTCCCTGCTGCGGCTGGTGCGGGCGGCGGCCGTCACGACGGGCAATGCGGGCGGAGGCGTGGGCGCTGCTGCCGAGCGCCTGAGCGCGAGGCCCGCGCGCCTGCTCCTGCCGGTTCCGGCTCTGGGAAGGTACGTCGGACAGGAGGAGGAGGAGGACGACGACGACGAGGGCGACGAGCACGGAGGGGGCGGCGGCGGCAGCAGCGGAGGGAAGGAGCAGCGGCCGCAGCGGCAGCGGCAGCAGCAGCCGGGGGAGACCGGGCACCGCCACGGCGAGATCGACGAGGGTGGCGGCGGGTTCTGCTCGGACGGCGACGGGGACGGCGGCGGCGGCGGCTGCCGCCGCATCAGGGAGTACGCCCACTGCCCGCGGGAGCGCGGCACGCACAGCGACGGCGAGGGCGCCGCCCGGTCGCCGCGCAGGCGCCACGGGGGCCCGGCCGGCGGCGCCCTGGCGGCCGCGTCGGCGGCCGCCGCCGCTGCTGCTGTAGGGTCAAAGACCGCCGTCAAGGTCGCCGCCGCAGCAGATCCTGCCGACCGCCCGGCGTCCTCGTGCGCCCTGCGCCTGCCTGCGGCGGCGGCGGCGGAGCCCGCGGAGAAACTGGCCGCCAAGCAAAAGAGCCTGGCCGGCGGCGTGCGCGGCAGCAACGGCGGCCGCGGCGGCGGGCGCAGAGGCAGCCTGTTTGACGGCGGCGGCAGCGGCGGCGGTGGTGGCGGAAACGGCAGCAGCAGCAGCGGGGAAGGCGGCGGCCCGCTGATTGCGGCCCACGGCCACACGACCGGCGGCGGCACGAGGCACCCCCGGCGCAGGCGAGACGCGCGGGTGGAGGGGGCGGCGGGCGCGGCCGAGGCCAACGGCGGCGACGGCGACAGCGACGACGATGAGCCCAAATTTCTGGCGGCGTGGCGGAGCGCTGCAGGTGGCGCTGGCGCTGGGGACCTGACGTTCGAGGCGGCGCTCTCGGGCGGAAAGGTGGCTCCTCAGGCCCCGGAGGACGGGCGGCAGCAGCAGCAGTCTCAGCAGCAGCAGCAGCAGCCTCGCTCAGCCGGCGGCGGCGGCGCGTCGACCCCCCCGTCCTACCCCCAGCGCCCTGTGTCGCCCGCCGGCGGCGGCATCCAGGGTGCGGCGCAGCAGCTCCTTCGCGCGGGCGGGGAGAGGGCGCGCGCCATGGTCGCGCGCACGCGCTCTTACACGACGGGCGGCGGCACGCCCCCCCCGCCGGGCGCCCGCTTCGCTGCTGCTGCTGCCGCCTTTCCGTCGGCGCTTCCGCCGGGCGGCGGCGGGGAATCGGTGGCGGCGGCGATGGCGACGATCAGTCTCGCGCCAGCGCTGATCGGGGGCGGCAGCGGCTGGACGAAGAGCAAGACGGCCGGCGGAGGGGGCGTCGCGGGTGCAGCCAGCCCGCCGCAGGTCCTGCGCGCCCTCCCCCTCCACTCGCGCCGTAGCGACGGCGACGCCGGCGCTGTCGCCGTCGGCGTCGGCGTCGGGAGGGCTGCCGCTGTGGCCTCCGGGGACGCGGCCGCGGTCGTCTCCGCCACTTCTGCCTCGCCCGCGGTCGACGCGCTCGGCAGCAGCAGCAACAAGGGCCCGGACGCCCGCCCGGCCTCGTCCACGCCGCTTCTGTCCGCGCTCGGCCTCTCGTCCGCGCCGGTCGGCCGCCCCAACAGCGGGGACGCCGCCCCAGCGGCTGCTGCTGCTGCCGCTGCTGCTGCCTCCGCGGCCGCCTCGGGCCCGCTCGCCTCAATCGCCGTCGCGGCCACAGCCGCGGCGGCGGCCACGTGCACGCCCTTGCCCGCGCCCCGCCCGCCCGCGCTGCAGCTGCCGTTGGCGACGGCGACAGCGACGGCGGCGGCAACGGCCCACCAGCACCACGCCCGCACCTCCTCGCACGGCCACAGCGGCGGCAGCGGCGGCGGAGACTGGGACTGGGCCTCCTCGATGCCCGCGCCGCACGCCTCGGCGTCCCCGCGGCCGTATTTGGCGCAGCCGCAGCACCAGCCGCTGTCGCGGCCGCAGCCGCTGCAGCAGCAACAGCACCAGCCGCACCAGCCGAGCGCGCCGCCGCCGCCGCCGCCCCTGCTGCTGCCGCCGCACCAGCCGCCGTACCCCTACCCTCACTCCCACCCCTTGCGCGTCAGCACCATCCCCGAGGCGGCGCCGCTAGCGTCGACACCGGTGGCGAGGACGCTCAACGGGGAGGGCCGGCCCCGCTTCCCCTCGCTCGTCGGGTTGCCCTCGCGCTGCGCCGGGGCGATCCTTGGCGGCGGCGGCGGCGGCGGCGGCGGCGGCGGTGGCGGCGGGGGCCCGGCGGTGGACGCCTCGATCGACGCGCTGCGCGCCCTGCCCGACGGCGACGCGGCGACCGATGGCAGCGGCGGCGCAAGCGGCGGCGCGCACGACGGGGGCGGCGGCGGCGGCGCCGGCGCCGGCAACCCCAGCAACGGCAACGGCGCGGGGGGCGGGGGCGCGCAGTCGGGCCCGCTCGCCGGCCCCTTGCTCGAGCTGGTAGACGACGTCTTTCAGCTGCGCTCCCGCGGGTTCCTGCGCCGCCAGGCCGTGGCCATGGCGCGCCAGGCGCTGGCGCTCGTGGCGGGAGGGGCGATTGAGGACGCGCTTGCGGGCACGCTCAGCCGCGCGCTGTCGGCGGGGGCGCTGGCCGGGCACGTGCGCTCGCTGCACGCGGCGCTGTGGCCCGGGGGGGTGTACTACGCGCACCTGCCGCAGGCGCAGGCGCAGGCGCAGGCGCAGGCGCAGGGGACGGAGCAGCAGCAGCCGCAGCCGCAGCCGCAGCCGCAGCCGCAGCCGCAGCCGCAGCAGCAGCCGCAGCAGCAGCCGCAGCAGCAGCAGCCAGCGGCGGCGCCGGCAGCAGCAGAGGTGGCGGGGGCGGGTCCGGCAGCGGCGGCGTTGGCTGAGGCGAGCGCCCCCCATGCTGTCGTCGCCGCCTCCTGCCCCTCCCCCTCCGCCGCCCGCGCCCCACCCCTCGCCCCCGAGCGCTACCTCGACCCCTCCTGGCGCCCGCCCGACGAGGCCGCCGTCGCCGAGGCCGCGCGCCGCCGCCTGCTGGCGCTGCCCGCGCCGCTCGCGCTGGTCGCGCTCGTCGGGCGCAGCGGCTACTGCCGCGCGCTGGCCGAGGTGCACGCCGTGCTGCAGAGCCGCGTCCTGCTGCTGCAGATCGGGTACGCGATGCTGGGGGGCCTGCTCGGCGCGCTGATGCCGGAGCTGAGGCACCAGATCCGGCAGGTCGAGGCGGGCGCGTTTTGACGTTGCTGTGTTTTTTGGTCTTAGGCGTGCGGGGGGGGGGGAGCAAAGGCCGCGCTGTTTTGTTCCGCGCGATGCCGGGGGATTTCGCCGATTGTAATTTTTTTAAATAGAGCGACAAATCGACTCTTCATGGAAACGCGCGTGCCCTCGTCATGGCCCCCTCATCCGGCGGGCACAGCGATGTCTCTGGTTTTTCCTCCTTTGCCTGCCGCCCCCGAGTGGGGGGGGCGTCGCCGCTGCTCGTCGCTGTTGCCGTTCGCGCCATAGCGGCGGGCGCGGCGCGCCCGTTAACTTGACAGAGCCCACCCAGCTCTTCACCGCAACCTGAATTATCTACTCAATAACCATACGACCCCGAAACCGCACGTTTCGTGAGGCACGACGCGCCACGACGCTGGTCAGCCGGCCACAACGAACCTAACAATCCGGGCCATCGCCGGGTTTTTCTTGCGCGCGCTTCCTCACCAGACAGCCCTGCCTTGCGACCGCCCCGACCCATGAGGTCCGCGAACGCTTGACCCGGGCCGAATTGGGCCCGCCATCAAAGCGCGGGCGTCTCACCTCTAGCAAAAAGGGAGGGGCGCGCGGAAGAGAGAAGGAGGAAAAGCTCCCCCGCCCAAAAACGACGCAACCAAACGCGAGAAGCCAGCCAGAACCCCACCCAACAAATGCGCCCACCTCCTGACGGCGGGCCGGGACCCTATCCGACAGCAGCGCCGGGCGCGCGCGCGCTGCTCTCGGCCGAGTCGAGCCGCTCGGCCAGCCCCCGCATCACAGCGGCCGGCGGCGTCGGCGTCGGCGTCGGCGTCGGCGCCGGAACCCGAGGCGGCGGCGGCGGCGGCTTGTCGGACGCGCTGTCTGCGCTGCTCGCCTCGCTCGGCACGGTGGGGGCGGCACACAGCGCCAGCGGGGGCGCCAAGCGCGCGGGCTCCGCCGGGGGCGGCGGCTATGCGCCCCACGTCCGGCGGCACGGCCAGGCGGCGTCGCCGGCAGCCGGCTGGATGGGCGCCCTGATGGCCCTTGGCGGCGGAAGCGGCAACGGCGGCGGCAGCGGCAACGGCGGCGGCAACGGCGGCAATGGCGGCGGCGGCGGCGGCGTCGGCATCCTCAACGGCGGCGCGGCGGCGGCGGCGGCCCATAGCCGCAAGAACACGCTGCTGCTGCGCGCCGTCATCGTGGTCGTCGGCATCGCCGCCGTCTGCACCTCGGGCTCCATCTACGGCCGCGCGGCCACGCGCGTCGCCGAGCTGCAGGCCATCCAGCGGCAGCCGGACTCTCTGGTGGTGCCGCCCCTCCTGCCCCTCGGTGGCGGCGGCGGCGGCGCGGCGGGGGCGCCGCTCGCAGCAGCGGCAGCTCGGCCGTCGCTGCTGCTGACCGGGTCTGCCTCCTCCTCGTCGTTGTCATCGCGCGACGGCGTCGAGGCGGCGCGGATGCAGCAGCAGCAGCACCAGCACAAGCAGCACCAGCCGCCCCTCCTGCAGCAGCCCCAGCCCAACCCGTCAAACCACCTGCACGAGTGGGAGCAGCGCCGGCGCCAGCAGCGCGGGCGGCCCGAGCAGTTGCAGGCGGCGGCGGCGGGCGGCGCGGACGCGCTCGAGGCGAGGGAGCGCGCCGGCCGGCGGCGCGAGCGCGAGGGGCGCGGCGGCGCCGCCGCGGCCTCGGGCGGCGACGGCCTCCTCGACGACGGCGGCTCGCGCGAGGGCGCCGACGACGGCGGCGGCGGCGCAGAGGGCGCCAAGGAAGGCAACGGCGCGAGCGCGGGCGGCGGCGGCGATGACCCCGGCGCCGACGCCGCCGCCGCCGCAGAGGACGACGCCGCGGTCGCGCTGCCGCCCGTGCTGCACGGCGACATGGCCGCCGTGTCCGAGGCCGACCCCTTGATGGCGGCGGCGGCGGTGGCGGCCGAGCGGCAGTCGGCCGCGGGCCTCGTGTCGGACGCCCTGCGGCGGCGCGCGGCCCAGGGCTGGCCGCCGGACCCGGCCCTGGAGCGGCAGTACGCCGAGGCGCTCGCGCGCGCGCTGGCCGCCGAGGACGCGCTGGGCGCGCTCAGGCGGCAGCACGAGGAGCGGCTCGGCGCCGCCGCGGGGGGGGGGCAGGGGGGGGCGGGGGGGGGGGAGGCCCGGCAGCGGGCGGCGTCGGCCAAGCTCGCGGCCGAGGCCGAGGCCGAGGCCGCGACGCGGGCGGCGGCGACGGCGCCGCGTGGCGGCGGCCAGGGCGGCGTCCGCTCCAGCGCCACCGAGCGTCGGTTTCCGGCGGAGGCGGGGGACCCCCACAAGGGCGAGAACGGCGGCGGCGGCAAGGGGGCGCCGCGCCGCAATCCGTCGGCGGGAAGGCTCGGCGTCGCGCCGTTCACCTACCCGCTCCTCTGGTTCGCCCCCTTTTACACGGGCAGCGGCTACGGCTCCGAGGCCTTGGCCTACTTCGAGGGCATGGTGCGCGAGCCCCTCCTGGTGCCCCCGCGCGACCTGTGGGTCGCGCACGGCGGCGACGTCGCCTCGGCGCAGGTCGTGCGCGGCATGGCGCCGAGGCAGCGCCTCGCGCTCCGCGCGCACGAGTACGGGCCCGACCTGCTGCGGCGGCTGGGCGGGGCGGGGTCGCGCGACTCCATGCGCCCGTTCATCGCGGTGTGCCACACGTTCCCCGAGTGCTTCGCGCCGCCGTCGGACGCCGAGGGCGGGCTCGAGGACGACACGCCGGCGGCGGTCGAGGCGCGGCGCAAGGAGCAGCAGGTGGGGCCGGCGGGCGCGCCGGCGCCGCCACGGCTGCCGAGCGGCGTGCCCGTCGTGTGCCCCTGCCCGCCCGCCAGCGACTACAGCGACCACTTCTGGGAGGACGTGGAGGCGCCCCTGCCTGGAGGGGTGTGGGGGGCGGCGGCGGCCGGGACCAACGGCAGCAGCACCACCAGCAACAGCAGCAGCAGCGGCGGCGGCGCCAACAACAACGCAACTGGCGGCGGCGGCACCAACGGCCTCCCGCCCCCGCCTCCCCCGCCCAGGCGCCTAAAGTTCCGCGGCGGCGACCCGGGCGTCGCCTACCGCGTCGGCCGCACCATGTTCGAGAGCGACGGCCTGCCGCCCCACCTGGTCGCCCACTGCAACGCCCTCGACGAGGTCTGGGTGCCCACCCCTTTCAACGCCGAGACGTTTGCCGCCGCGGGCGTCCGGCGAGACAAGCTGCGCGTGGTGCCGCAGGGCGTCGACGCCGACGCGCTCGACCCGGCGGCCGTGCGGCCGCTGGAGGGCGGGCTGCGGGCGCTAGGGGGCACGCTGGCGCTGGGGCGCGAGGGGCCGGGGGACGCGGCGGAGCGGTCGCAGCGGGAGCGGGAGAAGGCGTACCGGCGCGAGGGGGAGGTCGAGGCCGAGGTGGAGGTGGTCGAGGCGGGCGAGGACCAGCAGCAGGCGGGGGGCAAGGAGGGCAAGGAGGGCGAGGAGGGGAGCGAGGGCGGCGGCGGCAACAAGGCCGGCGGCGGCGGCAAGGACGGCGGCGGCGACGGCCCCTCTCGGCCGGGCCCGACCGGCGCGGCGGGCGACCGCGGCGGGGGCGAGCAGCGGCATCTGCTGCAGATGCAGCGGCAGCAAGACCAGCCGCGCCAGCAGCAGCGGCAGCAGCAGCGGCAACAACAGCAGCAGCGGCAGCAGCAGCAGCCGAAGGAGCTCCAGGCGGAGGACGAGAACGACGACGACGAGGAGCGGCGGACCGGCGGCGGCGGCGGGAAGGAGAAAAAGAGGAAGCCGTTTGTGTTCCTCTCCGTCTTCAAGTGGGAGGAGCGAAAGGGATGGGACGTCCTCCTCGATGCCTTCATCGCCGAGTTCGTCGCCCGCGGCGACCTCGAGCCCCCGCCGCCCGTCGCCGCCGCCGTCGAGGCCGTCTCCGGCGGTAACGCGACCGTCGCGCGCCTGACGGCAGAGGCGTGGCGGCGCGTCGCGCTTCAGGCCTTTGCCGACCCCTTTAGCGCGCAGAGCGCGGCCGCCCTCGCGCCCGCCATCGCGAGAGAGTCGCGCGCGCGCATGCTGGTCGACCCGCCGTCGCCCGCGCCGTCGCCGTCGCCCAGCCCGCGCGGCAACTACGCGGGCCTCATGGACGACGATTTCGAGGCCTACGACGCGGGGGCGGCGGCGGCGGCGGCGGGCCACGGGCCGGGAGCGAAGAACGGGGACGGGCACGGGGACGGGGACGGGGACGGAAACAACGGCGCGGGCGGCGGCGGCGGCGGCTCGGACGGCGACCACGCCCCTCCGGCCTTCTCACCCGGCGCCCCGCCCTCCCCGAAGCGCCTGCGCGAGGCCCGCGCCTTCCTCGAGACCGTGCCCGAGCCCCAGCCCGACGTCGAGCTGCACATCCTCACGCACCCCTTTGCGGGCAGCGGCACCGACTTTCCAAAGAGGATCGCCGAGCGCGCGGCCGAGCGGTTTCTGCGGGCGGTGCCGGAGCGCGACGGGGGCGCGGCCGAGGCGGCGCGGTCGCGGCGCTGGCCGCGGGTGTACGTGCGGTGGGCGCACCTGAGCGACGACGAGTACATGCGGGCGCTGGTGACGGCGGACGCGATCGTGCTGCCGACGCGCGGCGAGGGGTGGGGAAGGTGAGAGAGTTTTGTTTTTGTTTTTTTGGGGGGGGGTTGTTTGGTTTGCGTCGCGATTCGCCGCGTTCGGGGGGGCGGGGGGGGAGGGCGCGTCTTTGGGTTTGCGCGCTCTCTCTTTGCTCTTGCCACTCCCTCCGCCCGCCCCATCCCGAACAATCGCACGCTCGACGCGCGTCCCTCTCTTTTCTCACCGCCACACTCACACCCACCGGCCCAAACCAACGGACAACGCCCCAAAAAAACCAAAACCAAAACCCCCACACTCAAAAACCCACACACACAAAAACCCACAGGCCCCAGATGGAGGCGATGGCCTTGGGCCGCCCGCTCATCACGACCAACTGGTCAGGGCCGACCGCCTTCATCGACGAGACGGTCGCCTACCCGCTCGCGGTGCAAGGGCTCGAGCCCATCGGCAAGGAGGGCGGCGCTTTCTTCAACGGCCAGCGCTGGGCCGTGCCGTCGACCGCCCACCTGCGCCGCCTGCTGCGGCAGGTGGTGACGAATCCGGAGGAGGCGGCGCGGAGGGGGGCGGCCGCCCGGCGGCGCGTGGTCGAGCGCTTCTCTTTGGAGGCGGCGGGCCGGGCGGTGCTGGCCGAGGTGCGGCGCATCGAGGCCAAGCTGGGCCGCGGGCCGCTCGAGGCCCTGAGGGCGCTGCCCTGGGAGTTCGCGGCCAACGGGTCGGACCTGGTGGGCGGGGCGCGGGCGGCGGCCGAGGGCGCGGCGGGCGGCGGCGCGCGCCCGGCGGCGGCGGCGGCGGCGGCGGCGGACGCCGGCGGGGGCGAGGGTTGGGGCGGGGATTCGGCAGAGGGCGAGGACGTCGCCCCGCCCGCCCCGTCGCCGTGGCGCGGGTACTACACGCGCCGCCGCAAGCCGCCCGCGCTCAAGCCGGACGCGAACGGCGGAGCGGGCGGGGCGGGGGGCGGGGCGGGGGGCGACCCGGCCAGGCCGGGCGGCGGCGGCGGGGCGGATGCGGACGCCGGCGGCAACGGCGGCAGCAACGGCGGCGGCGCTGCGACGACGCCCGCGGACGCCGCGCCGCGGCCCCCGCCCGTGCCTCCCAAGGGCACGTTTTGCGAGCTCTACCCGGTCCTTTGCAAGGGCGCCAGCGCGCTGCGCGGACGATGATGGTTTGTTTTTCGTTTCCTCTCTCTCTCTCGCTTTCGGGAGCCAAAAGGCAAGCGGGACGCGACGCCCCCAGTGGCGGTGACGGCCGGCCCTCCGCTTGTGGTGCCTCTCTTTGTCCGCTTTCGCTATGTCTCTCTTTCGCTGCATCCAATCTGGTCATTCTCGTGTTACAAGATTGGGATCAGAACGTCGCCATCTGACACCGACGCCAACGCCGACGCCGACGCCGGCGCCGACGCCGCCGCCCGCCGTCTCATCTACCCATCATTTGCGGCCCCACCCCTGCCCCCAGCCGCCGGAGACGAAAAAGCCCGGCCGGCGGATCACGCTCGGGCTGCCGGGCATGCCGACCAGGCCGGAGTAGGCAAAGGTGCCGCGGCCGACGTCGGCGTACGCCGGGCCTCCCCAGTTTGGGCCCCATTGGAGCAGCTTGCGGGCGGCAGGCGAGGTGCCGGCGGCGGCGGCCGCGGCGACGGGGAGAGAGATAAGGACGACGACGAGCGCCGCCGCCAGCACCAGGAGGGCCAGGCGGGGCGCCGTCGCGCGGGCGCGCAGAGGGGAGGCGGGACTTGCGCAGCCCATAGTTCTCACGAGTCCTTGGGTCGTTGCAGGGGGAGTTTGGCGGGCGAGAGAGAGAGAGAGAGGGAAAGAGGCGGGTTGGCGTCTCCACGCTGCGTGTGTGTGTTGATCGACGCTGCT
>Ga0209390_10001563_pt1 | contig 43572 bp, 38 predicted proteins | sample BON01_FD_187212 | JGI IMG/M metagenome (GOLD analysis project Ga0209390, IMG submission 187212) | Freshwater microbial communities from Lake Bonney liftoff mats and glacier meltwater in Antarctica - BON-01 (SPAdes) (version 2) | ecosystem: Environmental > Aquatic > Freshwater > Ice > Glacier...
ATTTGGGTATGTGGCCCCACATTAATGTAGCGAAGGGGAGTCGGTTTACCGACTCCCCTTCGCTACATAGTCTTCGCTTTGGTTTAGAAGCCGCGGAACTCGAACTCTTCCAGCGGAACAGCTTCACCTGAGGTTTGGCCGAAGGAGGCGTACTCCATGTCGTCGTATCCGGTAAAGGATGCGTACATGGCGGCTTTTGCTTCCTCGGTTGGCTCCACCTTGATGTTGCGGTAAATCGGCATTCCGGTACCGGCCGGGATGAGCTTACCCAAGATCACATTCTCCTTGAGGCCAAGCAGCGGGTCGCTCTTCGCGGAAATCGCGGCGTCGGTGAGGACGCGCGTGGTCTCCTGGAAAGAAGCGGCCGAGAGCCACGACTCGGTAGCAAGTGATGCCTTGGTGATTCCCATGAGTTCTGGCCGACCTGAAGCTGGCGTTCCTCCGTTTGTGACAACCCGGCGGTTCTCCGTTTCGAAAAGCCCGCGCTCAACAAGTTCACCCGCGAGGAAATTAGATTCGCCAGATTCAATGATCGTGATGCGCTTGAGCATCTGGCGAACAATTACCTCGATGTGCTTGTCGTGGATGGAAACACCCTGTGAGCGGTAAACCATTTGCACTTGTTCAACCAAATGCAGTTGCACTGCGCGCTGACCCAGAATACGAAGGACCTGTTTGGGGTCAACTGCGCCAACAACCAGCTGCTGGCCCACAATCACGCTGTCGCCTTCTTCAACCAACATGCGCGAGCGACGTGGAACCGAATACTCAAGTTCCTCGCTGCCGTCATCGGGGGTGATGATTATGCTGCGGAGTTTCTCGGCGTCTTCAATGCGAACCCGGCCAGCAACTTCACTGATCGGAGCGACACCCTTGGGTGTGCGAGCCTCGAAGAGTTCCACAACACGAGGTAGACCGTGCGTGATGTCTTCACCTGCAACGCCACCGGTGTGGAAGGTACGCATTGTGAGCTGGGTACCCGGTTCACCGATGGATTGTGCGGCGACGATACCGACGGCCTCGCCGACATCAACCAATTTGCCGGTTGCCATTGAGCGGCCGTAGCAGCGGGCACAGGTGCCGACTGAACTCTCGCACGTAAGAACTGTGCGAACACGGACCTTGTCTGCGCCGTCAGCAATCATTTGCTCCAGGCGAGGAATGTCGAGTTCTTCACCTGCAGTGGCAACGGTCTTGCCGCCAACAACTACATCGCGGGCAAGGACACGTGACACGAGTGCGGTGTCAAGATTCTCAAGTGGCCGCAGTGTTCCTTCGACCATCTCAGCAATCTCAATTTCGGCCCCACGCTCTGTTTCACAGTCGACCTCGCGAACGATTACGTCTTGGGAGACGTCAACGAGACGGCGGGTGAGGTAACCGGAGTCAGCGGTACGAAGTGCAGTATCAGCCAGACCCTTGCGAGCACCGTGAGTGGAGATGAAGTACTCAAGTACCGTCAAACCTTCACGAAAGTTCGCCTTGATCGGGCGAGGAATAATCTCACCCTTCGGGTTGGCCACAAGCCCACGCATTCCTGCGATCTGTCGAACCTGCATGTAGTTACCGCGAGCCCCCGAGTCAACCATGATGTGAACCGGGTTGGACTCTGGGAAGTTGTCCTGCATCGCCTTGGCAACTTCATCCGTTGCGCGCGTCCAGATCTCGATGAGTTCTTGGCGACGCTCGGAGTCGGTGATCAGGCCCTTCTCGTACTGCTGCTGGACCTTTGCATCCTTGTCTTCAGCATTAGCGATCAAACCTGCTTTGGCTGGGGGAGCAACTACATCAGAAATCGAAATGGTGACTCCCGAGCGCGAAGCCCAATGGAAACCAAGTGATTTAAGTTGGTCCAGCGTTTCGGCCACTTCAATCTTGGGGTACATCTCACTCAGACGGTTCACCGTTGTTCCGAGGACCTTTTTGTCAACCTTCTCGTTGACGTATGGGTAGTCCGATGGCAGGGCCTCATTGAACAATGCGCGGCCAAGTGTGGAAACGAGCATCAGTGGATCGCCGAAAGTCCAACCTTCTGGCACTTGGTGACCCAATGGTGGAGTGATGTCCTTCAAACGGAACCGAGCCTTCTCGCCCAACTTGAGTGAACCACGATCAAATGCCATAACTGCTTCGGCGATGGATGAATACGCATGCAATTCATTTTCGTTGGCGTCACGGCTTTCCGCGGTCATCGTTGTGAGCGCGTAGATGCCCAACACCATGTCCTGGGTCGGAGTCGTGATCGGACGGCCGTTTGCAGGAGAAAGGATGTTGTTGCTCGAGAGCATCAAGATCCGTGCTTCGGCCTGCGCTTCAGCTGAAAGCGGTACGTGAACAGCCATCTGATCACCGTCAAAGTCCGCGTTGAATGCGGTACACACGAGAGGGTGAATTTGGATTGCCTTACCCTCAATTAGTTGCGGTTCAAAAGCTTGGATACCCAGACGGTGCAGGGTTGGTGCGCGGTTAAGCAACACCGGGTGTTCGGTAATGACCTCTTCGAGGACATCCCACACCACTGGTCGCGAACGCTCAACCATGCGCTTTGCACTCTTGATGTTTTGTGCATGATTGAGGTCAACCAGACGCTTCATAACAAATGGCTTGAAAAGTTCAAGTGCCATCTGCTTTGGCAAACCGCACTGGTGCAGCTTGAGTTGTGGACCGACCACAATCACCGAACGACCGGAGTAGTCAACTCGCTTGCCCAACAGGTTCTGACGGAAACGACCCTGCTTGCCCTTGAGCATGTCAGAAAGTGACTTGAGCGCTCGGTTGCCCGGACCGGTAACTGGGCGACCACGGCGACCATTGTCAAAGAGAGCGTCCACCGCCTCTTGCAGCATGCGCTTTTCGTTGTTGACGATGATTTCAGGTGCACCAAGGTCTAGCAGACGCTTGAGCCGATTATTGCGGTTGATCACCCGACGGTAGAGGTCGTTGAGATCCGAAGTCGCGAAACGTCCACCATCGAGTTGAACCATCGGGCGCAGATCTGGTGGAATCACCGGAACGGCGTTGAGGACCATACCCATTGGGGAGTTAGTTGTGCTCATGAAGGCGTTGACCAACTTGAGACGCTTCAAGGCGCGGGTCTTCTTCTGGCCCTTGCCGGTCGCGATTATTTCGCGCAAGTATTCCGACTCGGCTGCCAGATCAAATGACTCGAGACGCTTTTCAATAGCGGCCGCGCCCATGCCACCGTCGAACCAACGACCGTAGCGATCGCGCATTTCGCGAAAGAGCATTTCATCGCCTTCAAGGTCTTGAACCTTGAGGGTGCGGAAACGATCAAACACCTTGTCCAGACGCTCGATCTGCACGTCGGCACGCCGACGAATTGCCGCAAGCTCCCGCTCACCGGACTCACGAACCTTACGACGCACTTCACTCTTCGCGCCTTCGGCTTCGAGTTCGGCGATGTCAGCTTCCATCTTCTGAGCGCGGGTCTCAATGTCTGAATCGCGACGCTTAGAGATCTGCTTCTTTTCGACACTAAGTTGATTCTCAAGTGAAGGTAGTGCTTCATGGCGGCCGTCGACGTCAACGGAGGTGATCATGTAAGCGGCGAAATAAATGACCTTCTCAAGATCCTTGGGCGCGAGATCAAGTAGGTAACCTAAACGACTAGGAACACCCTTGAAGTACCAGATGTGTGTCACCGGCGCGGCCAGTTCAATATGACCCATGCGCTCACGACGGACTTTGGCGCGAGTTACTTCAACACCGCATCGCTCGCAAATGATTCCCTTGAACCGAACCCGCTTGTACTTGCCGCAGTAGCACTCCCAGTCGCGAGTAGGTCCGAAGATCTTCTCGCAGAACAGGCCGTCTTTCTCCGGCTTGAGCGTGCGGTAGTTGATGGTTTCGGGCTTCTTGACTTCACCGTAAGACCAGGTGCGAATGTCGTCTGCCGTTGCAAGACCAATGCGCAACTCGTCAAAGAAGTTAACGTCTAACACGTGTGTGTCCTTCGTTCGTTTCGAATAATTCGGATGAGTGGGCGATTACAGTTCGTCGACGCTGCTGGGCTCGCGCCGTGACAGGTCGATTCCGAGTTCTTCGGCGGCCCGGAATACGTCTTCATCGCTGTCCTTCATTTCGATGGCGACACCGTCCTTGGAAAGAACCTCAACGTTGAGACACAAGGACTGCATTTCCTTGACCAAAACTTTGAAGGATTCCGGGATACCGGGTTCAGGGATGTTTTCACCCTTGACGATTGCTTCATAGACCTTGACGCGACCGAGGACGTCGTCAGATTTGATGGTCAAAAGTTCCTGCAGGGCATAAGCGGCGCCGTACGCCTCCAATGCCCACACTTCCATTTCACCAAATCGCTGTCCACCGAACTGAGCCTTACCACCCAGTGGCTGCTGGGTAATCATGCTGTACGGGCCGGTTGAACGTGCGTGGATCTTGTCATCAACCAAATGCAGAAGTTTGAGAATGTAGATGTAACCAACCGCAATCTCTCCTGGGATTGGCTCACCTGTTCGACCATCAAACAGATTAGCCTTCCCGTTGGGGTTCACCAGTTTTAAGCCATCAGCCGTTGGAGTTGTCGAGTCAAGAACCAGACTCAACTCTTCTTCGCGAGCACCGTCAAAGACAGGAGTGGCAATCTTGGTACCCGGTGCAACAGATTTCACTGCGTCGGGCAACAACGCGGCACGTGGATCGGCCACATCAACGTTCCAGCCAGCTGCGGCGGCCCAACCAAGGTGGGTTTCCAAGATCTGACCAATGTTCATTCGGCCAGGGACGCCCAGTGGGTTCAAAACGATGTCAACCGGGGTTCCATCTTCGAGGAACGGCATGTCTTCAACCGGCAGGATCTTGGAAATAACGCCCTTGTTGCCGTGGCGGCCAGCAAGTTTGTCGCCTTCCTTGATTTTGCGCTTTTGAGCGATGTAAACACGCACCAACTTCGTGACACCCGGTGGTAGCTCGTCGCCTTCATCCATGTCAAACACACGGACGGCGATGATCTTGCCGGATTCACCGTGGGGAACCTTTAGCGAAGTGTCGCGAACTTCGCGGGCCTTCTCACCGAAGATTGCCCGAAGCAAACGCTCTTCAGGGGTCAGTTCGGTTTCACCCTTAGGCGTCACCTTGCCAACGAGAACGTCACCTGGGACAACGTCAGCGCCAACCCGAATGATTCCGCGATCGTCTAGGTCTGCGAGAAGTTCCTCGGAGACGTTCGGGATGTCACGCGTGATTTCCTCTGGGCCGAGTTTGGTGTCGCGAGCGTCGATCTCGTGTTCTTCAATATGAATCGAAGACAGAACGTCGTCCTGAACCAAACGCTGACTGAGAATAATTGCATCTTCGTAGTTGTGGCCTTCCCATGACATGAATGCCACGAGTAGGTTTTTACCAAGTGCCATTTCACCAAGGTCTGTTGAGGGACCGTCGGCCAAGACTTCGCCAGCTTCAACGCGAGCACCGCCAGCCACAATCGGGCGCTGATTGAAGCACGTACCCTGATTTGAGCGACGGAACTTCTCGAGCTTGTAGCTGGTGTAGGTGCCGTCGTCGTTGGCAACCTCAACGAGGTCGGCGGAAACTTCCTTGACCGCGCCGGCCTTTTGAGCTACGACAACGTCACCGGCGTCGTAGGCGGCACGGAACTCCATGCCCGTACCAACAAGCGGTGCCTCTGCGCGAAGCAATGGAACAGCTTGACGCTGCATGTTTGATCCCATGAGCGCGCGGTTTGCATCATCGTGTTCCAAGAAGGGAATCATCGAGGTTGCAACCGACCACAATTGACGTGGTGAAACGTCCATGAAGTCGACCTCTTCGGGCTTGACGTATTCGACCTCGCCGCCCTTGACCCGAACGACAACGCGGTCGTGACTTGTCATGTTGCCCTCGGCGTCAATGGCTGTATTCGCTTGGGCGATGACATGCATGTCTTCTTCGTCTGCGGTGAGGTACTGAACTTCGTCGAGTACCCGACCATTGATCACCTTGCGGTAAGGAGTCTCGATGAAACCAAATGGTGAAATGCGACCATAAGTTGCAAGTGACCCGATAAGCCCAATGTTGGGACCTTCAGGCGTCTCAATTGGGCACATGCGGCCGTAATGGGAGGGGTGAACGTCTCGGACCTCAAAGCCTGCACGCTCACGTGAGAGACCACCCGGTCCAAGCGCTGACAGACGACGCTTGTGGGTAAGTCCAGCAAGTGGGTTGGTCTGGTCCATGAACTGGCTGAGTTGCGAAGTTCCGAAGAACTCCTTGATCGAGGCAACAACCGGCCGGATGTTGATCAGAGTCTGGGGTGTAATGGCCTCAACATCCTGCGTGGTCATGCGCTCGCGCACAACTCGCTCCATGCGAGAGAGTCCCGTACGGATTTGATTCTGAATCAATTCACCGACGGTACGCAGACGACGATTACCAAAGTGGTCAATGTCATCAGTTTCCACAACAACTTCACCGCGCGGGGTTTGCATCGTGCTATCACCTGCGTGCAAGCGCACCAAGTATTCAACCGTGGAAACAATGTCCTCAACTGTCAACGTGCTTTGCTCAAGCGGCAACTCAAGACCGAGCTTGCGGTTGACCTTGTAGCGGCCCACCTTTGCCATGTCGTAGCGCTTTGGGTTGAAGTAAAAGTTTTCAATCAGGTTCTTGGCATTTTCCAATGTGGGGGGTTCACCCGGACGCAGCTTGCGGTAAATATCAAGGAGTGCGTCGTCTTGTGACTCAATGTGATCCTTGTCGAAGGTGGCCATGAACGTTTCGTACTGGCCAAATCTCGCCCGGATTTCGTCGCTTGACATGCCCAGCGCCTTAAGCAGAACCGTGACCGGCTGCTTACGCTTGCGGTCTACTCGAACCGCAACGAGGTCCTTTTTATCAATTTCGAATTCCAGCCAAGCTCCGCGACTCGGGATGATCTTGGAAACGTAAACGTCTTTGTCGGTTGCCTTATCAACTGAGCGCTCAAAGTACACGCCAGGAGAACGAACGAGTTGGGAAACTACAACCCGCTCGGTGCCGTTGATGACGAAGGTTCCCTTGTCGGTCATTAGCGGGAAGTCGCCCATAAAGACTGTCTGGGACTTGATCTCGCCGGTTTCGTTGTTGGTGAATTCAGCGGTCACGAACAGTGGAGCGGCGTACGTGAAGTCTTTATCCTTGCACTGCTCGACCGTGTACTTGGGCGGTTCAAAGCGGTGGTCGCGGAATGAGAGTGACATCATGCCGGCGAAGTCTTCGATGGGGGAAATCTCTTCAAAGATTTCAGTCAGGCCCGAAACCTGTGGGATTTCAGTGTTACCAGCCTTCAGCGCTGCGGCAACAACTTTTTGCCACTTCTCGTTACCAAGAAGCCAGTCAGAGCTTGCGGTTTGCAACCGGAGTAAATCCGGGACTGCGAGGGGCTCGCGAATTTTTGCGAAGGAGGCCCGGTGAAGGGATGGGGAAAGCGGAGTTACTTCGTGGGAAACCAAGAGGAAACCTTCCAGTGCGCGGCGGGCCGAGTCGCTGACATTCCAATTAGGCCCTCAATGTCAAATCGGCCAAAAACCGAAAAGTCACCTTGGGCTTGAAAGTTGGGAGACAGCGCAAAGCAGCAGCATACCCGAAGAGGTAAACCACTGTCTAACGGGGTCCCCGGCAAGGGCCCGTTCAGCGTGAAAACACGCAACTACTGATTCCCTCGATATAAATCTTTCTGGGGGCCGACAGCAATTGCCCAAATCCAGCAAAGATCACGATCCTCGTAATCAGAAGTAACCTTAATAATTACCCGAAATTGTCAAAAGGTCAAGCCGGGCGCGGGTTTTCAGAGGCTTGTAACCAGATTGTGACGTCAGCCCGGTATTTGTGAGCATGTGAAATTAGCCTCTTGACAACAGAAACACGACCGTTAAAACAGTTGTGGGGCGGGAGGTCAATTGACCTCCCGCCCCACAATAAAGATTGACAAGAATTACTTAACTGTAACCTTCGCGCCGGCGCCTTCGAGGGCGTCCTTTGCCTTTTCTGCTGCTTCTTTGGTGACCTTCTCGAGAACTGCTGTTGGTGCAGCCTCAACGAGGTCCTTTGCTTCCTTAAGACCAAGGCTGGTCAGTGAGCGAACTTCCTTGATCACGGCAATCTTGTTTCCACCATCAGATTCAAGAACGACATCAAATTCGTCCTGCTCAACGACCTCGCTTGCGTCGCCGCCTGCAGGTCCTGCAGCGGCCATTGCCATTGGTGCGGCTGCGGTTACATCGAATGTTTCTTCGAATGCTGACACGAATTCAGACAGTTCGAGGAGGGTCATTTCCTTGAAAGCATCCATTAATTGATCGGTGCTCATTTTAGCCATTGTGGCTTTCCTTTCGATAATTCCGGCCGAGGGCCGGGTGGGCTTTAGCCCTCGGTGGTTTCTTCTTCACTTGCTATTACTTCTTCAACAGGTGCTGCGTCTTCTTCAACGACGGCCTCTGCTACAGGTGCAACGGCACCTGGCTCTGACTCGAGCTTTGCCTGCAATGCCGCGAGTGTGCGAGCGGTCTTGGACAGTGGTGCTGCAAAGAGCGCGGCAGCGTGTGACTGCTTCGCCTTCATAGCGCCAGCCAACTTCGCCAGCAATACTTCACGTGATTCAAGGTTGGCGATCTTGGTGATCTCGGCCGCGGACAAGACCGCGCCGTCCATGATTCCACCCTTAATTACAAGTGCCGGATTATTCTTTGCAAAGTCGCGAATACCCTTCGCGGCGTCTACGGCATCCCCGGAAACAAATGCAATTGCACTTGGTCCTTCAAGAAGTGAATCAAGACCTTCGACACCTGCATCGCGTGCTGCGATCTTGGTGAGGGTGTTCTTGACTACCGCGTATGTGACACCGGTTCCAAGTGAACGACGCAGTTCTTTCATCTGCGCGACACTCAAACCGCGGTATTCAGTAAGTACTGCCGCATTCGATCCGCGGAAGTATTCGGCGATCTCAGCAACCGCGCTTACCTTTGTAGGTTTTGCCATGTTGCTCCTTTCTTATTCCCCAGCTAAGAAGTCCTCACAAGCGAAAACGCCCCGAGCGCAAGGCGCACGAGGCGTGAGGCAGAACCAGAAGGTTGCTTCCTAACTTCGTTCACCTGCGCTGGTCGCCCACTTTGTGGAACCTTCTACCAACACTTCCAGAAAGAAGTGCCAGTGACCTGCGGTCTTTGGTAGAGCGAAACTTACCGAGCTAGATTCATTGGCCCACCAGCGGGTGGGGTAAATGCGAATCAGGATAAAAAATTGTGGGGCCGACCATAACGGCCGACCCCAGAATTGTGGAACTATTTCTTAGCGAGCCAAAAGTGGCTTTTTGAGGGCATCCGGCAGGAACATGCGATCGTTGTTTACACCTGGAACTGCGTAAACAAGCCGCTTGGCCGCCGTAACCTTCTTAGCTGAATTGGCGTTCACCATTGCGTTGAGTCCACGAACCGCTCCAAGAATCTGATCGGTGGTGTAAACACAGTGACCCACCCCGGAATTACCAAGAGCAGCCACAGAAAGTGCTGCATCTGGTGCCTTGCCATCCGGTGCGAACGAAGTCCAACCATCGACTGGAGGAATAGTGTAGAAAGCTGCCGCCTTAAATGGGCCGCGCTTCTTCTTGTTCATCTTGTCATAGGACATTTGCATTGATGCGAAGAAATCACCCGTATTCCCGGCCGGAACTACAGCGTCGTAGGTGGTCGAGAGCATCAAGGTTGGAACACTGTAAACACCCTTTGGCGCCGGAAGCGCGTTTACAATTGCAACCGCCTTTGGGTTAGCTGGGAAACGCTTTGCAGCATCACCACGTGATACATCAAGTGCTGCCAGCATCGAGTTCAACGGATCAGTAATAACTGTCGTTGAATTCAGAACGTCGCCAAACTCACCGCGCTGTTCGCCCGAGAGCAAATCGGTGTACTTCACCTGAACATTGTCATTGAAGTTGGCATTGTCCGTTACGGCAAAGCCACCAATTGTCCGAACTCGGGTTTCGAGTTCGTAGCGGCCCAAAATTCCCAATGCTGCTGCGGCCCCGACATTCTGGAGCATTGCAACCGCCGTGCTGCCACCTGCGGATGCCGGCTGGAATCCACCGGCTAAGCCACCGAGTGTGCCAAGTGTCGCGAATGCTGGGTTTTGGGTTTGACCGTCGTAGACGCTGCTCTTGGTTGGTAACCCTGCCATAAGTCCGCCAAGGAGGTTGGACTGTGCGAGTGGGAAACCGAGCGGAGTAACAGGTGTTGTCGCCGCGCCACCCAGAACTGTAAGCACAGTTCCCAAGTCCTTGAGAGCTTCACCATAACCTGCGGGCCCGGCGGTGTAATTCGCAACCTTGAGTGTCGGCACAACGAGGGTCTTCCAGGTATACAGCAAGGTCATGGCCGAGCTGAATGCCTGAAGTGGGCCTTCAACAACTCCACAAGACGGTAGTGAACCCGCGATTCGTTTTGGATATTTCTCAGCCAGGGTTTGCGAGATCAAACCGCCGAGAGAGTCCCCCCAGACCAAAATCTTCTTAGTCTTCGGCACAGCACCTGAATTGATCAGGTTAATGAGCGCCCCACCAGCTTCAACGCCTTCAGCCGATGCCCAACCTTGACGGGCATAGCCCGCGCCAGCAAGGGCATAACCTTGTGACAGTAGGTTGGTCGCAACAATGTCATTGGGAGCAACGTTTGCATTATTGGAACCAATGTAGGCAACATCGCTACCAAATGAGGCAGTAAACCCTGGATTACTGATCTTCGTGTAGTCCGGATTGGCAGCAAAACCAAGCGGTGTTGCTAATGCCGCTGGGATCGGGGTACCAACACGATAGCCGTGCGAGTAAATCAAGACGGTGCCATTGAATTTCGCAGGCATCTTGATTGTGTAAGGCGATGCTCCGAGGGAGCCCGTTAGGGCTCCCTCGCAGGTCGCACCTGGTGCGCAGGCTTCAGCTGCACTTGCAGTGGCAATGAACGGAGCACCGATGGTGATCAAGCTCGCTGCCGCTACTGCCGCAACTCCGCGGCGCATAAAGGTCAATTTCATGTTTTTCCTTTTCACTTAAGTGCGCGTGTTACGGCAGCAGCTTCTTGGTGGGGGACATTGGAGTGTAATTTGTTGTCTTTGCAGCACCAGATGAAGAACTGGTGGCAACCATGATGTACTTGGTCAGCCGATCAATATCGAGATTTGAGTTGTACTGACCCATCCAGTAACCGGTAAGTCCCTGGTGTGAACGTGACGAAATAATCATGGGAACCGAAGCCGCCGAACGGAAGTTCTTTGACTGAGTCTGCAGCGCATTAACTAGCCCCTTACGGGTGAGGTTCTTGCCAGCTGCCTTCAATGCCTGAGCCACCACGTATGCGGTGTTGATCCCGTAGTAGGTGTAGAAGTTCCATTCCAACCCAGCGCGCTTAGCAATTACCTGCATCTGGCTAACAAATGGATTCTTCGTGTCCTGAGCAGGAGCTAAGAAGCTTGGGGTGTAAACACCTTTGAGCAAGGGACCTGCTGCAGCTCCAAGAGTTCCCTTAAGCACGGAAGGGTCGGATCCAACGGAAGTGATCATCCAAGTTGGAGCGAATCCGGACTTCGCTGCGGTCCCAAGAAGCTGGGCGGTCGCAGAGGTAACCCCGAAGAAGACAACAAGTTCGCAACCTGCTGACTTGAGTTTGGAGATCTGAGCCGAGAAAGGTGCAACCTGCTGACCTGAGAAGTAAGACGTGGTCGCTGCAAATTTCGTGCCAGCGGCGTTAAAGCCAACCTTGGCATTATCACCAAATTCACCATCTTGGTAGAAAAGGCACTTGGTTTTGTTTTTCAGCGCTGGGTCAGCATTCATGTAGTAGCCCATGACCTTTGACTCCACAATGTATGAAGGGAAGTAGGGGAATGTCATTGGGTACTTCTTTGGATTGTCGAAACTCGCACCACCGGTGTTGACAAACAGGTCAGGAATTCCACGACGGTTGAGGTCCTGAACAACCGCGGAGTGCGTTGGCGTGCCAAGAGCTCCATACATTGCGAAAATCTTGTCGCGGAGGATCAATTGGCTAGTGCCCTTCTTGGTAAGAGCCGGATTGTACTGATCGTCGAATACGCGTAGGTCGATCTTGCGACCGTTGATTCCGCCATTTGCATTGACGTAGTCAAAATAAGCCTTAGCTGCAACGGGAATGTCTTTGTAACCTGGAGCGGCTGGGCCGGTCAGGGGTGTGGTCGTACCAATAACGATCTTATTACTAGTTACACCTGGATCAGCCGCTTGTGCGGGGATGGCGGTGGCAAAAGCCAGTGCCGCAGCTGTACCAAGGGCAACCGTTCCGGTTGCGATTTTGAATCTCACGTATGACTCCTCCGAGGAAGGGCGTACTCCAACTTACTCACCGATTAGGTGAATACCCGATGTACGCGTTGTGTGAGAACACTAACTGTGAGAGCAATCACATGCAAGGTCTTTTAGAAAGTTGTTACCGACAGGTAACAAGGAATTTTGCTTGCATTCGCAAGCAATCAGCCCTTTACGCTGGGCGCTGGTTAACTGAGAGGCGAGCGAGTCTTTCCTCTGGCCTTATCAACCCACGAACGAATTGTTCCCGTGATGCCACCCGGAGCCGCTAGCACTACGGCGACAACGAGAAGTCCATAGAGCAAGTTCGGTGCATTGTTCGTGATTTGCTCGGGCCAGCCGCGATTTCCCGAAAGACCATCAACCAACTCGGGAAGCCAGACGATCAGAAGCGCTCCAAGGATTGCACCAAGAAGGGATGCTCGGCCACCAAGCACGATTCCAACCAAGAGAGAGAGGGACAGACCTAGGCCAAATGCTCCTGGCCCAACGAAGCTGAGAATCTGGGCAAAGACTGCACCAGCGAGGGCGGCGAAGAGCGAACTCACTACAAAAGCTGAAATTTTAGATCCCGAAGGTGAGATCCCAACGACCGCTGCCGCGATCGGATCATCTCGCACGGCTTTCCAAACGCGTCCTTGGCGCCCACGAATCAGGTTGAGGGCGGCGAAGGCAACCAGACATGCAACGGCGATCGCCATGGACGCTTGCCAGCGTTCGATAACGAAACCAGAATCAAAAGCGCCAGTGATCCCGGTTGGATCCACGGTTGGGTTCGCGGCTAAATCGCCTCCTAAATCTACTCCCGGATCGGTGCCATCAAGGCCCAGATCGGTTCCAGTACCAAAGTCTTGATCGGTGAGCAGGTCACCTTCTGCGAGTTGGTCGCCAGTTCCAAAATCGTCAGCGGTCAATAGATCATCGTCGGCCAGCATGTCCCCTGGCGCGAGTTCAGCATTCGGATCAGTCCCTTGATCAAATTGCGACAGGTCAAGTTCGGCATATTGACTTTCGTCAGCACCGGTGTTCGGGTCGACGGTTACGTCAGTGCTTCCGTCAATCGCCGTGTCAGTCGTCAGGTCGCTACCAGCGACCGCTGCTGCATAACCGCCCTCAGGGTAAGGAACGGTCAACATTAATCCATTTTCGCCACCGAGTAATTCGGGGAATCGGTTCGTGATCGCAGGAACGCCAACAGCAAGACCGAGAGTTAAACCAGCGAGATACGGGCCTCTTAGTCGTGCAGCAAGCCCGCCGATTAATCCACCAACAAGGACACCACCGAGCCCGGCAAAAACCATGGACCAAATGGCATTCCACTGCCAACCAAAAATCGGAACCGTTTCCCAATTCATGGACGTCAGCGCGAATACATAGCCACCCACTGCCATGAGAGCGCCATTACCCAGAGAAACCTGACCCGAAAGCCCAACCAGAATGGTCATGCCGAACATTGCCGTCGCGTACATGGCAATTAGCGCGAGATACGAGCTGTAGAGCGGATCAATGTTGTTATTAAGAAGCAATAGCAGCAGCCACACAGCACCGACAATTACGGCATGCCAAACAATGCGATTACCCGGAAAGGTGCGTAGATTCTTCACGTTACTCACACGGACCTCGCTCCGTGGTGGCCAAAGACACCATCAGGTTTCAGCAGGAGGTTTACAGCCAGCAAAACAAGTGCGACGACGGGCGCATTGCTGGCGTCGGTGTACCCGGAAACCAGGGAGATAACAAGACCAGTACCAATACCGAATGTGACGGCACCGATCAGCGAATCGAGTCCACCAATCACGGCAGCAGTAAACGCGAACACCAACAAGATGTCAAAACTGTTCGGTGAAATCGTGGAAAACGGGGCGATGAGAACGCCACCGATAGCGCCGGTTGCACCGGCTATCGCCCAACCACTGATCAACATGCGATTCACGCGCACCCCGGAAAGTCTGGCGACTTCCGGGTTAAAAGCTGATGCCCGCATAGAAAGACCCAGTGATGTTCTGGTGAAAAGAAGCGTCAGACCAATCACAAGGGCGGCAGTAACACAGAGGACCAAAATGTCATATGGTGAAATTGGCCAGACTCGACCCGCAAACTCGAGGCCAGCATTATCGACTGGCGGAATGAAACCCTGAGGGTCACCGCCCCATACCATGCCCGCTCCAGCTTGTAGTGCAATCAGAACACCAAAGGTTGCGATGATTGCGCCCGTTGAGTCACTGTTTTTCACAGGACGAATGACCAGGAAAAAGACGATCACCCCGAGCATTGCTCCGGCACCAATGGCAACAACCAACGCCAATAGCCAGTTACCCGTTGATTGTTGGACAGTAAGGGCAACATATGTCGTGAACATGGCTTGACCCACTTGGGCAAAGTTGACCATGCGAGTTGAGCGCCACACCAAAACGAGTGCAAGTGCCATGAGGGCGATTACTGCACCGTTACTCAATCCTCCGAGAAGGTAATCAAAGAAATTAGTCATGACTCAATACCCCAAATATGCATGTCGAAGTTCCTCATCGGATGAAATTTCCACCGCGGGACCAGACTTAACGACCTCGCCGAGGTTGAGCACAACTCCAGTTGTGGCAACGCGAAGCGCCGTTACGGCGTTTTGCTCTACAAGGAGCACGGCCAAATTCGTTTCCTTGGCGAGCCTGCTTACTAACTCAAGGATTTGGGTCACGATCAATGGCGCAAGGCCCAGTGAAGGTTCATCCAAGAGCAGACACTTCGGGTTGGACATTAAGGCCCGCCCGATCGCTAACTGCTGGCGTTCACCGCCGCTCAATGTGTCGGCGCGCATGCTCGCTCGCTCGCCAAGAATTGGAAAAAGATCAAAGACAATATTTTTCGATGCACCACGGTCGGACTTGTTTCGCCAAAGTCCACCTAGCCGCAAATTTTCTTCGACTGTGAGTTCTGGGATTGTCGAGCGCCCTTCAGGTACCAGCGCCATGCCATTTCGAACGATGTCTTCCGGTTTGTGGCCGGAAATTGAAACGCCGTCAAAAAGCACCCGCCCTGATTGGGGAGTGACCAGGCCGGCAAGAGTACGCATGAGAGTTGATTTGCCGGCGCCGTTAGCACCAATGACAGCAGTCACTTCACCACGGGGAACCACCAGGTTCATGCCATTTAGTGCCTTGACTGCTCCATAAGAGACACAAAGGTCAACTGTCTCCAACATTAGTGTTCACCCCCGTCATCACCCAAGTAGGCGGCAAGAACGGCGGGATTAGTCCGTACTTGTTCGGGCGTACCGGATGCAATGACTTTCCCGGCATCAAGTACCCAAATCAGATCACAGACTTCCATGACCAGTTCCATGTGATGCTCCACCAAGAGAACCGTGCGTTCGGGAGTCCAACTTCGAATCATTCTTCCGAGTTCGGCCATGTCTGCGGCGCCAATACCACCGGCAGGTTCGTCAAGCAAAAGAACTTTAGGGTCAGAAATTAAACTGCGTGCAATCGCGACTCGCTTTTGCACCGGATACGGCAGTTCTCCCGGGTACCGATCCGCAGCGTCAGCAATTCCAAACTCAGCCATCATTTCCAGCGCCTCACCGCGCAACTTGTTTTGGGCTGAATCGGCCCACGGCGCGCCAAAAGAATCGGCAACGATACCGCTCTTGACGCGTGAGGAACCACCCAACATTACATTTTCCAAGGCGGTGAGAGAGGTGAAGAGTCCTACTCCTTGCAACGTGCGTGAAATACCCAACTTGGTTAGGTGGTGAGTTTTAATGTGTTTAAGTTTCTTGCCATCAAATCTGACATTGCCTTCGTCAGGGGTTAAAAAACCACTCATAATGTTGAACACCGTGGTCTTGCCCGCACCGTTGGGGCCAATGAGTCCGGTAACGGCGCCCTCGGGAACTCCAATACTGACGTCGTCGAGAATCTTGAGCCCACTGAGTGTGATGCTGATGTTTTCAACTGCGAGTAATGGATGCGTTAAAGGGAGAACGTATTTCACGTGCGTGTCGCATCCTCTCGTAAATTCAGCCGACGGTCTGATTGCATATTAAGGCGTAAGTCTGTATTTAAAAGTCAGTTTGGTCAATGCGAATCGCAATTGTTATTCAATTAGTTTGTCATCCAAAGAATAAAGTCCGCGCACCTTGCGATGCGCGGACTTTATTGCAAAGAAAAACGATTTACTCTTCGACAGTGAGAAGTGATCGAGTGCGAGCGGGGTCAATCTGAATTCCTGGCCCCATGGATGATGACACGGTTGTTTTTTTGATGTAACGACCCTTTGACGAGGATGGCTTGAGTCGCAGGATTTCGTCGAGTGCGGCGCCGTAATTCTCGACAAGCTGCTCGGGGGTGAAGGATGCTTTGCCGATTGGAAACTGCAGATTGGAATGCTTGTCAACACGGAATTCGATCTTTCCACCCTTGATGTCTCCAACAGCTTTAGCTACGTCCATGGTGACGGTTCCGGTCTTCGGATTGGGCATGAGACCACGTGGTCCAAGGACCTTGCCCAGCGTTCCCACCTTGCCCATCAGGTCCGGTGTGCACACCGCGGAATCAAACCCGGTCCAGCCACCGGCAACCTTGGCAATCAGGTCGTCGGAGCCAACAAAATCGGCACCGGCGGCGCGTGCTTCGTCGGCCTTTTCACCGTTTGCGAAGACGAGTACTCGGGCTGTCTTTCCGGTGCCGTGTGGCAGGTTGACGGTTCCGCGAACGAGTTGGTCGGCCTTACGCGGGTCAACACCTAGCCGCATGGAAATTTCGACGGAAGAATCAAACTTGGTGACGGAAGTTTCTTTCACCAGTCGGGTTGCCTCAATTGGTGCGTAGAGATTGTCGGCGTCGATCTTTTCGGCTGCTGTCTGGTATGCCTTACTGCGCTTCATATCTGCTCCTTAATCGTGTGCAGGAATTTCCTGCGTGCAGGTTGTGGTGTGCGAGCCGCGCTGGCTCTCCCACGTCTTTCCTGACTTGCTATTGGTATTGGTACTGGTACCTCGCAGTTTGCTACGCGGAAACGGTAATTCCCATTTGGCGTGCTGTGCCTTCGATGATCTTCATTGCGGCTTCAACGTCGTTGGCATTGAGGTCTGGCATTTTGGTTTCGGCGATTTCACGAACCTGAGACTTGCTGATGCTCCCGGCCTTAACCGACTGTGGTGTACCGGAACCTTTTTCCAAACCAGCCGCTTTGAGTATCATGCGGGATGCTGGAGGGGTTTTGAGGATGAAGTCAAATGAGCGGTCTTCATAGACGGTAATTTCAACCGGGACAATAGTGCCCTTTTGGGCTTCTGTTGCAGCGTTATAAGCCTTGCAGAATTCCATGATGTTCACACCGTGCTGGCCCAATGCGGGGCCGACGGGTGGTGCCGGGTTTGCCGCTCCAGCTGGAATCTGAAGCTTGATCAATCCGGTAACTTTCTTCTTCTTCGGTGCCATTGTGTTTCCTTCTTGTGTTTATAGGGGCGTGAATTGGGAGGTCTAATAAATTTAGTTGTTGGCATCAATCTGACTGAAAGCCAACTCGACGGGGGTTTCTCGACCAAAGATCTCCACCAGACCTGTGATCTTTTGACCTTCGATGTTGATCTCAGAAATGATTGCGTTCAGTGTTGCAAATGGGCCGTCAACAACGGTAACCGAGTCACCAACATTGAAATCAACGCTGATGGGCGTAGCCGAGGTCAATCCGCCGCCACCCTTGCCACCCGCTGACGCGCCAGCAATCTGCTTTTCCGGAACGGGCGCCAGAATCGCAATTACTTCGTCGAGCGCTAGCGGCGAAGGAGCATGACCGTGGCCAACAAATCCGGTAACTCCCGGAGTGTGCCGAACTACACCCCACGACTCGTCGGTGAGATCCATGCGGACCAGAACGTATCCCGGGAATTTATTGCGGCGAATCTGTTTACGCATCCCGCCCTTGATTTCGGTGACTTCCTCCATGGGGACTTCGACCTGGAAAATGTAATCCTCCATGTTAAGCGTTTGGCTGCGTGCTTCCAAGTTGCCCTTGACCTTGTTTTCATAGCCGGCATAGCTGTGAATCACGTACCAGTCACCCGGTGCAACCCTCATGGAAATTGTGAATTCTTCGAGCGGGTCGATTTCTTCTTCGACCTCGGCTTCAGATTCGGCAACGATCTCTTCTGCTTCGGCAACGACGGCAGACTCAGCGTCTAATTCTGGTACGACTTCGATAACTTCGGTGATTTCGTCAGCGAGTACTTCAGCGACCAATTCTTGCGCGATCGCGTCGATGTTTTCATCGCTTTCAGGTGCGTCAGGGGCGAATGGATCCACCGGGATCGATTCGTTCTCTTCGGGCACATTCTCTTTCGACACGAGTTACTTACTCCTTTAGGTACTTATGGCATTGAGTGAAGTCCTATTGCGGTTTTGGGATCACCCAAAAATGAACAGCACTCCCCTGGTGAAAACAAAGTCGTATAGGGCAACGATTGCAGACATTAGCAAGATGAAGAAAACGACGACGATCGTATATTGGATCAACTCGTTTCGAGTTGGCCAAATAACTTTACGAAGTTCTACGACAACTTGTCGAATAAACAACGCCAACCGGGAAAAAATATTCTTCTTTTCCGCGCCAGAGCCACCGCTGTCACCCGTGGGCTTCGCGTCGGTGTCAACCATGTTTACTCCACTCGAACTTTTGTTGAACTTAATCGTCTTCGTCTTGCGGTCACGCGTCATTACATCATTCTGAGCACCGGCTTGCACCGATTCGCAGGGCTGGAGGGACTTGAACCCCCAACCCCCGGTTTTGGAGACCGGTGCTCTACCAGTTGAGCTACAACCCTTTAGTAGGCATGCTTGCGCTAAGACCTACCGCGGAAAGAGAGTCTACGGTCTGCCCTCTCCTCACATATGGGTGGGTCGCCCGCAATTGCGTTCCCCTGACATTATTGACCCATGGCTACTGATAAGGCTCTCGCCAATCCACCCGCGCACAACCGGATCTCTGCCCGAATTGGGGCCATCACCGAGTCCGCCACTCTGGCGGTGGATGCCCAAGCGAAAGCCTTAATCGCAGCTGGGCGTCCGGTAATCGGTTTTGGGGCCGGTGAGCCTGACTTTCCTACCCCCGATTACATCGTCGAGGCGGCTGTTGCCGCCTGTCGCGACCCCAAGTGGCACCGATACACGCCCGCCGGAGGGCTGCCCGCCCTCAAAGAAGCCATTGCGGTGAAAACCGCCCGAGATTCAGATTTTGAGGTCACGGCGAACCAAATTTTGGTGACCAATGGCGGTAAGCAGGCTCTCTACAACGCATTTGCCGCCCTGCTTGATCCCGGCGACGAAGTTATTTTACCCGCCCCTTACTGGACAACCTATCCCGAATCAATCATGTTGGCCGGGGGCAAGCCCGTTGTAACGGTGACCGATCAAACTACCGGCTACCTTGCCACCGTTGAGCAACTTGATGCCGCCCTTACTCCCGCAACTAAAGCTCTTGTCTTTGTCTCCCCTTCCAACCCCACGGGTGCCGTGTATTCACCAGAAATGGTTAAAGAAATCGGTGAATGGGCGCTGGCAAAGGGCATTTGGGTAATTACCGATGAAATCTACGAACACCTCGTCTACGGGGATGCCGTCTTTTCCTCGATGCCAGCTTTGGTTCCTGAACTTGCCGACCGTTGCGTCATTATCAACGGGGTGGCAAAAACCTACGCCATGACCGGGTGGCGGGTCGGTTGGATGATCGCTCCCGCCGATGTCATTAAAGCCGCGACAAACCTGCAGTCGCATTCGACATCAAATGTGGCGAACGTGTCACAAATTGCAGCGCTAGCAGCAGTAAGTGGGAATCTCGATGCGGTTGATCAAATGCGCATCGCATTCGATCGCAGACGCACTCTCATGGTTGACCTGCTCAATGGGATTCCCGGCGTGAGTGCTCCCCTTCCTGAAGGTGCCTTTTATGCATACCCGTCGGTAGCCGGGCTATTGGGTAAATCAATTAATGGAACCGTTGCGCATTCGTCAACTGAATTGGCCGCGATTATTTTGGACAAGGCCGAAGTCGCGGTTGTTCCGGGTGAAGCCTTCGGAACACCGGGATTTTTCCGTCTTTCCTATGCCACTTCGGATGCGAACATTACGGAGGGGCTGTCCCGGATGCATGCGCTACTTTCGAGCGCTACCGACTAGCGAACAGTGAGCTGGTTGAGTTCACAGTTAATTAAAACGGGTTCAACCAATAGTTGAATTCCATAGGCGTCAAAAACCTGTTGACGAATATAACTTGCAAGTTCAACGACCTCACGAGTTGCACCCCGGTTGGTGTTCGTAATTGCCAAAGTGTGATTACGTGAGACGCGGATATCGGAATCTCCATTGGGTAAACCGAAACCTTTGGTGATGCCAGCGTTCTCGATCAACCATGCCGCACTTAACTTCATATGAGTTTTTACACGGGGATCACTCGCCCGGAGTAAATAACTGGGGCACCCTTGCGGGATGCCGACAAGATCAACCGTTGGATTCACGAAAAAAGAGCCGGTGCTGTTGGATTCGATGTCGATCGAATCCAACAGCATGCTTTTCATAGACCGCAATTTCAAAACTTGGTCACGAATCGCTGAAGCCGGGGCAGTTGATCCAACATCTTGATTCATCACATTGGCTAGCTGCAGGTATTTAATCGGTATCTCGAGTGTTTTCCGCAGGTTGAAAGTCACGGCCAAGACTACGTACCGATTCGGATTCCGCTTGAACGTACTCTCGCGGTACTCGAATTCACATTCGTTGGCGGATGCGATACGTCGGGTGCCGATTTCACGATCCCACACGTCCACGTGCTTAATGAATTCTGCTAGTTCAACCCCGTATGCACCAATATTTTGAATGGGGGTTGCCCCCATTGAGCCTGGAATTCCAGCCAATGGTGCCAATTCACCAAACCCCCGTTGCAGGGAAGTGCTGACAAATTCATCCCAGTTTTCACCCGCAGCAACGGTCACACAATTATCCGCCCAGTCAACTCCATAAGTTGACACCAGAATTACCGCGCCCGGAAAATCAACGTCTGAGCACACAACGTTACTTCCCCCACCCAAAATTAGTAGTGGTTCACCCGCCTGATCAAAATCGCGGACGAGGTCAATCAACTCTTGATCGGTTGAGACACGCAAAATCTGTTTTGCGCCACCACCAACATGCAGTGTTGTGTAGTCGCGCAAATTCCCAGAGAGTTGCTCAATCGCCACGGACTTCGCCCTTATGCAAAATCTCTGGCGTCTTACGAAATTTTTGCAACAAACGGTCATAGGTTTTCTTGCTTTGCTTATCCCGGTATTCCGGTTCAGTGTCGTGATAGCCGTGGTGACGTTCCTGACGTAAGGGCAGTTCTCCTTCTGGAATTACTACCTCGAAACCGGCCGCCCGGATCGCCAACGACCACTCCATATCGGCATTTCGATAGAACTTTGCCTTAACATCTGGACCAATCTCGCGAGCCACGCTCGTGCGCGCCACCAAGAAGTAACCCAACATGGCATCAACGCTGCCTAATGTTGCTGGAATGAATTCACGCCACTCTTGACTTACGTCAACGTTGACTCCACGCCAGCCTGAAAGCGCTACTTGTGGCTCCGCAAAGACTTCCAGCACCGGCGTAAGAGCATCACCTTCCCAGATAGTTGATAGATCCATCACTGCAAAGAAGTCACTCGATGCAACCGCAATGGCTGCATTTACAACATTGGCCCAACCAAGTTCAGGGAGTGTTTGGGGAAAGTGAAATTCACTCAGGTTCTCGTGAGTGTTCGCCAATTCGTGAACGACCAACCCAGCACCTTCTATATTGCCGCAGTCAATAGCCAGAACGCGCGAACCACTTGGGGCGTGTGCAAGTAGGGCTGTGAGGCATGCTCGAGTGTCTTCGGGCCAGCCATCAACAATTACCAGGATTACAGTTGTACCTGATACCGAACCCGCATGTTGGTCGATTAACGCGCCAAGATTTGCCGTGATGGCAAATGCTGGGGCTTCGGTGAGTGAGAAACCCTCGGAGGTGTCTTTAATCAACCAACCCAATTGCGCGATTTCGTCTCGCAGTTGATCTGATCGCACGAAGTCTTTGTTCGCGCGAGCCATCACGCGCTCTTCGGCTAGCGCGGTGACCGGATCGGGTGCCGCTGTCATGGCGCGAGCTGGACGGTAGCGAGTGTCTTAGCTAGCACTGTCACTTCGTTGTGAATTGCTGAAATGGCTATCACGGCCCGATCATTTTCGAGTAGCTCTGTAATTTTCGCGGAAACCTTGATGCTCGCGCCTTCATTCGAATCAGGGACCGGAATTGGACGGGTGAATCGCGCGGAGTAATCAATTACTTTGCCGGGGTCACCCAACCAGTCGGTGACAACACGAATAACGGTCCCCATGGTGAGCATGCCGTGCGCGATCACGGAGGGCAAGCCAACTTCTAGGGCGACGCGCTCATTCCAGTGAATAATGTTGAAATCCCCGGAGGCTCCCGCGTATTTAATTAAGTCCGCTCGCACGAAAACAAACTCCTGGACCGGCAACTCTAGGCCGACGTGAACTTGTGAGAAAGAAATCAGGGTCATGAGACCTCCTCGACTCCGCGCGAGACGAGCAACGAATAGACGGTGGATACGAGTTCACCACTGGTTGAGTGCACTTGCGTTTTCACCGTGATCATGTCGTTTCCAGCAGCAGATCGAATCGAATCAACACTTACGGTGCTGGTGAGTTCATCTCCTGCAAAAATTGGCCGGTGCGCGATAAATCTCTGTTCACCATGAACGACCCGGGTGTAGTCCAAAGCCAGGTCGGGATCGAATACAACTTGCTCATTAGCGCTCATGGTGACCACCACCGCAAAGGTGGGCGGGGCAACTAAATCTGGGTACCCCAATTCAAGAGCGGAATCCACTACATGGAAGCAGGGTGAGAGATCACCTAATGCCAGTGAGAATTCACGAATCTTTTCCCGCCCAACGGAATAAACCTGTGTTGGTGGGTAGGTGCGGCCAATGAACTCTGGGTTGATAGCCACGTGAAAAAGTTAGCGGGTTTCCTTGTGCAAGGTGTGCGTCTTGCACTTCACGCAAAACTTCTTGACCTCTAGACGGTCAGGATCATTACGACGATTCTTCTTTGTAATGTAGTTGCGGTCTTTGCAGTCTTCACACGCCAAGGTGATCTTGGGACGGACGTCGCTGGCCTTGCCCACTGGTCTCTCACTTCCATGATGCACACTCTCGTGTGCTGGTTTGATGCTTCACTTTTCTAGCTCTTTTGCGTTCCTATTGTGCCTGATGCCGAAATTCTTGTAGCGAGGGCCGGACTTGAACCGGCGACACAGCGATTATGAGCCGCTTGCTCTACCACCTGAGCTACCCCGCCGAACGAAGAAAGACCCCTCTTACTTGACCTTTCATTCGGGCCCCTTTACGGAATCGAACCGTAGACCTTCTCCTTACCATGGAGACGCTCTACCATCTGAGCTAAAGGGGCATGAAGCCCCGCAAGCGTACACAGCGGCCGGGTCGGTTCACCCGCTAGGGCATCACTCTCGTTTGCCTTATGCCCCAACTCGGGGTTTCATTAAGACATGCCCCCTTGGACCACAGCAAATTTACCCAACCTCACCGGTCGTTTTGCCATCGTTACCGGCTCAAACTCGGGACTCGGATTTGAAACAGCAAAGCAACTGGCCGGTAGTGGAGCGAGCGTAACCTTGGCCGTACGCGATACGGTGAAAGGAAGACAAGCTGCTGCCGAGATGGGCAAGGGTACCCCGGGTATTGACGTGCGTGTTGGTCAACTTGACGTTTCCGACCTTGACTCGGTCCGAGAATTTGCTCGGGCCTGGTCGAGTGAACACCCAGGGGGGCTTGACCTGTTGATCAACAACGCCGGCATCATGGCAACTCCTCGGCGCGAAAGCGCTCAGGGATTTGAGATGCAGCTTGCAACAAATCATCTTGGCCACTTTGCCTTGACCGGACTCCTTTTCCCAGCCTTAGTTGCTGCGCCCAATTCTCGGGTGGTCACAGTTTCTTCACTCGCCCACCGAATGGTTCAGGGATTCAATTTCGATGACCCGATGGGTGCGAAGAAGTATCGGGCTTGGAGTGCTTATGGACAATCAAAATTGGCCAACCTACTCTTCACCACTGAGTTTTCCCGCCGTCTTGAACTTGGCGACTATTCGGTCGGTGCAGTAGCGGCGCACCCTGGTTTTTCCGCAACGAATCTGCAAGGCGCCTCCTCAAAAATGCGAGGTAATAAATTCGAATTCCGCCTGACCCAGCTCATGAACAGAGTGATCGCCCAAAGTTCAGAAATGGGCGCCCTTCCTATTTTATTCGCTGCGACGGCGCCCGGATTGAAAAATGATGCTTATGTGGGTCCGGCAGATAAATGGCAAACTCGCGGTTACCCGGTACTGGTTGATCGAAATGATTGCGCCAAAGACTTATTGCAGGCGCGCAGGTTGTGGGACTGGTCCGAAGAAATTACTGGAGTGACCTACCCATTTTGACCCTGTCGACATGAAAAAGGGCCCCCTTTTACCGGGGCCCTTTGCACGTGGCAGATAGTGGATTCGAACCACTGAAGGTATAACCGACGGATTTACAGTCCGCTCCCATTGGCCGCTCGGGCAATCTGCCGTAATGCCCGGCAAACAATACATGTCCGGTTACTCGCAGGTGCAGTTGGTCAGCAGCTGATTGGGTTTAGTTAGATTGGCCCAACGGAAAGGATGTAGCCATGGCAGATAGCAGTTTTGACATTGTTTCAGAGGTTGACCACCAAGAGGCCGACAACGCCCTCAATCAAGCGGCCAAAGAACTCTCCCAGCGTTTTGATTTTAAAAATACCGACACCACGATCGAATGGAAAGGTGAAACTGACGTTGAACTCACCAGCAGCACCGAAGATCGAGTGGTCGCTGCATTAGAAGTCTTCAAAGAAAAAGTGATTAAACGCGGAATCAGCCTCAAGGCTTTTACCGCGGGTGACCCACGCCAATCTGGCAAGCTGTATAAGCTCAACGGATCCTTCAACAATGGGATTAGTCAGGAGCACGCTAAGAAACTAGCCAAGCTCATCCGAGACGAGGGACCCAAGGCTGTCAAGACTCAAGTTCAAGGTGATGAATTGCGAGTCACCAGCAAAAACCGCGACGATCTGCAGTCGATCATCGCCTTAATAAATAATGCCGACCTTGACTTTGCGGTGCAGTTCACGAACTACCGCTAGGTCCAAGCTCATCAATCCCTAAAAGCATGTCGTCCCGGTTGGTCGTGACCAGCGCTCGATGTTCGTCCCATGCGAGTGCGTCGAACGGGCACACGTCAATACACACTCCGCAATACATGCACAATGAATAGTCAATCTCAAATGAATCAAGAACATTGACTTTTTTGGGTCGTCGCGCCCCTTCCTCGCTCACGTCAACCGTGTGAGAATCTAGATGAATGCACCATGCGGGGCACTCGCGCACACAAAGCATGCATGAAGTGCATTTGTCTTCAATCAGTGCAATGAATGAATGCTTCATGCCGAAAACCAATTTTCAGGAACACCCGGTGGCCGCTGGCGTCGTCGCGAGGCATTACCAACCTTGCGGCCATCTTCCATTATTTCCAACTCCGCACCACCCGGCCACGGAGTCAGCACCCGCGCAGCCAGCACCGTTGACTTGCAAAGTGGGGGTTGACCTAGATCTTCATGTCGCAAAAGTGGTTTGGTTGCAACACCTGTGAATTCAATTCCAAACATCTCTGCGCATTCACGTTCGTGCCAACTTGCGGCTGGAATCAAGTCGGTGACACTCGCCAATTCGCTGTTTACTCGAGTAAAAATAATCAGCGAATCAGATAAATCTGGCTTTGCCAGGTGTGCGACTACTTCGAATCCCGGATCCCCATGTCCATTCTCGCGATCCACACCGGTTAAGAAATCAAAATAGGTGAAGCCTCCACTATGTAATTCCACGATCTTGTCGAACCAATCTTCGGACTCAACCAACTGCCACTCAAAAACTCGGCCCATCTAATCGACTCGATTCCAGGCGAGTTCTTCTATTGCTAGGACAAATGCTTCAGGCCTGGGCGGGCACCCAGCAACATAGGACGCCACTTCCACGAATTGGTCAATTCCTTTTGAGACCGGGGGCGAATCCCAGTAGGGTCCCCCGCTCGTGGCGCACGCACCAAAAGACATCACTTTGGTCCCGGGATATGAACGTATTAAGTCGACAACACTGGGTGCCAGTGCGTCAGTCACCGTCCCTGCGATCACAATGACGGTCGGGCCCGTGTCAACTTGGGATACCTCGATCAATTCACCGCTGTGAATCGCAGCCTGTACCTCCATGGTGCAGCAGGCCAACGCTGCACTGACTATTTCCACGCTGACGCCGGGGTCCGACGTTAGGGCGTAGCGCGTCACGATCATCAGCCTATCCGGCGCGACTCTGTTCCGGACCCTGAGTAGTCTGAGTTCGCGCTTTAAATGAATGTTTATCAAGGCAAGGAATCGGGTGGGATCAGTGGCGGTCCGGGAGCGCTCCGTGCACTCCACTGGAGTTTTACTCGGGGTTGTCGGCTACCTCTTTTGGGGCATGTTTCCCCTATATTTCGCGTTGCTAGATTCAGTTTCACCCATTGAGATTGTGGCCCACCGAGTCATTTGGTCACTCATAGTTGTCGTGCTTGTCCTGATCGTCGGAAAACAGTGGCGGGCTTTTACGGGGGCCTTCAGTCTCCGAAACGTAGCGATACTTGGGTCAGCCGCAATCTTCCTGTCGATCAACTGGCTCGTATACGTCTACGCGGTAACAACCGACCAGGTCGTACAGGCTTCCCTCGGCTACTTTGTGAATCCGCTGATTTCGGTCGCAATGGGGGTAATAATTCTCAAGGAGAGCCTGCGCAAAACGCAGTGGACCGCTGTTGCAATAGCAATCGTTGCCGTTCTCGTTTTGACAATTACCTCCGGCTCCGTCCCGTGGATTGCCTTAACGCTCGGGCTTTCATTCGCGACCTACGGGCTGCTAAAAAAATTTGCAAATCTGCCATCGTTGCACGGTCTCGGAATTGAAACCGCAGTTCTGTTCCCCATCGCACTGGTAATTCTGGGTGTCGCAATTGCCAACGGCAGTGAGTCTTTTGTTCTCGATGGCCCGAAAATTAGTTTCCTATTGATCATGTTGGGTCCGGTTACTGCCATCCCACTTCTCGCCTTCGGTGGTGCATCCACACGCATCCCCCTTTCAACGCTTGGAGTCCTGCAATACATCACTCCAATCGGCCAATTCTTGCTCGGCGTATTCGTGTTCCAGGAAGCCATGAACACAGGGCGCTGGATTGGATTTGCGCTCGTGTGGATTTCACTGGTTGTTTTTAGCGTGGATATGTATCGCCACACTCGAACCCGACCCCGCCAACTGGAAGAAACTCTGCTTGAGCCTTAACCGGTCCGGGTCACCACGTAATCACACAACGCAATGAGGGTTTCCTTTGCTGCGATGTTCGGCAGCGGCTCCAAAGTTCGCCTGGCTTCATCAGACCATCGCAGAGCCTCAAGTCGAGCTTCATACAGGCTTGGATGATTTCGTAAGAGTTCCAGGGCCAACGCGTGTTCCTGCGGATCTGGCAGCGGCCGAGAAAGCAACTCGCGCAACGCGGCGCCCTCGGGGGTTACCTCGGTGAGAGCAATCAGCCCGGCCAAGGTGGGCACCCCCTCACGTAAATCAGTACCGGGAGTCTTGCCGGACTGACCGGAATCAGAAGTGATGTCCACGATGTCGTCTGCTAATTGAAAGGCCACGCCAATTTGTTCACCAAATTTTGTCAGCGTTTCGATGGTTCCCTGATCGCAGCCGCTGAGCATGGCGCCGAAACGCCCCGACGTGGCAATCAGTGATCCGGTTTTTTCCGACAATACTGAAATATGGTGCTTTACCGGATCTTCACCGTCGAGTGGACCGACTGTTTCCTTGATCTGTCCGGTGCAGAGCCTTTCGAAAGTTTCGGCCTGAATCCGGACCGCATTGGGTCCAAGGTCGGCCAGTATTTGTGAGGCGCGAGCAAAGAGGAAGTCACCGGTTAAAATCGCGACGGTGTTATCCCACCGGGCGTTTGCGCTCGTGGCACCACGACGCATGGTCGCTTCATCCATGACGTCGTCGTGGTAAAGGGTCGCCAAATGAGTGAGTTCGACCACGACCGCGGCGGGAATTACGTCGGGCGATTGGGGGTCACCAAATTCAGCGGCCAATAGCACCAGGAGCGGGCGGAAACGCTTGCCCCCGGCAACAACGAGATGACGCGAAGTCTCCGAAACAAATGGGTACTCGCTGCGAGTTGACTCAAGGAGTGAGATCTCCACTTGCGCAAGTTTGGCGCTAATGTTCCCGTCAAATACCGAATCACTCGCTTCAAAAATCCGGTTCATGTGCCCACGGTACTACCTGATGAAGATTCCGGCATTGGTCAAGAGATCGATCATGGGCTGCGGGATTATCCCCAGCACCAACGTCGCAGTGACCGTTGCAGCAACGGTGATCGTGGTGAAGACAGAGGGCACCGCAACGGATGCGGTGTTCTCATTGGGTGCCGAGAAGAACATGACCACGATCACACGAACGTAGAAGAATGCGGCAATAATGCTCGCTACAACGGCTGCAATCACCAGCCAGGTGTCCCCTTCAGCTATGCCTGCGGCAAACACGCTGAACTTGATCACGAAACCGCTGGTGAGCGGAATACCGGCCAAGGACAGCATGAAGATCGCCATGACGGCGCCCAAAACGGGCGATTTCTTGCCCAGGCCCGCCCATTTGGAAAGATGAGTTGCCTCGCCCGTTGAATCGCGAACCATGGAAACAACTGCCAGGGTGCCGACGGTTACCAGACCATAGGCAATTAAATAAAACATGACCGCCGAAATACCCGATGGGCTCGCCGCGACCACGCCAACAAGAATGAAACCGCTCTGCGCGATCGCTGAAAAGGCCAGCATGCGCTTGATGTCGCTTTGGGTGAGCGCAATTAGCGAACCAATTATCATGCTCAGAATCGACACGGCCCAAAGGATGATTTCCCAGTCCCACTGGATCCCGGAGAAGGCGACGTAGAGCAAACGCATCATGGCGCCGAATGCAGCCACCTTGACCGTTGCTCCCATAAAGGCAGTGATGGGAGTCGGAGCACCCTGATAGACGTCAGGTGTCCACTGGTGGAATGGAACCGCACCGACTTTAAATAGCAAGCCAACGAGCAGCATTGCCATGCCAATCACGATCAGTAACGTTTCGCCAGCGGATGCGGAAAGTGCATCGTGGATTTCGGGAAGTGAGATCGAACCCGCGAAACCGTAGACCAACCCAGCACCGAAAATAAAGAAAGCCGAAGAAAAAGCTCCCAGCACGAAGTACTTGAGTGCTGCTTCTTGGGAAAGCAGCCGACGACGGCGGGCCATGCCGACCATGAGGTAAAGCGGAAGTGACATTACTTCAAGCGCCACGAACATGATGAGCAGGTCATTAGCCACGACGAACGCGAGCATGCCCGCTACGGCAAAGAGGAAAAGTGTCCAGATTTCAGTTTGGAAATAGCCGCGCGCGGAGAATTCGCGTTCGTCAACTGATCCAGGAAGGGCTGCGGCACTGGGAGCAAATGCGTCTCCCAAGCTGTCCAACGACCGTTCCGCGATCAGGAACGCACTCAACAACGAAAGAATCAGGATTGTTCCCATAAGGACAAGCGCCGGGCCATCAATTGCCACGGCGCCACCGCCGGTCGTAGTTCTAATGTCGCGGTTGATCACGACAACAACGAAAGCACCAATCAAGGACAGAAAAGTCAACATCAATTGAACCGGGCGACGGACGGGGCGTGGCAGGAATGTCTCCGTCAACACCGACAGCAGCGCCGCAATTGCGACAATGAGAATGGGTGCGATCGCTACGTAGTCAATCTCTGGCGGCGTAAATGTAGTCACTCCGAGCCCCCTTCACTCGGTGCCGTGCCGCTCAAAATTGGGAAACTGACCTCCGGATCGCTCACGCCCACGGTGATCATGAGTCGATCAACAGCCGGGTTAATCACATTGAGTAGTGGCGCCGGAAAAACACCGAGAATGATTATCAGCGCGGCTACAGGGACAAGAGCCGTGATCTCCCGACCGTTGAGATCCTTCATATCTTCACATTCGGGATTCAAAGGTCCAGTCATGCTCTTTTGGTAGGCCCGCAAGACGTAGGCAGCGGTCAGCACAATTCCGACAGTGGCCAACGCACCAACCCACATGTATTGCTGGAAAGCGCCTAGCAACACCATGAACTCACCGATAAACGAGACCATTCCGGGCAGAGCCAAACTCGACAATGCTGCAATCAAGAAAAATCCTGCTAAAACTGGTGCGACTTTGTTGACGCCACCGAATGAGGAGAGTTGGGCAGAGCCACCACGACGCGACATGAGGTAACCCGCCGCGATGAACAAGCCAGCAGTGCTCAGTCCGTGGGCGACCATATAGATCACCGAACCGGTTTGACCAGATGAAGTGAAAACAAAAATACCGAGTGCAATGAACCCGAAGTGGGACATGGAAGAGTAAGCGAAGAGACGGCGCATGTCGGTCTGCTTGAGAGCAACGAAACCTCCATAGAAAATTCCAATCAGAGCAATCGCGATTACAACCGGTGCATAGAAAGTACTTGCCGCCGGAAAGATCTCCAGGCAGTAGCGAATCATGCCAAAGGTTCCGACCTTGTCCAGCACGCCAATGAGTAGCACCGAGGTTCCAGGCTGAGCCTGACCCGCAGCGTCGGGCAACCAAGTATGAAATGGCCAGAGCGGCGCTTTGATGGCGAAAGCGAAGAAGAAGCCGAGGAACAACAACTTCTGAATATCAGGATCAATATCTAGACCCACCAAAGTGGTAAAGTCGAATGTCCCGGTACCCGTCATCTGGGCTGAGACAACGTAGAGACCGATCAAGGAAGCCAACATAAACAGGCCGCCGACCAGGCTGTAAATCAAGAACTTGACCGCTGCGTAGGACCGCTGCGGGCCGCCGTAGCGACCGATCATGAAATACACCGGAATCAACATTGCTTCAAAGAATACGTAAAACAAGAACACATCGGTTGCTGCGAATACACCAATCATGAGGGCTTCGAGAACCAAGATGAGTGCGAAGTAGCCCTTCACACTTCCTTGGGATTCAAGGGCTTCATCCCAGCCGCCCAAAATAACAACAGGGACCAAAGTTGTCGCTAGCGCGATCAACACTAAAGCAATTCCGTCGACTCCGAATGAGAAGTTAATGCCGAAGGACGGGATCCACGCGTAACTTTCAGTGAACTGGAAAACTTCTTTTGAATTTGAGTCAAAATTCAACGCCATGGCGATTACGGCGCCAAGCGTTACCAGCGAGAAGGCCAATGCAACACTCTTTGCGAGTTTCGCATTGTGCTTGGGTAGAAGAACTACCAGCACGCTGCCAACCAATGGGAGCAGGGCGATCGTTGTCAACCATGGATAGTTATCCAAATTCATTAGAACCTCACCAAGACTAGAGCCAGAAGCACCAAGACGGCCCCGCCTACCATGGACAATGCATAGGATCGAATAAAGCCGGATTGAGTGCGGCGCATACGGCCAGACAATCCGCCGACTATCGCCGCCGAGCCATTAACAAAACCATCAATTGCTCGGGCGTCAAACCACACCAAGGCTCGGGCTGCATAGTTCGTCGGTGCTACAACGAGGGCGTGGTTAACAGCGTCGCCGTAAAGATCCTTGCGTGCTGCTCGGGTGAGCCAATTACCCTGTGGCTCGTCGACGGGAACCTCGCGTCGCGCATAGGAGATCCAACCAATTATGGCTCCAATAATTATGACAACGAGGGTTATGACGATGTAAGCGCTCGTCGGTAGCGGTGTCGGCTGACTTTCGTAGCCAACAACAGGCTCCAACCAGCCTTCGATATCTCCCCAGAACAAAAGCGCCATACCCATGAAGGTCGAACCAAGGGCCAAGACAATGAGAGGGATCGTCATGACGGCCGGTGACTCGTGCGGGTGCGCATCGGTTTCCCAGCGCTTCTTGCCGAAGAAGGTCATGGCGACCATGCGGGTCATGTAGAAACCGGTGATACCGGCCGCGAGCACTGCTGCCCCGCCGATAAACCAACCGCGTTCAAAAGCTGCATGAATAATTTCGTCTTTGGACCAGAAACCCGAGAAAGGTGGGATACCAATGATTGCAAGGTAACCGGCCATGAAGGTGATAAACGTGATCACCATGACCGAGCGCAATGCGCCATATCTGCGCATATTGACGTTGTCGTCCATTCCGTGCATCACAGAGCCCGCACCCAGGAACAGCCCGGCTTTGAAAACACCATGTGTGAGGAGGTGGAAGATCGCAAAAACGTAACCGATGGGACCGAGTCCGACGGCCAGCATCATGTAACCGATCTGGCTCATGGTCGACCCGGCCAGTGCTTTTTTAATATCGTCTTTTGCCGAACCAATGATCGCACCCATGAAAATCGTGATCAATGCGACAACGATTACAGCCATTGCCGCCCACTCCGCGTTGTTGTAGATCACGTTACTTCGGGCGATCAAATAAACGCCGGCGGTGACCATGGTTGCCGCGTGGATGAGTGCCGAAACCGGAGTTGGGCCCTCCATTGCGTCAAGCAACCATGCTTGCAATGGGAACTGAGCGGACTTGCCGGCCGCGGCAAGCAGCAGAAGCAGGCCAATAGCCGTCAGGGTTCCTTCACTTGCTTGGGTCGCTGAACCGAATACATCAGAGAAAGTGACCGAGCCGAAGGTGACGAACATGAGCATGATTGCAAGGCTGAGACCGACGTCGCCAACTCGGTTGATAATGAATGCTTTCTTGGCTGCAGCCGCTGCGGTACGTTTACCTTGCCAGAAACCGATCAGGAGATAACTAGCGAGACCCACCCCTTCCCACCCGACGTAAAGCAACAGGAAGTTGTTCGCCATGACGAGCAATAACATTGCCGCAATGAAAAGATTCAGGTAACCGAAGAATTTACGCTTGTCTGGATCATGGGACATGTAACCCAGTGAATAAATGTGGATTAGTGATCCAACGATTGTGATCAGCAGAATAAAGACCATCGAGAGTTGGTCCAGTTGGAATGCAAGATCAACGCTGAAGTCGCCGACAAAAACCCACTGGTAGGCAACCTGGGTAATGGTACGTTCCTCTGTCGGCAGTCCCATCATTTCAATAAGAAGCAGGACGCCAAGGACAGCGGATGCGGAAACGGTAAATACTCCCAGGTACGGCCCCCACGAGTTGGAACGCCGACCGGTGAACAGCAAAATTGCTGCGCCCGCCAACGGCAACGCAATAAGAAGCCACATAAGGGAGAAAAGCCCCTCTGCCGGCATAACGGTCACGTTTGGTCCTATTCCTCGGTTATCAAAATGGTCAAATAATTTTTGCTAGTACTTCAAAAGATTCGGTTCGTCAATTGATGCAGACTGCCTGGTGCGGAAAACTTGAACGATGATTGCAAGACCCACGACGACTTCTGCTGCCGCAACCACCATGACAAAAAATGCAACAGTTTGTCCGTCAAGGTTTCCGTTCATTCGAGCGAAAGCCACGAAAACTAAGTTAGCCGCGTTCAGCATTAGTTCAACCGACATAAAAACGATGATCGCGTTGCGGCGAACCAAAACCCCAATCGCTCCAATACTGAAAAGTAAGGTGGCCAAGTAGATGTAATAAATGGGATCCACTAGTCCTGGTCCTCGCTCTCGACCAGTTCAACGACTGTTGATACGACTCGATGGTCAATTATCAACGAGTCATCACGTGAGCGAACGGGTAACGGCACACTGTCAAGCGCAAGTGAGCCGTCCGGCAAAATAGCAGGAGTGTTTACGGCATTGTGCCGGGCGTAGATTCCGGGATTGGGCTTATTACCCGGGTGGCCCGCGCCAACCATGAAGCGCGCAACGGAGAGTTCCTTCTGGGTTGCTTTAGGCCGCCAAGCTTCTCGGTGGGTTAAAATCACGGCACCGAGCCCAGCCGTGATGAGAAGTGCCGCCGTTGCTTGGAACGCAAAAAGGTAGTCACTGAAGATCAGATTCGCAATACCCTCCACATTGCCACCAAACTCTTCATTTGCCTCGTTAAGCCCGATGTCAGGTTTACCAGAAATGGAACTTCCGATTCCGCCAATCAGCAAAATGGAGAGGGCTACCCCGAACATGATTCCAAAAAGTCGTTGACCGCGAATTGTTTCAATCAAGGAATCTGATGAGTCAACACCAACCACCATGAGGACGAAAAGAAAGAGCATCATGACCGCGCCCGTATAGACAATGATCTGAACCATGCCCAAAAACGGAGCGGAGTTCGCAATGTAAAGAATTGCTAGATTGATCATGACCATTGCAATAAACAGTGCAGAGTGCACGGCTTTTCGGGAAAGCACCATGCCTAATGCACCAACTACCGATAGGCCACCACAAATGATAAAGACAACTAGTTCACCATCAATGCTCATGAAGCGCTACCCTGTTCGGGGACCGATCCTGTGATTTTGTTGGAGTAGTAATCACTGTCAGTTGTTCCCGGGACCATGTCATGGGGTGGGGCCAGCATTCCGGGGAGCATCGGGCCTAAAAGGTCCTGTTTTTCGTAGATTAAGTCAGCGCGATTGTTGTCGGCTAATTCGAATTCGTTGGTCATGGTGAGTGCCCGGGTTGGACACGCCTCGATACACAGTCCGCAGAAAATACAGCGGGTGTAATTGATTTGGTAAACCCGGCCATAGCGCTCACCGGGTGAGAAACGCTCCTCATCCGTGTTGTCCGCGCCTTGAACAAAAATTGCGTCGGCGGGGCAAGCCCACGCGCATAATTCACACCCGATGCACTTTTCTAGTCCGTCGGCCCAACGATTGAGCTGATGACGCCCGTGAAAACGGGGCTTTGGCGGGTATTTGCTGGCATCCTCGGGGTACTGCTCGGTAACTACTTTTTTGAACATGGTTCCGAAGGTCACCCCAAACCCGCGAACCGCGGCTGGTAACTCAGGCATTGGGAGTCTCCTTCATTGGGGTTGAATCAATAGCCGGTGTGCTGGTTCCAGCGGCCACGGCCTGAGCGGCCAAGACGCGTCGTGGCGTGTAGGCGAGAATTTGACCCGGCATCGGTGGAATCGGATGCCCCCCGGCCATGGGCTCAAATGGAAGCTGGATCTCTTGCTCTTGCTCTGCGTCGAGCAGCGCCTGTTTGCGGTCTGAGCGAACCTGAAGCAACCAAGACCCAACGAGCAGTAACGCAATTACCGCGGCACCAGCAAACAGTAATTGCTGGTTGCTGAAGGTGAAGTCGTTGCGGAATACGCGGGCGGTGGCGACGATAAAAATCCAACCAAGGGATGCAGGGATCAGTACCTTCCATCCAAACTTCATGAACTGGTCGTAGCGCAATCGCGGAAGCGTGGCGCGCAGCCAAATGAACATGAAGATGAATAATTGGACTTTGAGCAGCCACCACAGGATCGGCCACCAACCAACATTTGCCGAATCCCACAGCGAAATGGGCCACGGAGCCAGCCAGCCACCGAGGAAAAGGGTTGCTGCCAACGCGGAAACCGTCACCATGTTGATGTACTCGGCGAGGAAGAACATGGCAAACTTCAGCGAGGAGTACTCGGTGTGGAAACCACCTACAAGTTCACCTTCTGCTTCAGGGAGGTCGAACGGTGCGCGGTTGGTTTCGCCCACCATCGATGTGACATAAATCAAAAATGATGGCAATAAAATTACCGCAAACCAAATCGGTTGCTGTTTGGCGATGATCTCCGATGTTGACATGGAGCCGGCAAACAGGAACACCGCTACGAATGAGAGGCCCATCGCGATTTCATAGGAAATCACTTGCGCGGTTGAGCGAAGTCCGCCAAGGAGCGGATAGGTAGAACCAGAAGACCAGCCGGCCAAGACTAAGCCGTACACACCAACGGATGTAATTGCCAAGACGTAGAGCACCGATACGGGAAAGTCCGTTAATTGAAGTGGCGTTTCTACTCCAAAAATGGAGACTGTTGGACCAAATGGAATTACCGCAAAAGCCAGGAAGGCTGCTGTCGCAGAAATGACCGGTGCAATCCAATACACGGCGACATGTGCCGATTTAGGAATAATTTCCTCTTTGAACGCCAGCTTGAAACCGTCCATGAGCGACTGAAGTAACCCGGCCGGACCTACGCGGTTAGGACCAATTCTGTTTTGCATCCGGGAGACAACACGGCGTTCCCACCAGATGGTGAACAGGGTCAAGACAACCAGCATTCCAAAAATGGCGACGGCCTTAAAAATCACCAGCCACCACGGGTCGGTTCCGAAAAAACCGAATGAAGAACCACTCACGCGGCACCTCCTTTAATGGTCACGGCTTCACCATAGCCGCAGCCGAGCTGCGCATATATATGTGATTCCGGTGAGTTCATCGGGAGCCATACGCTTTCACTCGATACCTGGGCAACTTGAGCGGGCAGCGTTATCGAGCCCTTTGGGCCGGTGACCGTAACTATTTCAGGTTGACCCAGTTCCTCAAACATCGCCGAATTCATTGCCACCACCGATGGTCGCGCAGTAGCTGCCAGATGGGGTTCACCCTCCTGCATGACGCCCGAGTCGATTAATAAACGCCAGGTTGCCAAGGTTGGTCCAGCGAGCACAGTTGCTGCGACAGGTTTCACTTCAACGCGCGAGCCCGACCAAGTAGCAAGTGAGTTCATTTCCTTGCGAAGTGTGCGGGTGTCTCCAATCAATTGGAAATCCATTGCACTTGCCAACATGGATAGCACTCCCGCATCAGAGAGTGTGAGTGCCTCGCGAAACGCCGCACTGAACGGCTTGCTGCGGCCTTCCCAGTTCATGAAAGATCCCGATTTCTCTGTGACAACGGCAACAGGGAATACAACACTTGCCCGTTGGGTGATTTCTGAATGGTGGTTTTCCAATGCCACAACAAAGTCGGCGCTTTCAATACCGGCAATAAGTTCACCGCCATTAGGCAGATCGGCCGGATCCAGACCAGCTGCGACTACAGCCTTAATCGATCCATTTGCAATCGCTGAAACCAATTCGGTGCCAGCAAGTCCGATCGCTGGCAGAGATTCGACATCGACATTCCAGACCTGGGCGATTTCAGCGCGAGCAACCGGGTCGAAATTCGGTCGGCCGCCGGGGAGTAGGCCGGCTATAGCGCCAGCATCGAGTGCCCCCCGCTCACCGGCGCGTCGTGGAACCCAGGCAATGCGAGCACCGGTCTTGGCGCTTAGTTTGGAAACTGCGCTAAGCGCGCCCGGACTGGAAGCCGCACGTTCTCCCACCAAAATAATTGAATTAGTTTCTAACTCGGTGAGGAAATCGGCTTCAAGGTTTGTGATCGCGTGAGCCTCTGCACCAGCATTTGACTTAATCCACTTCGCCGAAAGTTTTTCACTTCCCAGCGAGTAGACCGGACCAATCGTGTGAACAGAAACGCCCTTTTTGACACCTTTGCGTAACCGCAATAACAGTATCGGTGATTCGTCTTCCGGCTCAAAACCAACGAGCACAACCTGCGAGGCGGTCTCGATATCACCGTACGTGACGTCCAGTTTGCGTCCGGCTACGTGCGCGGCCAGGAAATCCGCTTCTTCGTTCGATGTGGCACGTGCGCGAAAATCAATGTTGTCGGTTGCCAAAACAATGCGTGCAAACTTCGAGTACGCATAAGCATCCTCAACGGTTAACCGGCCACCAACGAGGACCGCTGAGCTTCCGGCAGCTACCAAACCTGCTGCGGCAAAATGCATTGCCTCGGGCCAAGACGCCGAACGAAGCTCGCCGTTTTCGCGAATCAGTGGTGATTCAATGCGACCTTGCGCCAGGTAGGCAAAGGCGAACCGACCCTTGTCGCAACTCCAATCCTCATTCACTTCTGGGTCATCCCAGGCCAGACGACGCGTGACGGTGCCACGCCGATAATCCGTGCGAAGTGAGCACCCCGATGCGCAGTGCTCGCAGGTGGTAGGAACAGAAACTAAATCAAATGGCCGTGAACGGAATCGGTAGGAAGCACTCGTGAGGGCGCCGACCGGACAAATCTGGACAACGTTACCTGAAAAATAGGAGTCAAACGGTTCGTCATTTGCAGTACCAACCTGTTGCTGGGAACCACGCTCGAGTAACTCTAGGGATGCATCCCCTGCGATCTCGTCCGCGAAACGCGTGCAACGTGCGCATGAGACACACCGTTCGCGGTCAAGGAGCACTTGCGAGTTGATATTGATCGGTTTTGGAAACGTGCGCTTTTCACCCTCAAAGCGCGAGTCCGGACGACCCACGGTCATAGCCTGATTTTGTAGTGGGCACTCACCGCCTTTGTCGCAGACTGGGCAATCGAGGGGATGGTTGACCAGCAAAAATTCCATGACGCCCTCTTGGGCGATTCGCGCCATTTCCGAGGACCGTTGAGTTTTGACGTTCATTCCGTCTAAGAGCACCTGTGCACACGCCGGTTGCGGTTTAGGCACTCCGTCAATTTCAATTAAACATGCCCGACAATTAGCAACTGGTACCAGGAGTGGGTGATCGCAGAAGCGCGGAATCTCGATGCCAATTTGTTCGGCGGCACGAATAACGAGGGTTCCTTTGGGAACTTCCATTTCAATACCGTCAATAATTACATTGACCGTGTCCACCTTTTCAGTGTGATTCGTGACGGTCATCAGGCGCGCGCTCCGGAGAAGACATAAGAAGCAACTGGATCGAACTGTGCATCAGCGCTGGTGTGAGTCGCAGCCGTGAATTCGTCACTGAAGTACTTCATTGCTGCGGGGTAGGGAGTAGCAGCAGCATCGCCGAGTGCACAGAATGAACGGCCAGCGATTTGACCGCACAATGTGGTGAGGGTTTCCATTTCATTGGTGGTGCCCTGTCCTTGCTCAAATTTCTCTAAGACACCCGTGATCCAATAAGTACCTTCGCGGCACGGTGTGCACTTACCGCACGACTCATGCTTGTAGAACTCGAGCCAGCGGGTGACGGCTTTAACAACTGACACAGTCTGGTCAAAGATCATGGGCGTTCCCGTTCCCAGCATGGTTCCAGCCTCGGCCATTGCCTCATAGGTCAATGGAAGGTCAAGGTGATCCGCGGTCAGCATCGGAACACTCGATCCACCAGGAATCCAGAACTTGAGTTCGGCGCCGGAGCGCATACCGCCCGCGTAGTCGAGTAGCTCCCTCATTGTGATTCCCAGTGGTGCTTCATAGATTCCCGGCCGTTGTACGTGACCTGACACAGCAAATACTTTAAATCCGGGTGACTTCTCGGTTCCAAATTGGCGGAACCATTCGACACCGCGATCAACAATATAAGGAATATTTGCAATTGTCTCTACGTTGTTAATTACGGTGGGTGATGCATAAAGTCCGGAAACCGCAGGGAACGGTGGCTTCAAGCGAGGTTGCCCGCGATAGCCCTCAAGTGAATCAAGGAGCGCAGTTTCTTCACCGCAAATATATGCACCGGCACCGGCGTGGACGGTAACCTCAAGGTCAAAACCTGAGCCTTGAATGTTTTTCCCAATGAGACCCGCTTCGCGTGCTTGTTTCACCGCGAAAGCAACCTTGCGAATCGCTGCGGGAACTTCACCCCGAATATAAATGAACGCATGATTTGCCCGAATGGCGAATGACGTGATGATCACACCTTCAAGCAATGAGTGCGGGTTCGCCATCATGATCGGGATGTCTTTACATGCACCCGGTTCGGACTCGTCGGCGTTCACCACCAGGTAATGCGGCTTTCCGTCATTTTGGGGAACGAATGACCACTTCAATCCGGTCGGGAAACCTGCTCCTCCTCGTCCGCGCAGCCCACTGTCTTTTACTATTGCAATGATTTCGTCCGGATCGGTTTTGAGCGCTTTTGCGAGAGCGTCGTAGCCGCCGTGGCGTTTATAGCCGTCAAGTGTGTAGAGCTCGGGATCATCCCAATGCTCGGTAATTACCGGTGTCAGTTTCATCACGGCTGTCCTTTCGATTTCGCAATTCTTAAACCAGCAAGCATTTTTTCGTCGACGCAATTTCCAACCGATGCCAAGTCGTCTTCTGCCATCGCCAGTGTGTGTTCGGTTGCTTGGAAGTCTCGAATCATCGGGCCTCTTGTCGACCAGACTTCTTCACCGGCGACAAGTTTGTCAATCACGTCAACCGCACTTTGTGGAGTCACGTCATCCATGAATTCCCAGTCGACCGTCATGACCGGTGCGTGGGTGCAGGCTGCCTGGCACTCAATACGCTCCAACCAGAAGTTACCGTCGGCGGAAGGGCCGTTGTGGGTTGCGCCCAGTCGCTCGGCAACACGCTCGTAAACAGCGTCACCTCCGAGTAGCCCGCACAGGGTATTGATGCAGACACCGATGTGATGTTTACCTACGGGACTGCGCTTATACATTGTGTAGAACGTTGCTACCGCTGTAACCTCGGCCTGAGTGATCCCGAGTTCTTCCGCACAGGCCGCAATACCTTCGGTACTTACCTGATCTTGTTCGGCTTGTACCAAGTGCAACATGGGCAAAAGTGCCGAACGTGGATTCGGGTAACGTCCAACGAGTTCTCGCATTTTGATTCGAGTTGCTTCAGTGATCATCGGTTGCTCATTTCTTTCCGACACTTAGCGATCCACCCCGCCCATGACAGGATCAATGCTGGCGACCGCCGCGATCACGTCAGCGATCATGGAACCTTCGCTCATTGCCGCAACCGCTTGCAAATTATTAAAAGATGGATCTCGAAAATGCACTCGATATGGGCGAGTTCCACCGGTACTCACGACGTGAGCGCCAAGTTCACCTCGTGGTGATTCAATCGGAACGTAGGCTTGGCCTGCTGGGACACTGAAACCTTCTGTCACCAACTTAAAGTGATGAATAAGAGCTTCCATTGATTCGCTCATGATTTTTTGGATGTGCTCGGGTGAGTTTCCTTGACCGTCTCCACCAATTGAGAGTTGTGATGGCCAGGCAATTTTCTTGTCAGCGATCATGATCGGGCCCGGCACCAGACGATCAAGACACTGATCAACAATGTTCAATGATTCGCGCATTTCAGCGATACGAATCAGGAAACGGCCGTAGGCATCACAACTCGTCTGGGTCGGCACATTAAATTCATAGTTCTCATAGCCGCAATACGGGGCGCTCTTACGTAGGTCATGTGGCAATCCGGTTGAACGAAGAACCGGACCGGTCATGCCAAGTGCGGTGCAACCGGTGAGGTCAAGGTAACCAACGCCCACGGTTCGACCCATCCAGATCGCGTTGCCCACCAACAGATCCGACGTGTCCTTTAAGCGTTTGCGCAACAAAATGACGGTTTCGCGAATTTTTTCTTCCGCGCCGTGAGGCAGGTCGATCGCCACTCCACCCGGACGAATATAGGCACTGTTCATGCGCAATCCGGAAACCATCTCGAAAATGTCGAGGACGAGTTCGCGCTCACGGAAACCAAAAATCATGGCGGTGAGCGCGCCAAGTTCCATTCCTCCGGTGGCAAGTGCCACCAAGTGTGAGGAGACTCGGTTCAATTCCATCATCATGACTCGAATGACATTGGCACGCTCAGGTATTTGGTCTTCAATTCCGAGTAGCCGCTCAACAGAAAGGCAGTACGCGGCTTCATTGAACATTGGTGCCAGGTAATCCATGCGGGTTACGTAGGTGACACCCTGTACCCAAGTGCGAAATTCCATATTCTTTTCGATTCCGGTATGAAGAAATCCGATACCGCAGCGAACTCCGAGGACAGTTTCTCCTTCGAGTTCCAAAATCAGGCGCAGCACACCGTGCGTTGATGGGTGCTGGGGTCCCATGTTGACAACAATTCGCTCGTTTTCACCTTCAGGTGCGGCCGTGATGGAGTCCCAATCGCCGCCGCCAAGATTGTAAACCGTTCCTTCGGTAGTGTCGTAAGTTCCTGAAAATGGATCTGGATTTGCATAATCGGTAGTGCTCATCAGTTGTAGGACCTCCGGTGATCTGGTGATGGGATGCTGGCACCTTTGTACTCGACCGGGATGCCACCCAATGGATAGTCCTTGCGCTGTGGGTGCCCCACCCAGTCGTCGGGCATTTGAATGCGCGTGAGTGCGGGGTGGCCATCAAAAATAATTCCAAAAAAGTCCCACGTTTCCCGCTCATGCCAATCCGCGGACGGATACAGCGACACGAGCGAAGGAAGGTGACGATCGGAGTCGGGAATGGTTACTTCAACTCGAATCCGGCGATTATGAGTGATGGACAGCAAACTGTAAACAATGTGCAGCTCACGATTTTTGTCCTCTGGGAAATGAACACCGCTAACGCTCGTGCACATTTCAAACCGAAGTGCAGGTTCATCTCGGCACTCGGCCATGAACGAAATGAGATGCTCGGGTTTGACGTAGAACGTCATTTCGCCACGGTCAATCACGATTTTCTCAACTGCCCCGCTGACTCCAGCATCAAGCAGTGAGAGTGCGAGTTCTTCGGCGACTTCGTCGAACCAACCGCCGAATGGAGGCAGGGATGCGCCGGGCATGACAATCGGCGACACCAACCCGCCAAAGCCGCTCGTATCGCCCGAACCTGCTGCGCCAAAGGCGCCTTTGCGAACACCAACGAGGTCAAGGTCGGCGATCCCTTCGGGTATGACTGGAAGTTCGCTCATTGCATGAGCCCCTTCATTTCCAAAACGGACGGCGCTGCCAGAGCGACCTGCTCCAACTCAACAATCTGCTTCTTGCGATTAACACCCAACTTCATGTCTTGAATTTCGTCGTGGATTTTCAAGATTGCGTCAATGAGCATTTCGGGTCGGGGGGGGCAACCAGGGAGATACATATCCACGGGGACAACGTGGTCAACGCCCTGAACCACGGCGTAGTTATTGAACATTCCGCCACTTGATGAACACACACCCATGGCGAGGACCCATTTGGGATTGGGCATTTGGTCATAAATCTGACGCAAAACCGGTGCCATTTTTTGGCTGACCCGACCAGCGACAATCATGAGGTCCGCTTGGCGGGGTGAAGCGCGAAAAACTTCCATGCCGAAACGGGCAATGTCATAGCGCGGCCCACCCGTCGCCATCATTTCAATTGCGCAACATGCCAGAC
>Ga0209390_10001566_pt1 | contig 43498 bp, 43 predicted proteins | sample BON01_FD_187212 | JGI IMG/M metagenome (GOLD analysis project Ga0209390, IMG submission 187212) | Freshwater microbial communities from Lake Bonney liftoff mats and glacier meltwater in Antarctica - BON-01 (SPAdes) (version 2) | ecosystem: Environmental > Aquatic > Freshwater > Ice > Glacier...
GGGTGTGCTCGGCGACTAGGCGGAGGGATTTTTTGGCGTCGACCGAGGCGTCGGCGAGGTTTTCGAGGAAGAGCTCGCGGGAGGCGTGGTGGGAGCAGCAGAAGGTGGAGAGGAGGCCGTCTTTTTCTAGCAGTTTCAAAGAGCGGAGGTGGATCTCTTTGTAACCGCGCATGGCGTCCATGAGGGTTTTCTTGTTTTTCGTGAAGCTCGGGGGATCGAGGATGATGAGGTCGTATTCCGGCTGGGCGGCTTTGAGGAAGTCGAAGACGTTGGCTTCGATGACTTCGATCTCGAGGTTGTTGAGCTCGGCGTTTTTGCGGGCGGAGGCGCAGGCGGGGCCGGAGATATCGACGGCGGTGACTTTGGCGGCGCCGGCTTTCGCGCAGGCGAGGGCGAAGCCGCCTTGGTTGGTGAAGCAGTCGAGCACGCGGAGGCCTTTGGAGAGTTTTGCGACCTCGGCGTGGGCTTGGAGTTGGTCGAGGTAGAGGCCGGTTTTCTGGCCGTCGACGAGGTCGATCTCGTAGGTGATACCGTTGGAAACGACGGGGAAGGAGCCGGGGTTTTCGCCGTGGATCAGCGCTATGGATTCCTCCATGCCCTCGGCTTTGCGGGAGGGCGAGTCGTTGCGAAGGGTGATGGATTTCGGGGAGAGAATTTCTACCAGGGCGTCGCGGATGAGGTCTTTCCGCATGTCCATGGCGAGGGTGGTGGTCTGGACGCAAAGGTGGTCGCCGTAGCGGTCTACGATGAGGCCGGGGATGCCATCAGACTCCGACCAGACGATGCGGCAGAGGGTTTCATCGATGCCTTCGAGTTCCTTGCGGAGATTGATCGCCTGTTGGATGCGGCGGGTGAAGAAGTCGAGATCGAGATCCTGGCGTCGGCGTGAGAAGCGGCGGGCGACGATCTGGGAGGCGGGGTTGAAGATGGCGGAGCCGAGCGGGCGGTCGCGGAAGTCTTTGAGCGTGATGACATCGCCGGGCTGGGGGTCGCCGAAGGATTTCTTAATTTCAGAAGCGTAGATCCATTCGTGGCCGTGGAAGATTCGGGCACGAGGAGCGATGATTAGGCCGGGCATGGGCGAAACTTTAAATTTTAAACTCTAAACTCCAAGGAAGAACTCGGGAGGCAGGATGTGTCCCGTGACGGACTGGGGCAAGATGCTCTAGTTACGGCTATTTGATTCCGAAAACCGGGACGTTTTCCCATTCGAATTCGTAGTTTCCGAACCGATCTTGGATTTCCGCCTGCTCTGAGGGCGAGAAGGGATGGGTGGTGAAGAGTGGGAGGATTTTCCTGCCGTTTTCCGCAGTGCGGTATTCTTCGCCTTCCTGCTCCACTTCGAGGAGAAATCCGACCTTGCCGCCGGGGCGTTCGCCGACGGCGAGGGTGATGTCCACCGGCTGGCCTGCCCTGAGGTTTATCCACTTTCCAGCGTGGAGCCTGGCGGAGCCGAAGGGGCTTGTGATGCTGCCCTCTTGCTTGCCCGGCCTCCAGCCGTCTGCAAGTGCCCCTTGGAGGTCGTCCCAGCAGGCGAGGAGATTCCGGCGGTTGTTGATGAGGACGACAAGGTAGTCGTCCGAAGCGGCGCGGAAGCGGAACCTGCCGGTTGCGGGGGCGGCGATGGTGCCCTGATAGACGGCCATCCAGCCGGAGGGTTTGATGGTTTCCTTTGCCCCGAAGTATTCCGGCCCCTTGTCTGCGGAGACGTAGGCGATGGCGAGATTTGTGAGGTTGAGTTCGTTGGGAGCTTGGAAGTAGTCGGAAAAGGCAGACGTAATAAAGCGTTTATCTTCGACCTCCCGGGCGATATTCGCGTAGCTTTGGGTGCCGCTGTTGTAGCTGATTTCCTTGCCACGGCGGTTCTGTTTGAAATCGTAGAGTTGGCCTTTGAGGGCGCCGGGAATGGAGTCACTGCTGCCGAACATGGAGCCGCCACCGCCTCCGCCGCTGCCAGCCTCGTTTCCGTTCCAGGCATCGCCGAAATCGGCACTCATACCGAACTCCACGGAAGGTGCTTCTGCGGTAACATTGGGCACGGGGATGGAGACGGAGGATGCGGAATTTGTTGTGATGACCCGGACTTGGGAGGGGGACGGAGGCGAGGGGTTGCGCTGGATTCGAGTGGTGACTGTGGTGGGTTCGGGTTCGTCTATTTTCCTGTTGGGGTCCGTGTAGGTGACGATGACTGCCCCGCCTTTGGGTATGCTTGGGAGAAGAAAAATTCCCAGAGTCATAGCGATGAGCGTGACCAAAAGAAATGCGATCACAAAAGAGGAAATCGTGGAGTTTCTCTTTTGTTTGCGAAGCCTGTCGAGAGCTTCGGGTTTCAGTTCTGCGTGAAGGCTCATGATACCAGCAGAAACGGCTAGTTCCGCAGGTTTCTTAGGCAGTATTATGGCTTCTCAAAAATGAGGAGGTGTTGCCAGGGGAGGCCGGGTTTGTTTTTCAGGAAGGTGAAGCCTAGGGCTTCGTATTCTTTGATGGCTTGGGCGGCGGTCATTTTGTGGAGGGGTTTGATGGGGACTTCGGGGTCTTCGGCGCGGTATTCGACGAGGTAGATTTTGCCGCCGGGTTTCAAGGCTTTGTGGAGGGATTGGAGCATTTCGGCGGGGTGGGAGAATTCGTGATAGGCATCAACCATTAGGGCGGCGTCGAGGGTGTTGGGGGGGAGCTTGAGATCATCGATGGTGCCGAGGTGGGGGGCGATATTGGTGATGCCGAGTTTTGCTGATTCGTCCCTGAGGTAGCGGAGCATTTGGGGTTGGATATCGATGGCGATGACCTGTCCCTCCGGGATGAGTGGGGCGATGCGGAAGCTGTAGTAGCCGGAGCCAGCGCCGATGTCGGCGATGACGGTGTCAGGTGCGAGATTCAGGAGGGCTATGGCTTTGGAAGGAGCTTCTTCCTTTTCACGGTCGTCGCGTTCGAGCCAGCCGATGCCCGGGTGGCCCATGACTTGCGAAATCTCGCGGCCCATGAAGATTTTACCGATGCCATCCGGGGAGGCGGGGGCGGTGGTGTAGCCGGGTGGAGGAGAGGCAGGGGTGACTGGGGGAGGGGGAGATTGGGGGAGTTTCTGGATGGCCTCATTGCGCAGGAGGGTGAGCGGGATGAGGAAGATCCCGAGAAGGATGATGGGGATGAGGACGAGGTAGCGGGATTTCATTTAGACCATACTAGATTCGGAATCAGGACTGGAAAGGAGAGAATGGAGATGGCTCTGGGCGGGACATGGCAGTAAGTGTTCGTATTTTTCCTAATAGGTTGACCCGATAAATCGGTTGCGTTAGTTTATTCGCCATTCGCCGTCGAACATCGGCACTGAATTTGTGGCTAAAAATTGTCCAATCAAAGTAGGAAAGTTTGAGGGTTTCAGCTGGATACGCTGCGAGGGTAAAGGTTCCTTTATGAACAGCCCTGCGGTTAAGGAATTCGGGGAATCGCGTATCCGTGCGGGCGTGACGCGGCTGGTGATTGATTTGAAGGAATGCAACGGGATGGACTCGACTTTCATGGGAACGCTGGCAGGTCTGGCTAGTCGGATTACGGAGTATGGAGGGAGGTTGCAGATCGCGGATGCGGATGAAAAGAGCGTCAATTCGCTTGAGGATCTGGGTCTGGATTTCCTGATGGAGATCAATCCGGATGACACGGTCTGGGCGGGGTTTCGGGACAAGGCACGGGACTTGCTTAAAATCAAAGTTGCGGGCATGAAAGCCGGAACTGTTTTACATACCAAGCATGTGCTGGAAGCGCATGAGATTCTCTCGGAGGCGAACGAGGAGAATAAGAGGAAGTTTACTGGAGTCGTGAAGATGTTAGGAGACGAGCTGGCCGGAAAATCAGGAAAGCCCGGCTAACACCGATATGGACGAGTCCACCGCATGGCAGATCGCCGTTTCCCTGGTTGTGGGTTTCGTGTTGCTTATGGCGCTCAGGAACCAGCGGCGCCGTGCGAAACGGATCCGTCGCCAGTTTCAGGAGCTGGAGGGTGAGGAGCAGCGGATGTTCAGTTTTCTGCACGATCTTGGTCTGGTGATCGGGGAGGAGCCGACCGATGGCACGCTTTCTCGGATGATCGTGGAGGGTGTGTTGGAAGTGGTTGGAGCGCGGGGAGGAGCGATCTATTATGCTTCGGCAGGTTCGGATCATTTGGTTCCGGCTTATGTCTCCGAATCGTGTCCACCGTTGGTCTACGTGCCCGAGGAGATCTTAGAAAAATCAAAGATCGATCCACGCGCGTTGGAGAGTCATCTGAGGCTTGCGCGGGTCGGGATGGACGAAGGGTTGATTGGTCACGGGGCGTCGCTTGCAGAGGCAATCCAAATCGAGAATCTCAAAAGCCATGAATCGTTGCATCATCAGTCGGTAATTTATGAAGATGATTTTTCGGTGATGGTTTCGCCGCTGAGATATGCGGGAAAGGATATCGGCGTGCTGGCAGTAGCCCGGAGGCATGGTGACGGGCTTTTTTCTAAGAACGATTTCGCGGTATTCCGATCGGTGGCGGAGCAATCTTCTTTCGCAATCGGAAACGCGCGGGTGCACCGGGATGCGAACGAGAAGAAGGCGATCGAGGGAGAGTTACGCAACGCCCGGGAGGTTCAGCGGGTTTTGCTCCCTCAGGAGGATCCGAAGGTCACCGGGTTCCGGGTCAACGGCACGAATCTTCCGGCGAGGATTATCAGCGGTGATTACTACGATTACATCAAGCTTGGCGAGGGGCGGCTGGGAGTGGTGGTGGCGGATGTTTCGGGGAAGGGGGTTTCGGCGGGGTTGCTGATGGCGATGTGTCGCAGTTTGCTGCGCGCCGTTTCTCTGACGAATGCGTCTCCTTCACTGGTGCTGGCGGCGGTCAATCGTTACCTATTTCCGGACATCCGTGAGGATATGTTTATCAGTATGATATACGGGATTCTGGATCCGGCGAGCGGGCGCTTGACCTTTGCGAGGGCTGGCCATGAACCGGCGTTGGTTTACCGGAAGGCGAGTGGGGAAGTGGAGACTCTGAGGCCGAAGGGCTTGGCCTTGGGGATCGATGGTGGGGGTGTTTTTGAACGGGTCACGAAAGACGCGACAGTGGAGCTGGCGGCGGGTGATTGTGTTTTGTTTTTTACAGACGGTGTGAAGGAGGCGCTGAACCATAGCGAGGAGGAGTTCGGGATGAAGCGGCTTGCGGAGGCGTTCAGTGCATCCGCCGGGATGGGTGCTGAAGCGGTGGTGAAATACGTTCAGGAGGCGGTTGAGGATTTCACTGGTGAGGGGCAGCAGATGGATGACGTGACGATTGTGGCGATTGAGAAGCGCTAGATTGCGTTATCCTACGAGTTGAAAAAAAGAATTGCGGGAGCTAGTGCAGAGGGTAATCTCCAATTAATGAGAATGATTCGCAACAAACTGATTTCTGTATTTATGGGGCTTGTAGCGGTGCAGGGTTCCGCGCTTGCAAAGGAGCTGCATGTCTATTCCCACCGGCATTACGAAGCGGATCAAAAGGTGAACAAGCTTTTCACCGAGAAGACCGGGATCGAGGTAAAAGTTGTGAATGCTGAGGTGGATCAACTCGTTGAGCGGCTAAGATCGGAAGGCGAATCCAGCCCGGCGGATGTGCTGATCGCGGTTGACGCGGGTCGCCTGCAAAGGGCGGCGGCGGAGGGACTCTTGCAGCCGGTGGAGACGGAAATCCTGAAAGAGCGGACGCCGGAAGCGATGCGAAGCCCGGAAGGTCATTGGTATCCGTTCACCCTGAGGGCGCGGGTGATCGTGGCAGCGAAGGACAGGGTCAAGGCTGGGGAGATCAAGGGCTACGCCGATCTGGCGAAGCCGGAATGGCGTGGAAGAGTGCTTTCGCGTTCTTCTTCCAGTGGATACACGCAGGCTTTGCTAGCGTCGATTGTGGCTGCGGAAGGCGAGGCCGCCGCGCTGCGATGGGCGGAAGGTTTGACGAGAAACATGGCCCGTCCTCCGCAAGGTGGAGACACAGATCAAATTAAGGCGGTGGCGTCGGGCCTGGCGGATGTGGCGATCACGAACAGTTACTACCTCGGGCTGCTGCTGAACTCTCCGGATCCAAAGGAGCGTAAAGTTGGTCAGAGTGTGGCGATCATTTTCAGCGATCCCAGCGGGCGTGGAACGCATACCAACGTGAGCGGTGCGGGTGTCGTAAAACATTCGAAAAACGTGGATGCCGCTACGAAATATATCGAGTTCCTCGTCAGCGATGAAGTTCAGAAGATCTACGCGAATGAGACCTTCGAGCATCCGGTGATGATGGATCTGTCCATGGGTGAGCAGTTGCAGGAATGGGGTGAGTTCAAGGTGGATCAGGAAACTTTCCCGAAACTTGGCGAATCCGCCCCGGCAGCGATCCGAATCTTTGACAAGGTGGGATGGAAATAAGGCGAGCCGCTTCTGCCGAGCTGCCGTTCAAAGTGGTTGCGGTGGTTCTGGCGCTGACGGTATTAGTGCCGGTAGGGATGGTTTTTCTTCGTGCGGTTCAGCCTGCGGGGGAGGCTTGGGATGCGGTGGTGGACTATCGGTTGTGGGGTTACGTTTGGCAGACCTTGCTGCTGGTGGTATTGGTCACTGGCATTGCGCTGGTGGTCGGCGTGTCCACTGCATGGATGGTTTCTGCGTATGATTTTCCCGGGCGGGCGCTGCTCGATTGGTTGCTCCTGCTGCCGATGGCGATGCCGGGATTTATAGCGGCGGCAGCGTATGTGGATCTTCTGGGCGGGCTGATTCCGTTTTATATTTGGGTGAGGCAGGAGTGGGGGATCGATGCGTTTCTGTTAGTTCAGAAAATCGTTCCCTGGGTATTCGCTTCAGGTATTTTGGGAATGACGCTTTTCCCTTATGCGTATCTCAGTTGCCGGGCGGTTTTTGCGAGGCAGGCGGCAGGTGCGATTGAGGCGGCGCGGTTACTGGGCGAGGGAGGCGCGGGTGTGTTTTTTCGCGTGGCGCTGCCGATGGCGAGACCTGCAATCGTGGCGGGCGGAAGTCTGGTGGTGATGGAGACGATGAATGACTATGGGGTGGTAAATCTCTTCGGGCTGGTGCCGCTGACTCCGGGGGTTTTCCGTGCGTGGGGTGAGGGCGAGATTGTAGTGGCGATGAGGCTGGCGCTGTTCCTGATGGTGTTTCTTGCAGCCGTGCTTTGTGTGGAGCGATGGCAGCGCGGGAGGAGGGCCTTTGGAGAAAGCGATGCACAAGGCAGGTTGGCGCGCAGGAGGCTGGGCTGGGGCAAAGCTCTGGGTGCGGTAGGTCTTTGTGCTGTGCCTTTGGTTTTGGGCTTCTTCCTGCCGGTTTGGCGGTTGTCGCGCTGGTGTATGGATTCGGTCGGTTCTTCCGAGCTGAGCGGGCATGCGCAGGCGGCGTGGAATAGTTTTGCGCTGGCGGGCGGGGCGGTTGCGCTGGTGCTTTGCGCGGCGGTGGTCCTGGTGGCGGTGCAGCGTGCTTACGGCTCGCGACTGATCCTCGTGGCACAAAAAATCGGTCTACTTGGGTATGGGTTTCCCAGTGCGCTGATCGCTGTAGGGGTCGGGGCGTTGGTGGTGTTTCTGGTGGAGCACGTTCCAGGCGCGGGGATGCTTGCCCTCAGTGCCTCGGTCTTCGGATTGATGCTGGCCTATTTCGTCAGGTTTCTGGCGGTGGCGATCCAGCCGCTTTCTGCCGGTTTTGACCGGGTGCAGGATTGCTATCGTGAGGCGGCGAGAACCTTAGGAATGGGCCGCTTAGGGGCGTTGTGGAGGGTGGATCTGCCTCTGGTGCGGACGGCTTTGCTTGCCGGGGCGACACTTTGTTTTGTGGATGTTTTCAAGGAACTCACGCTGACGCTGGTGTTGCGTCCCTTCGATTTCGAGACGCTCGCCACGCGGATTTACCGTTTCACAGATGAAGGGCGGGTGGCGGAGGCGGCGGTGCCGGCGATGGCTTTGGTGGTGCTTTGCCTTGTGGGTCTGTTTCCGCTGTCTACTTTGATGAAACGTTTGGAAAAATGAGCTTGCTGGAGGTAAAAGGAATTTCGAAAAAATACCCGCGTGGGGATTCCCCGGCGCTGGATGGGGTTTCTTTTAGCCTGGAGGGGAACCGCATTCTCGCTCTGGTTGGTGCGAGCGGGAGTGGCAAAACGACCATGCTAAGAATCCTCGCCGGGCTTGAGAAACCGGATGCGGGCGAGGTGATGCTGGGCGGAAAGGTCATCGCCAACTGCTCTGGTGGTCTGGCAGCTGAGGCGCGGGGAATCGGGATGGTTTTTCAGAATCACGCACTTTTCCCGCATCTGACCGTGGAGAAAAACGTGCTTTTCGGAGTGCGCAAAATGGCCGATGTGGCCAAACGTGAACTGCTCTCGGAGCTTCTTGAACTGGTCGGCTTGCCGGGGATGGCGAAGCGTTTTCCGCACGAGCTTTCCGGTGGTGAGCGCCAAAGGGTGGCTCTGGCCCGTGCCTTGGCACCCGCTCCGCGGCTGTTGCTTCTGGATGAGCCGTTCAGCAGTCTTGATTTGAGGCTCCGCCAAGCGGTGCGCGATGAAACAAGGGAAATTCTGCGGAAGCGGGAAACAGCAGCCGTTTTTGTGACCCATGATACGGAGGATTCGCTGGCGGTGGCGGACAGGATCGTGGTGATGAAAGAAGGGCGCGTTCAGCAAGCAGGCGCTCCACAGGAAGTTTACCATGCGCCCGTAAATCCCTATGTGGCATCATTTTTTGGAAGCTGTAATTTTCTCCCGTTCCATTTGCTCGGGATGTTGGAGCGCGCTCGGGTGAGCTGTCATGTGGGGCCAACCGGTATGGCAGGTGGCGAGAGCGGGTTGTGGATCCGGCCGGAGGATCTGATGCTGGAAAAGCCGGTGGATGGCGCAGATGTGCTTTGTGGTGAAGTGGAGCGCGTGAGTTTTGCCGGGAACTGCCAGCGGGTTTTCCTGAAATGTCCCGGTGACCTGTCAGTCGAGGTAAGGCATCAGCGGGGCTTTGCGATTGAGGTGGGACAGGTTTGGGGGATCGTGCCAGTCAGGCAGGATGATGGCATCCGGGGTTGATGAACTGGGATTTTCGAGCAGAGTGGTGTTTATGGCGATATTAGATGCTGATAGGAAGATGGGCGAGTTGATGGAGGAGATGCCGGGGGCGCGACGCGCGCTTTTTGCGAAGTATCATCTCGGCGGCTGCCAGAGTTGCGCGTTTGATGATGCCGAGACGCTTTCCGATTTGTGTAAGAGAGCCGAGATCGATGCGGACGAGGCGCTTGGGCATCTGCTGAAAAGCCATGAACATGATCTTACGATGTTGATCGGGCCATCCGAGCTAAAGAGTAAGATCGATGGCGGTGAAGCAATAAGATGGCTGGATGTGAGGACGCGGGAGGAATATGAAGCGGTGAAAATTTTGAATGCGGAGTTTTTCACGCAAGAAATTCAGGAGAATTTTTTCAAAGAGAGACCCGGAGGCTTGATCGTGCTCTATGACCACACGGGGAAATACGTGCTGGACCAGGTTGCATGGTTCCGCGGGCACGGGGTGGAGAACGCCTTCGGGCTGACGGGGGGGATTGATGCCTGGAGCAGAGAGGTTGATCCGAAGGTGATGAGGTATCGGGTGGAGGTGTAATTTCATCCCGGCACTGCTATGAAGACATCGAAGCCCTATATAGGCCGGGTGGCGAGCCTCGGAACCAAACACGGCAAAGAGCGTGCGGTTGAGCGGCCCTTCCGGCATGCGCTCGGTCTGAGGGTGATGGTTCCAGATGACTTGGATACAGATCAGCTCGGAACCTTTTCGGGCGAGGTTTCCCGTAATGGCACCGCACTGGAGGTCTGCGAACGAAAGGCGCGGCTGGCGATGGCTTCGACAGGGTTACCCCTTGGACTCGCGAACGAAGGCAGCTTCGGCCCGCATCCTTACCTGCCCTTCATTCCCGCAGGCTTGGAGGTGATGACCTTCATCGACAACGACCGCGGTCTGGTTGTTACCGAGAGTTTTTTTGCTAAAAGGACAAACTACGGCCAACGGGAGGTGGATGACGTCGCCGAGATCGAGGAATGGCTGCAAAAGGTCCATTTTCCTTCGCATGCGCTCATTGTGAGGCCGAAGTCCGGCGGGAGGATACAGGGGATGACGAAAGGCATTGTCACGCGGGACGTGCTGGAGAAGGCGATTCGCTTGGCTGCTGTGAATTCCACGGATGGGGCCGCCGTGGTGGAGACTGATATGCGGGCGCACCTGAATCCCACACGGATGGCATCGATCCGTAAGCTGGCGTTCCGGCTGGCGCGGCGTCTCGCGACCCCGTGCCTATCATGCACTGCTCCCGGATGGGGGCAGACCGGAGTGATCAAAGGCCTGCCATGTGAGGAATGTGAAACGCCGACCTTGCAGGTCCTCTCGGTCGTATTTTCGTGTTCCGCGTGCGGGCATACTGAGGAAAAGCGCCGCGATGAGACGACTGCATCCGCTCAGTTCTGCCCCTGCTGCAATCCGTGAGATCCCGAGCAGTTCTTGGATGGGATGCAGGCGGGCGGCGACCGAAAGTCACCACTACGCTGGGGGAAACGGCTGTCCGGAGATTTCCCATTCTTCGTTTTTTTCGATGAAGGTTTTCATGGCCCAGTCGTGTGGGAAGAGGGCGGTGAGCCAGCCGTTGGAATCGCGGGCGAGGGAGGTTCCGAGGGAGAGAGCGGGGCGTGCTTCGGGGGCAAAGGGGTCGCCTTGTTTGGGTTTCAGCCAGCGGGCGATGGACCAGTCGGCGGGCTCGATCCGGGTTTCGGCGGCGTATTCTCCATTGAGGCGGTGCTGGAGAACCTCGAACTGGAGGGGGCCGACGGCGCCGAGCAGGACACTGGAGGAGTTGGTCGCGGCATCAAGGAGTTTGAATTCTGAGGCGACGCCTTCTTTGAGGAGCTGGTTCAGGCCGGACTGGAAGCGTTTGTATTTCGCGGTGGATTTATTGGTGAGATAGGAGAAGCACTCAGGAGGGAAGCGCGGGATTTCGTCGAACTTCACATCCGGTGAGGCGGCGAGGGTATCGCCGATGAGCAGATCGTAGTTTCCGACTAGGCCGACGACATCGCCGGCGAAGGCATCGTCTACGGTTTCGCGATCGCGGGCGAAAAGGCGCTGGGAGTTGGCGAGGCGAACGTTTTCGCCAGTGCGCGTGTTAAATACGTCCATGTCCCGTTCGAACTGTCCGGAAACGATACGGATGAAAGCGATACGGTCGCGGTGCTTCGGGTTCATGTTCGCCTGGATCTTGAAGACGAAGGCGGAAAATTCTTTGGATGCCGGATTGACCGGGTGCTCCTCGCTTTTACGGATGATGGGCGGAGGCGAGAGTTCCAGGAAACGGTCGAGCAGCAGCTGGACGCCGAAGTTATTGGCGGCGGAGCCGAAGAACACCGGTGTGAGACGCCCGGCAAGGACTTCGGCGACATCGAAGTCAGCGCCCGCGCCCTCGAGGAGTTCGAGTTCGTCGCAGACCTGGGCGTAGGTGATTTCATCAACGGTGTCTTTCACCGACTGGTCTTCGATTCCGGAGACGTTGACGGGTGCGCGGAAGGAGCCGTGCACGGTGCGTTCGAAGAGGTGGACCTTTTTGTTTTCACGGTCGTAAACCCCCTTGAAGCGAGGGCCGTCGCCGAGGGGCCAGTTGACTGGAAACGCGGCGATCCCGAGCACTGATTCCAATTCATCGAGCAGGTCTAGGCTCGGCCGTGCTGGGCGGTCGAGCTTGTTCATGAAGGTAAAAATAGGAACTCCGCGGCGGCGGCAGACTTCGAAGAGCTTGCGTGTCTGGGCTTCGATTCCCTTTCCTGCATCGACAACCATGACTGCGGCGTCGACGGCGGTGAGGACTCGGTAGGTGTCTTCGGAGAAATCCTTGTGGCCTGGGGTGTCGAGGATATTGACCACGCAGTTCTTGTATTCGAATTGGAGGACGGTGGAGGAAACCGAGATTCCGCGTTGTTTTTCGAGCTCCATCCAGTCGGAGGTGGTGGAGCGTTGGTTTTTCCGGGCGGTGACGGAGCCGGCCAGGTTGAGGGCACCACCGTAGAGGAGAAATTTTTCAGTCAGAGTCGTTTTTCCGGCATCCGGGTGTGAGATGATGGCGAATGAGCGGCGGCGGGCGACTTCCTTCTGGAGGGAAGGTGACGGGGTAGCGTAGGCGGAAATCGACATGGGGGCGGGAAACTTCAGACTTAGACTACGAAACATCAACTCCCAAAACAGGGTCGTAAAATGCGGATTGCCAATAGAGAGGGGACGAGATAGACTTTGGGACCTCCAGCGGCCATCCGCACCCGGCCGGGGAGAAAACAACGAGGCTCTTTATTTTGGGATTTCTTGATAGCATCAAGCGCTGGCAGCTCGCGAAAAGAGGTTTTTCCCTAGGGAAAAAACGCAGAATCCACGCTGACAACGCGACCGCCCAGGCGCTCGAGGGCAGCAATTTGGTTAAGCTGGCGCTCTACGTGACGTTTGCAATGAGTTCTGCGTTGCTTGTTTTGAAAGCTTCTCCTGGGGCGACGTTTGGCGCAAATCCGTTCAAGGGGATGATCTACGGCTTTGCCCTAGCATTGCCCGCATTGGCGATGTTTCATGTGGGATATCATCAAATTTGTCGCAAAAACAGCCGAGTGATCTTGGTTTTGGGCGGACTGATCGGACAATTGCTGATCGTGAGGTTGGTCATGATCTTGGCGGATGCAGGGACGATTCAGGAAACTTATCGGTTTCTCTTTGTGCCGTGTGCGTTGGCTCCGATGTTGCATGGAATCCTGCTAGGCAGGACAGTGGGCGGTTTTTCCGCAGTTTCCGTGAGCTTAATCGGGAGTCTGTTGGTACCGGTGGACGACGTGATGAATTTCCTGATTGTGAGTCTGGTAGCTGGAATGACCGCCGTGCTTTGCACCGACCAAGTCAGAAAGCGTATCCAGCTGCTCCGGGCGGGGATCTATGTGGGGGGCGTGATGGTGGTGCTCGCCTTGGTGCTTGGGAAACTTGAGGTCATGTCGGTGTTCGGTCCGGAGTCGATGGGTCGCCTGCAGATTCTTGGAACTGGCAGCCTGATTGCCTTCGCGACCGCGTTGGCCACCGCGATGATCATCAGTGGTTTGCTGCCAATGTTCGAGGGGATGTTCAACTTGACGACTGATATCAGCTGGCTGGAGCTCAGCGATCTGAATCACAAGCTATTGAAGCAGATGCAATTGGAAGCTCCCGGGACCTTCCATCACAGTTTGGTGGTTGCAGCGCTTTCAGAGGCGGCCGCGGAGAAAATCGGAGCTAACGCCCCGATGTGTCGGGTTTGTGCGTATTTTCATGATGTCGGCAAGCTGAAGAAGCCCGGATATTTCATTGAGAACCAGCATGACGAGGGGGAAAATCCACACGATTCACTGACGCCGACGATGAGCGCGCTGATCATTATCGCCCACGTAAAAGACGGAATTGATCTGGCGGTGAAACACAATCTCAACCCGCGGATTACCGATGTAATTCAGGAGCATCATGGTGATTCGCTGGTGTATTTTTTCTACCGTAAAGCGCAGGAGCAGAAGAAGGCGGAGATGGAGAAGGTGGACAGGCGGCTGGAGAATCCGGAGGATCTGCCGAAGGTGGAGGAGAAGAATTTCCGCTGTCCCGGGCCGCGCCCGAGCACCCGCGAAAGCGGAATCATCTGTCTGGCGGACTCCATCGAGAGTGCATCGCGGACTTTGCGCAAACCCACTCCGGCGAAGATTCAGGCGCTGGTCGAGGAGTTGGTGCGGGCAAAAATCAACGACGGACAGCTCGACAAGTGTCCGCTAACTCTCGGCGAACTGGCAAAGGTGAAGGAAAGTTTCGCGAAGACCTTGCGCAGCATGCTCCACAGCCGGATCGACTACCAAAAACCACCCGAAGACCGGAATACTTCGACAAAACGCTCCGCTGGGTCGGACCGTGAAACGCGCATGGCTAGCCGGCTGACGGCTGTGACCGAGCGCAGTAACTAAATTCTGCTAAATTATGCCTTTGGAAATCATCATCGGAAATCACCAAAACGTGATCGAGATGCCTGTTTCGTGGCTGACCGCTCTGGAGGACATTGGGTTCAGCGCGGCAGAAATGGTGCTGGATGTGGCTGCCTATGAGGAGAATTCCCTGCGGCACCTCGCCACGCTTGAAGTGGCGATGGTCGACGACGAAACCAGTGCCAAAGTACACATTGATTTTATGCAGATCGAAGGTCCGACCGATGTGATTACGTTTCATCACGGAGAAATCGTGATCGGGGTGGAGGTGGCGAAGCGTCAGGCTCTGGAATACGGGGAGCCACTTGGCCGGGAGATCTTGAGATATTTTGTGCATGGCTTGCTCCACCTTGCAGGATACGAAGATTCGACCGACGAGGAGCGTGAAACCATGGACGGGTTTCAGGAGAAAATCGTTACCCGGCTGTGGTCAGATGGTTTAGACAGCAGGTTGGCGTGATAATTGCCAAAGATCTGGCATATGCGCTAGATTAGACATTAGGTGTAAAAGATTTCACTAATGACCCGATTAGTCCTTTCTAAGAATCGGAAAAATCCAAACACTTCTGAACTTTAAAAAAATCTTATCATGAGTATTCACGCAGAACTAAGCCCTGAAGGAAAAGATCGATTGGCGAGGGAGAGACGAAATTCAACGATATCATCGGTGATGATCTCCATCCTAGTCATTGTGCTCATCGCGCTGGGGCTCAGTTTTTTCCTTTTGGATAGCGTCTTGAAAGAGGCACCGACCCTTGTTTCCTACAAGGCGACTTCGATTGAGGAAGACACTCAGGAGAAAAAGAAAGTGAACACAGCGATCCAGCGCAAGCCGAGCGCGCCAGCGGCGGCTTCGGCAAGAGTTATCGCATCAACTGCGACTTCGACGATCTCCATTCCAGTCATTGAAATGCCAGTGACGACTCCGTCGGCGGATTTCGGTGACGGTGAAGAGTTCGGCACGGGCTGGGGAGACGGATCCGGCTTCGGCATGGGTGGCGGTGGCGCGACGTTTTTCAACCAGAGCGTCCAAGCGGACAGGATCGCCTACGTAATTGATTATTCCGGATCGATGCATGGCGAGAAAGATAGGTTGATGCGCGAAGAATTGACGAAGTCGATCAGTGGGTTATCGGCCGGAACCAAATTCCAGATGGTCTTCTTTTCAGGGCCCGCATGGGTGGCGGGAGGCGACGCGACCGCTAAAGGTAGCGAGGGAATGGTCAAGGCCGAGGGGGGCAAAACGTTCAAGTGGACCGGCAAAGGCGCGCATGACTGGAAAACCGTGGGGAAAAGGGAAGAGGCTGAGTGGTTGGATATAACAGCCAACCAAATGGGTGATTCGCTAAAAATCATCAAGGAAACCAAGTTGGTATGGGGGACCGATTGGAGCAATCCATTGGAGATGGCATTTGAGATGGAACCACCGCCACAGATTATTTTCTTCATGACTGATGGTTCGACAGGCGGCGATATGATGAAATTGACCGACGACCTGGCGTCCCAAGCGAAGAAAAAAGGGATCATGGTGAATTGCGTGGCGCTGATGGAGCCACAGGCTGAGCGGCCAATGTTGAACCTCGCAGAGAAAACGGGTGGGGTATTCACGATCGTGGAAGCGGATGGCACGATCCGCCAAGTCGATAAGATCGAGAAAAAGAAGGGAAAAAAATAGCGCCTCTGCGGTCAGGAGACGTATTTGTCCCCGCGAAGGACTTCCACATCACTGGAGTAGGTGATGATTGCCCAATCGGCGAAATAGCTTTCCGCGATGTCGTCCATGATCGCGTCGGCCGTTTCAGGAGAGACGATGGTATCGATGTGGGAGTTTCTCCCCTCGAAGTCCGAGCTACGATTTCCGCGTGAGCCTTCGCCTTCCACGGCAGCGATCGACCAGCCGGTCGCGCCGTGTTTTTTCAGGAGGTCGAGGATCTGGTCGCGCAACAGACGTTCGGCGATGATGGTGACTTTCTTGAGTGAGGTCTTTATAGCCATGAGTGGAAAAGGTTGGCGATTTTCTGAAGGATTGGGATCCCAAAAGCGAGGTTGAAAGGAAAGGTGATGCCGAGCGAGAGGGTGAGGTAGTAGCTGGGATTGGCCTTGGGCAGGGCAATCCGGACTGCGGCAGGGGCGGCGATGTAGGAGGCACTGCCGACCATCGCCCCGAAGATCGCGGCACCGCCGGGTGACATTCCGACCAAGGTCGCTCCCACGACTCCGAGGGTTCCGTGGAAAATCGGTATGAAGCAGCCGAGAGCGATGAGTCTCCAGCCAGCCTTGCCAACATCCGCGAGGCGTTTTCCGGCGATGAGGCCGAGTTCGAGGAGGAAGATGCAGAGCGCACCTTTGAATGCGGTGAAGAAGAACGGAGCCACGTCGGTCAATTTGGCAGGCCCGCATGCCGCGCCGATGGCGAGTCCGCCGACAAGTAAGACGATGCTTTTTCCGGTCACGACCTCGTGTAGGGCTTTTTTCCAGCCACCGGTCTTGCTGCCCCCACCACTCGCGAAGAGCAATGCGACGATTATACCGGGAACCTCAAGGACGGCTACGAGAGCAGGGAGGAATCCTTCGTATTCCATGCCGGAGCGTTTCACCGCTTCGATCGAGGCAAGGAAAGTGACGACCGAGACCGATCCGTAGTGGGCGGCGATTGCGGAGGCATTCTCGCGGTCGAGCTTACCGAAGTTCTTGATCAGGAAAAACGCGGAGATCGCAGTCAGGCAGCCCATACCGAAGGTCATGATGGCTGGCGCGAGCAAGTCCGAGAACGGAGTCACTGCGAGCGCGGCTCCACCTTTCAGTCCGATCGCTAGCAGCAGATAAATCGAGAGCCCCTGATAGATCGGCTCGGGAATCGCGAGATCGCTCTTTATCGTCCGGGCAATGATTCCGAGTGCGAAACAGAGTACGACGGGTGAAATAAGGTTTTCTGCCAGCAGGTTCATCTGGCGCAAAAAGTGACGACGAATCTAAAACGAGCAATAAAAAACACGAAATACTTTTCGTAGGAATTAGATCTGAAAAATCGATCGCCGGTTATTGCCGCCTAGCGCGCGGCCTTATATTTCGGGAAATCAAATCCGTTTTTCCTCAATATCGTAAACGTCGAACCAGACATAGACCTTCTTATTCTCAGGGATATTTTGAGGGATGTATTCTTCGAGAAACTCTTGGAGTTTGATGCTCATCTTGCTGATTTGTTTGTCGCGCATCTTGTTGTTCCAAGCGATGACCTCGCGGCTGTTCTTTTGTTTCGCCTTTGTTGCGATCCATTCAGAAATTGCTGCGTCGTCCGCTCCGGTGGCGACGAATTTTTTGAAGGCTTTGTATTTGATGCCGACGAAATCGAGCCAAATTTCGTCGAGCGGGCAGCCGGAATGATATTCGCCAACCGTTTCGCTCAGTAAGGCGCGGCACTTGTCCACGCAACGCGCGGCGACGACGTATCCGGCGATTGAGATGTCGCGTGGGCTGCGGGGGAATTCTTTGGTGAGGTCGAGTGATTGGGTGTCCATGACGGAAGAGTTTAGGGCGTTATCGTCACATTGGCGAGAAAAGGATTGTGACGATGTGGAGTGGGATTCTCTAGAACGCCACGCAGGCAGGCCATGTTGGGACAGGAATGTCCCGACTCCTTAGATCGATCTGGAGAGCTTAGGAGCGACAGGAATGTCGCTGCTTCCTATTCTTGCGCGTTGCGCCGCATTGGGGCATGTTTCCGCCGTGATGAATCGGGAAGAGATGGCGGAGGTGTTGGAGAAGATTGCTTTGCTGCTGGAGCTGAAAGGGGAGAACCCATTTAAAGTGCGGGCTTATCGGCAGGGCGCGGAGGTGGTACTTTCGATGGAGGAGGATGTGGTGGAACTTGCGAAGAATGATGAGTTGAAGGGAGTGAAGGGGATAGGTGAGGCGCTTCGCGACAAGCTGGGTGAGATGGCGAAAACGGGTGGACTGGAGTTTTACGATAAGCTGAAGAGCGAGTTTCCGTCGTCGATTTTCGATTTGTTTGAGGTGCAGGGCCTGGGGCCGAAGAAGATCAAGGCGCTTTACGACAAGCTCGGTGTTGATTCGCTGGAAAAGCTGAAAGCTGCCTGTGAGGAAGGCAAGGTTGCGGAGCTTTCAGGCTTTGGTGCAAAGACGCAGACAAAAATTTTGGAGGGGATCGCAGCGAATGAGAAATACGCGGATCGCTTTTTGCTGGGGACCATTTCAGGACTGGCCGAGGAAATTCTCGAAACGTTGCGGCTGCATCCCGAGGTTTCGCAGGTGGCGGTGGCTGGCTCATATCGACGGGCGAAGGAAACTGTGGGAGATTTGGATTTTCTGGTTTCGACAAAAGAAGGTGCTTTAGTTTGCGAGGATTTCACGACCTTGCCTGAGGTAGATGCGGTGATTGCGTGCGGGGATACCAAGGCTTCGGTGCGTTTGAAGAACGGGATTTATTGCGATTTACGGGCGGTGAAGAATTCGGAGTTTCCGTTTGCTTTGCAGTATTTCACCGGCTCCAAGGAGCATAATGTCGAGCTGCGCTCGCTGGCGTTGAAGAAGGGTTGGTCGCTCAACGAATACGGGCTCAATCCTGTTAAGGAAGGGGTTTTGCGCCCTGAGGTGTCTGAGGAAAAAGATATCTATCGAGCTCTGGGGCTGCAGTTCATCGACCCAGAGCTTAGGGAGAACCGGGGTGAGATTGAGGCTGCGGCGGAAAATAAATTGCCGCGTCTGATTGAGCTGTCGAATCTGCGCGGGACTTTCCACAACCACACAACCGCCTCCGACGGGCGCGATACTTTGGAGGGCATGGTCGAGGAAGCGATGGATCTCGGGCTTCAATATCTTGGGATTTCCGATCATTCGAAATCATCTTTCTATGCAAATGGTCTGAATGAGGAGCGGCTTCTGAAACAGATCGCTGAGATTCGCGAGCTTGAGAAGACGCTTGGGGGGTTCCGAATCTTTGCGGGGAACGAAGTGGATATTCTGATGGACGGTTCGCTGGATTTTGCGGATGAGGTTTTAAAACAATTGGATTTCGTGGTGGCCTCCGTCCACAACTTCGGAGCCCTCGATGAGGCAGCGATGACGGATCGGATTTGTCGGGCGATGGAGAACGAACATGTGACGATGCTCGGTCACGTGAGCGGGAGGTTGCTGCTAAAACGCGATGGCTATGCAGTCGATCATGCAAAGATTATCGACTGCGCGGCGGCGACGAGGACAGTGATAGAACTGAATTGTAGTTCGATGCGTCTGGATATGGATTGGCGCTGGTGGAAGCGGGCGCGGGATAAGGGGGTGCTTTGCTCAATCAATCCGGACGCGCATTCGCGCGAGAGGCTGCATCATCTGGGAATGGGAGTTCGGGTCGCGCGGAAAGGCTGGCTGGGGCGTGATGATGTGCTCAATACGCGCTCGGTGAAAGAGATCGATGTGTTCCTGAAGATGTCAAAAGGCGAACGGTGAAGGGGCGGGGCCGCGTTCTCCAGAAAGCGAGCTCCCCGGCCAAAGCACAACACTCGCGTTCTGGAGAACGCGGCTCCGTTACATCCTTTGCGGGAAAGCCGGGCAGATCGGGGATTCCTCGATGGGGCCGTTTGGGGTGTAGAAGCTGAGGGCGCCGTCCTGATCGCATTGCCATACTTCCTTCGCGCCCGCACCAAAGTAGAGCGCACGTCTGAAAGTCATTTCCGCAGACGAATTTGATGGAGACAGAATTTCGACACAGATCTCCGGGGCTTCGGTGAAAGGGGTTTCGAATTTATGGATGGAATGGAATTCGTCTGAGAGCCAAGCGACATCGGCGACTTTGACGTTATCCGAGGTTCGAATGGAGCACTCCGATACCGCCTGGCCACTGTCAATAAGTTGGTGCAGTAGGATGGAGATGCGGCTTTGCATGGAGCCATGCCAGTTCGATGAGGGACTCATGATGATTTGGCCATAGGTATTGAGCTCGATTTTAAAGGGAAGATCCTTGAGTGTGGGATGTTCACAGACTTGTTGCCAGTTCATGAAGTGAGAGTAATAGAAAAAACGAATGTTGTCGAGGTGCGGATGGCCGGTATCCGGTGTGTGTTATGGGGAGTAGGTGCGTCACCGCGCCTACTCTTTTTTTTTCGGGCTGCGGCGGGTGGTTTTGATACCGTTTTTGCCTGAGTAATCCGACCATTCCCTATTGGTTTTCGAGTTTGATTCGGTAGCGACTGGCTTGGGGTTGATGCCCATGGTTTCCTTGGTGATTTTATTCCACTCGGTGATCATGGCGGCGAGGCGCTTGGGTTCCTTTGCGGCGAGGTTGTTTAGCTCGGTGCGGTCGTCCGCGATGTTGTAGAGTTCCCAGGTAAGGCTCTTGAAAGAAACGAGTTTCCAATCGCCGTCTCTCAGGCCGCGGTCGGTGTGGAAAAGTAGATGGATGGGCGGACGGGATTTCATTTCCTGACCGGCGAAAACCGGAGTGATCGAGACGCCTGCCAGGGGAGTCGGTTCGCGGCCGGGGAATTCTTCCGGGATCGTTGCTCCGGTGATTTCTGCGATCGTGGGGAGGAGGTCGACGAGATGGGCGGGGGTGTCGGTGACGGTGCCGGGTTTTGTTTTGAGGCCAGAGGGCCAATGGAAAATCGCGGGAGTGGATATGCCGCCTTCGAACTGGTTCTGTTTGTAGAATTGGAAAGGTGTGTTGCGAGCCCAAGCCCAGCCGGTGCTGTCGCTCCACGAGGTTGTGGCTAGATAGGGTTCTGCATTGGGATTCTTGCTGATCCGGTCATAGGGACAGGCCCCGTTGTCCGAGACAAAAACGATGAGGGTGTTGTCGAGTTCTCCGGCTGCTTCGAGGTCGGCGATGATTCGACCGGTTTCCTGATCGACGCGATCTATCATTCCGGCGAGGGCTGCCATGCGGCGGGCTTCCCAGTCTTTGAGTTCAGCAGTCAGCGAGTCCCATGCGGGGATGTGGTCTGGGCGTGGAGAGGGTTTGAGATCAGCCGGAAGGAGGCCGACTTTCTTCTGCTTCGCGAAGCGGGAGCTGTTCATTTTGTCCCAGCCGCTGTGATAGCGTTCTTGGTATTTTTGGTAGTCTTCTTTGAGCGGTTGGAGTGGCGCGTGGGGTGCGTTGAAGGCGATGTAAAGGAACCACGGTTTGTTTTCCTCACGAGCTTCGGCGATGAATTTGAGGCCGTAGTCGACGTTGGCGGTGGTGGTGTAGAAACCTTTCTCGGGAACCTCCCATTTTTTTCCGTTTAGGCGGAAGGTGTTGTCGCCTTTGAAATAGTTGGTTGCTCCGGAGAGGTGGCCGAAATATCGTTGGAAGCCGAAGTTTGTGGGTTCTTCGTCGAGGTGCCATTTACCGGTCATGGCAGTGAAATATTCGGCAGGCGTGAGGACCTCTGGGATGGTGACTGCTTTTTTAAGAGATGTGTCACCGGCCTGAATGCACCAACGACCGGTCAGGAGGCTGACGCGGGATGAATGGCATTTCGCGGTATTGTAGAACTGGGAAAAGCGGAGGCCGTTTTTGGCGAGTCGGTCGAGGTTGGGGGTTTCGATTTCGCCGCCGTAGCAGCCGATATCTGAGTAGCCAAGGTCATCGGTGAGGATGACGAGGACGTTGGGATTTTCCGAGGCACGCAGAGGGGCTGTAAGGCTTATGAGTATGAACGCGAGGAGGGGTTTTATGATGGTGTGGGGTTTGGAGATTTTCGGGAGCCAGGATGCATCCCTAACGGACTGGGGCAGGATGCCCGAGCCACATTTCAGAGGGCTCTGCGTTTCCTGACTGCTTCGGCGAGGGTTTCGAGAACCTCTACCGTATCGTCCCAGTTGATACATGCGTCGGTGACCGACTGGCCGTGGGTGAGCTTGCTGAGATCCGGATCGAGCTTCTGGTTTCCTTCGACGAGGTTTGATTCGATCATTACTGAGGTGATCGATTTCGAGCCAGCGGCGATCTGGTTGGCGAGATTCTTAGCGACGAGTGGCTGATTGCGGAAGTCCTTGTTCGAGTTTCCGTGCGAGCAATCGATCATCAGGGAATGTGGGAGATTCTGCTCGGTGAGCATTTCTTCCATGTTAGAGATGTTTGCTGCGTCGTAGTTCGGCCCGGATTTTCCTCCGCGGAGAATCAGGTGGCAGGAGGGGTTTCCGGCGGTCGAGACGATCGCGGAGACGCCTTGTTTGGTGACGGAGAGAAAATAGTGCGGGCGCGAGGCTGATTTGATGGCGTCGAGGGCGATCTGAATGGAGCCACCGGTTCCGTTTTTGAAGCCGACCGGCATTGAGAGGCCGGAAGCGAGTTCGCGGTGGATTTGGGATTCCGTGGTGCGCGCTCCGATGGCACCCCATGCGATAAGATCCGCGATGTATTGTGGGGAAATGGTATCGAGGAATTCGGTGCCGGCAGAGATGCCCATGTTGGCGAGATCGAGTAGGAGTTTCCGAGCAATGCGTAGGCCTTGATTGATATCGAAGGAGCCGTCGAGGGCCGGATCGTTAATTAGGCCTTTCCAGCCGACTGTAGTGCGTGGTTTCTCAAAATAGACCCGCATGATGATAGAGAGATCTGCTTTGAGACGCTCGGCTTCGACTTTGAGTTTTTTTGCGTATTCCAAGGCTGCATCAGGATCGTGGATTGAGCAAGGACCGACGATTGCGAGCAAACGGTCATCTTTTCGGGATAAGATGTCCTCGGCTTGAGTGCGCGCGGAGTGCACAACCGAAGCGGCTTGCTCGTTGATGGGAAGGTAGTAGGCGAGGACCGCCGGGGAAATCAGCGGGTTGATGCCGGAAATACGGAGGTCGTCTGTGCGATGCTTGGTCACGTGGGGATGGAAGCCCGCTCTGCAGGAGTTGGCTAGGTTTAAGTGTGATTTCGGGCGTGTGGCGGCAGTGGGGATGGAGGATGCCTCCCTAACGGACTGGGGCTGGAAGCCCCAGCTACTGACTAAAGCGGAGGGATGCGGGCGAGGGTGTCGTAGAGGCGCTGGGTGGTTTTGTGGGTGGCGCACCAGTTCTCGATATAGGGGATTGCCGTGCCTTCGATGCGTTCTTCACGGGTCATCGCGCGGGCGCGGAGGATTTTCTCCCGATAGATGGAGTTCTGTAGATCCTCGAGGGCGGTGGGATGTTCGTGAGGGTTGGGCATTCCGGTCTAAGGGCAGATCTTAGCGTGAAACGCGGGTGAGTCCAAGTCGGGGAAGCCTCTTCCTATTCCTCGGGTTGTGTAGGAATTGTTTGCTCGCTGGGTTGGGCAGGGATTTGGATGGGTGGGGTAAAGGCGGAGGTTCCGGGTGTGGGAGGTTGTGGGGTTTCGCTGGGGCCCGGGCCCTTGTCCATGAGGGCGGTGCGGTTTTTCAGGAGGGCATCCACGGTGAAGCGGCTGACTTCGAAGGTGCGGCCTTCGAGTTTTTTGGTTTTCTCCAGTTGCTCGACGAGTGTGTCGCGGCGTTCGGTGAAGGCTTTTTCGGCGGCAGTGGCCTGCTCTTCTGTTTCGCCTTCAGGTTTCTTGCGTTCTTTGGGAAGTTCGCCGGAGACGGCGACGGTCATCAGGAAGGTTTCGCCGGAGGTTTGTGCTTCGTCTGCAATCGGCTGCGAGGGCTGGAGCGTGATATCGTAGGTCAAGCCATCGAACGTTTTGATTTGAGTTTTCTGGAGTTTATCAGGAGTCGCAAGTTTCTCGACTTCGGATGCGGGTATGACATCGTCGAACCGGGCGGGGGAAAAAAGAGATTTGAGCGGGGAAACGGCGGCGGGGTCGACTTTCACGCCTGGGAAAACCTGGGTGAACTTGAAGTCGCCGTTTTCGTTTTCGCGGGTGAGTTCCCATTCGTTGTCGTCGGATCCTGGCTTGCTCAGTGAGATCGTTTGGATTTGTTCGATTTTAACAAACTCTTCTTGCAACCAGCTTTTCGGATCGGCGGAGAGAGAGCTAAAAAGTTCGGCGACTGCGTAGAAACCGGATTCATCTGGGTGGTTGCGGACGTAGCGACCGGTGGAGCCTCCGCCGTAGGGTGAGGAGGAGGCGGCTTCGAGATTTTTGCCGAAGGAGACCTTCGCAAGGACTTTCCCGGAACCGTCCTTGAGGGTGGCAGTGATGCCGCGTTCAGCGAGGACGGATGAATCAGGATCCATTCCGAAGCGTGGTGCAAAGGAGGGACCGGCTTTGATTCCCTGGGTCACTTTCAGGGTGGCCAGGGAGCGGATCAGATCGTTGACGGCGCTGGTGTTAGCCGGGAAACCGTCGCGCTGCGAGACGGTCCAGAGATCATCCTTTTTTGTGAGAGTGACGGTATCTTCCATGCCGCTGATTTCGATGGATTGGGTCTTGGTCGCAGGGAAGTCAGGAATCAGCTTTTCGCCGGGTGCTCTCGCGGTGGCGGTTTCCCCACTATTGCTGTTCGAGTTTTTGACGATGAAGACGGAGGCACCGAGAAGTAAGACGATGATCCAGAGAATGATTAGAGTGCGAGGTTTCATGGTTTTCTGCGAAAAAGTTAATGGTTATTGGATATTCGGCTTAGTCAGAGGTCCTTCCGTTTAACGAATAACATCAACGGGCCCGTGTCGAAGAACGGCGGATGACGTAGAGAAATAGTCCGAAAATGATGACCAAGGCGGGCATGGCAGCGACGTTAAGCAGGGTGATGTTACCGGCGAGTCTGTCCTTTTGGCGGCGGAGACCTTTCTGTTCTTCACGGATCAGGCGGGCGTATTCGACTCGTTGTTCTTGAAGCTTTAGAATTTCTGCCTCCTGTTCTGGAGAGGCAAATGGGCTGGAGGACTCGGTTCTCTGACTTTGCAGCTGCTGCAAGCGATCAATTGCCTTTTGTTCCTCGGTCTTCAATTTTTCGACGCTATCGCCGACCATTTTATCAAACTCATTTTCCATTTCCTGGACGACGCTGAACGGCCTGCGTGTGGCGGCGCGGGAGCGGGAGCCGATCAGGTATTTCGAACCGACCGCTTGGTCGAGAATATTGAGTAGCAGGGAGGAGTTGCCGTTGGCTGGAGTGGCCATTTGCATGCCACCGAAGTTCTGGATGTTGTAGGCGATGTAATCGAAGAATGCGTCGACATCGGCGATGAGGAACACGTTGCCAGGTTTGATAGCTTCCTTGAGTGATTTTTCTGCGGGTTCTGCGGTCTCGGGTTGTTCTTCTTCAGGGCCATCGGTGGCGGGTTCGGTTTGCGGTTTGCCGTCGGGGAATGCGGTTTTGAAATTGCCGGAAAGGTGGCTGACGAGGTCGAAAGCGATCCCCTCTGAGGTGATGCTGCTGTCGAGTGCGGGGTCGAGGCGCGTTGCCATTGCGGTATTGACAAATCCCGCACTGGTCGAAGAGCGGATCAGGGAGTCTGAGGTGACTCCGCCACCGCCAGTGCGTTTAAATGCGCCGGGAAAGTAGAAAGTGACGGATTCGATATTTTTAGTGATGACACTGTCTTCCTTGACCATCGCCTTTTGGGGGAGGGTGATGATGGCGCTGGTTTTTCGTCCATCGGGGACCAGCGTCTTGCGGATTGGGTCTGCGAGGACTTGATTGGAAATGAAATCTACGCCCCATGCGCCGAGTAGGGTGGGCAGAGTTGATGCGGTGGGGAGGCCCGGTTGGCCGGTCATCTGATTGCCACTGGCAAGTCGCTCTGCGACGAACGAGAAGGCGTCTAGGCAGGCGACGACCGTGCCACCGCTGAGGACGTATTGGTCGATTAGGTATTCGGTTTCTTGGGTAATTCCGGCGGGATGGAACAGGAGAAGGACTTTGATCTCGGTCGGGTCGATTTTCTCCGGTGTCATGCCCAGATCTTTAAGGTCGAAGGCTTGCTGGAGTTGCTGGTAGATGACCCATGGCTGTTGTGGTTGCTGGCCGGGCATCATGGCTGGTTGGCCGGCGAGATCTAGCGCGGACATGATACCGATGATGGGTTTTACTGGAGTGGTGACTTCCGCGATGGCTTTGGAGATCTGGTATTCCAACATCGTTTCCTGAGAGGGATCCAGGAAGGGAAGGATGACCTTCTTATCCAGAGCCGAGATCGTAAGGCCGAGGTAGATATTCTCCTCGTTGATCCGCTGTCCGTTGAGGCCATCGAGATTTGCGGAGTCCTCGGCGTCGGTATCGGGCTGCGGGTCGAGGTTTTCGATGCGCAGTTCACCATCGGAAAGGTTCGAGTATTCCTTGAGCAGGTCATCGACACGGCGTGTGTGGACTTTCAACGGCTCTGGCATGTAATCGCTATCACGGGTCGCGTAGTAACGGATGACGACGGGCGTATCGAGCTCGCTGAGGATGGCTTCGGTGCCTTCGGAGAGGGTGTGGATCTTGTTTTCAGTAAAATCAGCACCCCGGTTTCCGAAAGGTGTGAGGGAGATGAGCCAGTTTGCGAGGATGGCGATGGCGACGAGTGCGGCGATGCCTAAAGCGGCGCGGGTTACGGGAGCTTTCATAAATTTCAATTTTCAAAATTCAACTTTCAAGAAGAGAGATGAATTCGTGCGTTCTTTTGGGAGTTGAGCGTTGGAGGTTGAGGGTTGAAATTTAGGCGCGTTTTGCGCTGAGGATGGTGGACGTGCCCAGGAGGCAGACGGTGATGAAGGAGGCGAACCAGACGAAATCCTGGAGCCGGAAGAGGCCACGGTTGAGGGAGGAGAAGTGGTCCCAAACACCGATGGCGACGACGGCCTCGACGGCGGCCGGAGAGGTGGCTTTTGCGAATTCCCGGGTGAAGTCTTCGTAACCACAGAGGACCATGATGGTGCAAATGGTGACGGAGACGATGAGGCAGACGACCTGGTCGCGGGTGCAGGCGGAAACGAGCATGGTGATAGCTAGGAAGGTGCAGGCGACCAGGAACGAGCCGATGTATCCGGCGATGATGGCTCCGTTGTCAGGTTCGCCAAGATAGTTGACTGTGATGACGATAGGGAAGGTGAGAGCGAGAGCGACGAGGGTGACGGTGGCGGCGGCTAGAAACTTCCCGAGTATGGCGGACCAAGTGGAGACTGGGAAGGTGCCGAGCAGTTCGATGGTTCCGTTGCGTTGTTCATCGGCCCAGAGTCTCATGCCGACTGCGGGAGCGATAAGCATGTAAAGCCATGGATGCCAGAAGAAGAATGAGTAGTGCAGCGAGGCGTCACCGAGGGAGATGAAGTTTCCGAAGGTGAAGGTGAAGCCCAGTGAAAGAATCAGGAAGATGACGATGATCGCGTAGGCGGTCGGCTGGGCGAAATAGGATTTTAGCTCGCGGCGGAAGATAGTGAGAGAGGTCATAGGAAATTGGAAATTCGTTAGGAAATCTACGCGGCGGTGTCGGTGGTGGTGACTTTGCGGAAGAGTTCGGTCAGCGAGCCGTTCGGTGCTTGGGCGATGAGTTCGGCGGGGGTGCCATCGGCGACGATTTTCCCCTGATCCACGATAACTGCGCGGGTGCAGGCGGCTTCGACTTCTTCGAGGATGTGGGTGGAAAACAGGATCGCTTTATCTTTGCCGAGACGTTTGATGAGTTGGCGAACTTCGTATTTCTGGTTGGGATCGAGGCCGTCGGTGGGTTCGTCAAGGATCAGGACTTCGGGATCGTGAAGGAGTGCCTGAGCGAGGCAGGTGCGGTGACGGTAGCCTTTGGAAAGCGTATCGATGGACTGATGGGCGACGCTGTTGAGGAAGCAGGTTTCGATTGCTTTCTCGACGGCATTCTTTTTCGCGGAACCGGAGAGTTTTCGGATCGATGCGCAGAATTTGAGGAAGCCGATAACGGTCATGTCATTGTAGAGAGGGGCGGATTCCGGGAGGTAACCGATTTTGGTTTTGGCCTCGAAGGGGTTCTCAGTGATGGAGATTCCGCAGATTTTAGCATCGCCGGAAGTTGGAGGAAGAAAGCCTGTCACCATGCGCATTGTGGTGGATTTGCCAGCACCGTTGGGTCCCAGAAATCCAAGGACATCACCCTTTTCGACTGTGAACGAGAGGTTGTCGACAGCGAGTTTGCTTCCGAAACGTTTGGTGAGTTTTGCGACTTCGATCATGGGTTTTGCTCTTTGATTGTGGAAGAAAATTAGGTTTTAACGAATGATATGAATTATGCGACACTGGATTCGGGATTTGTTTGAGAAATTTCCGGGAGGCGAATTTAACTCTGGATGGAGCTTGCGGGTCATCCGTTGGTTGGAGTCGTAAGTTCGTTGTAATCGCAGAATTTTCGGAAATGGAAGAAATCACCAAAGAGTACTTGCTAATGAGAATCATTTTCAATAAACGTCTCCCCGACATGAAAAAACAGAAAACATACAGATGGTTAGGAATACTTCTGGCAGCAGGTTCAGTAGCCAATGCCCAAGAATCAGGAGAAGCGGAAGCTCTGGGCTTGCTCGAGCCATTGGTGATCATTGGGGGCAAGGAAGAGGTCTATAATCTTTCAGGATCAGCCGCGTATCTTGATGCAAAGGATTGGCGTGCGCAGGGCTACACGAACCTCAACCGCATACTTGCGCGTGTTCCCGGCGTGTATGTTCGAGAAGAGGACGGCTTTGGGAATTTTCCTAATATTTCGATGCGAGGTTCGGATGGGACCCGCTCGGAGAAGGTGACCTTGATGGAGGATGGGATTCTGGCGGCACCGGCGCCTTATTCCTCTCCGGCGGCCTATTACTCGCCGCGGGCAAGCCGCATGTCCGGGCTGGAGGTGCTCAAAGGTTCGAGCCAAGTAAAGTATGGTCCGCAGACCACTGCCGGGGTTCTCAACTTTTTGTCGACTCCGGTGCCGACGGGTGTCGGTGGACTCGACGATCCGAACTTTTACTGGCGCAGCACCTACGGGACTGACAACACGTTTTTTAACCACGCTTACTACGGCGATACGGTTCAGACCAGTAACGGTAATTTCGGTTACTTGTTTGAAATTCTTCAGGAGTCGTCTGACGGCTTCCGCGATCTTGATGGCGGTGGGGATACGGGTTTCCAAGTGACTGAGCCGATGATCAAGTTGTTCTGGGAGCCGGATACGCAAATGAAACAGCGTTTCGAGTTTAAGTACGGCCGCACGGATCTCGAAGCCGATGAGACCTATGTGGGATTGAGTGAGGCGGATTATGCAGCAAATCCTTTCCGCCGATATGCCGGGACCCAGTTTGACAACATTGAAACTGAGCAGAACCGGACTTACCTGAAGTGGATTGCCGAGCCTAGCGAGCAGTTCAGTTTCGAGGCGGCGCTCTACTACAATGATTTTTCCCGCAACTGGTATAAGATCCGTAGCGTTGATGTCACTGATCCGGCCGATGTGGCAGTGCTCAACGGTTCGGCGCCGGGAACGATCCCGATCCGTGCCAACAGCCGGGATAACGAAGCCTATGGTTTCCAGTTCAGCGGTCTGTATGAATTCAATACCGGTTCGGTGGCGCATGATCTGGGATTCGGCGCACGTTGGCATTACGACGACAACCGGCGCTTCCAGCGCGATGATGTGATCACATCGACGGGAACCGGTCCGGATGGTTTTGCGGTCACCGGAACTGGCGCACCGGGTTCGGGCGGCAACCGATTCGAGTCAGCGGAAGCGGTTTCATTTTGGGTGACCGACGATATCTCAATGGGAGATCTGACATTGAGTCCAGGTTTCCGGTATGAGCATGTCCAGCTTGATAATACGGACTACCTCAGCGATCCGACCAATACCTCGACAGCCGTTCGTAGCGGTGACGAGAGCTATTTTGCGCCGGGTGTTGGATTTACCTACGACCTTAATGAGGATAACCGATTTTTCGGTGGCGTTTTCAAAGGCTTCTCTCTGTCTGGCCCCCGTTCCATTTTAAAAGATGGTATCGATAAAGAAGAAAGCATTGGCTACGAATTGGGCTTCAGGCATCGCAAGGAAGGTGTCAACGCGGAACTCGTCGGCTTCCTCACCGATTTTGAGAACCTGACTGCGACTGATAACGGCTTCGGTATTTCGAACAATAACCGCAATGTCGGCGAGGCCACGGTCTATGGACTGGAGGCCTTTCTCGGGTATGACGCGGGCGTGGACCGTGGTCTGGATTTCAGTGTGCCGATGTATGTTTCCGCTACCTGGACATCCGCTGAACTGGGTTCAACCGTCGTTACAGGTGGAGGTGAGAATATCTATGGCGGAGGCATGGACGGTTCGAATATCCCATACGTGCCGGAATGGAAACTGGCAGCCGGGGTTGGAGTCGCGTTCGAGAAATGGGGTGCGAACCTCGACCTCAGCTACACCTCGTCGACCTTTGGAACCGCCAACAACTTCGATCAGCCTGTGACTAGCCAGATCCAAGGCGAGATCGACAGCGCCTTCCGGGTGGATCTCTCTGGTTATTATCAGGCGACTGAAAACATCAGGATTGTGGGAGGTATCCAGAACCTTCTTGATGAAGAAATTCTCTCCAGCCGGATTCCGATCGGTGCCCGAGCTGCGGCACCGCGGTCGATTTTTGGAGGTTTTGAATATCGCTTCTGATTCATTTTCCTAGTTGGATTGCAGTAGTGAATGGGGCCATCTGATCTGATCAGGTGGCCCCATTTTTTTTGCGGTTACCGAGATATATGGGGAATTCTTATTTCGTAAACGCCCTGCGGAGGTGGCGGCAACGAAGAGATTTTTCTTTTGTTTCAGGGCTTCACATGGATTCACGAATGGCTTGAACATACTATCTCATAACGATGAAGCCTCTGCCAAATCCAGCTGCCTAGAAGGACGGCGTTCCGTAAAGCGCGACGAAATTGCGGTTGAGCTGTGGATCGATGCGGAGGATGAGGTCTGAACAAAACGATGCGCCCTTCACCGAGCGTTCGCCTGTCGCGCAAGTCGTTTGCTCGCTGTTTAAAAATCCGTCTTTGAAATTATACACATCTCCGGCAAGGCTTTGCGCGCATGAAGACGAAGCGAGTGATTTTCGAAGGCCGGGTTCAGGGTGTGGGGTTCCGTTATACGACGAAGGACTTGGCGAAGGGTTACGATGTTCTGGGGACCGTGAAGAACCTGCCGGATGGGACGGTGGAGTTGATCATTGCCGGGGAGACGGAGGAGGTCGCAGAGTTTTTACGGGATCTGCGGGAAGATTCGGTGGTGGCGCACCATATCAAAGGGGTGATGGAGGAAGAAATTGACCCGTTGCCAGATCTCAAAGGCTTCTATATCGTCGCCTGAGAGCGGACGCGGTTCCGTAGATATTTTTCATTTTAAACGACGATGCCAAATTACGATTACGAATGCCTGGAGTGTGGAAAACGGTTCGAGGTTTTCCAAAGCATGAACGATGCGAAGCTGACCGATTGCCCGCAGCCGGATTGCGATGGAAAAGTGAGACGCCTGTTAGGAACCGGCGGCGGGATTATTTTTAAAGGCTCGGGATTCTATCAGACGGATTACCGCTCGGACTCATATCAGAAGGGTGCGAAAGCTGATAAACCGCCTGAAAAATCGGATTCGAAGCCGGAGAAGAAAAGCGAACCGAAGCCTGCTGCGAAGTCGTCTGGCGATTCCTAGGTGGGCCAAGTATGGGAGCATTTCCCAAAACGGAAGCTTCCATCGACCGAGCAACCTGTTAAAAACCCTCTCTCATGGCAGACGACGAAGAAAAAAAATCGAAAGGCGGATGTATCGGGAAATTATTCGGTTTGCTGGTTTTTCTGGTGATAGCGGGTCTCGGCACGGCGATCTATTTCATTTCACAGCCGCAGGATCTCTCTGATATCGAAGGATATTCGCTTGTTGGGGATGGACAGTCGGGAGTTAGTCCGCCTCGCGATCTTGAGGCGGTATTGAAGAAGTCGGTCGAAGGAGATTACTCCGTCGTTATTACCGAAAAGGAAATCAACCAAATGCTCGCCCGCGACTTGAAGACCAAGCAGGCGGGGTATTTGGGTAAATGGATCTCGATCAAGCGAGTGCTGGTGAGACTAAAGGAGGATGTCGCGGAGGTGATCGTGGTGCGCGAAATTCAGGGGTATGAGCTGACGACTTCGATGTTTCTCCAAGTGGAGCAGGTCGAGAGCCAGGAGGGGATCAAGACTATGGCACATCTTCATGGAGGCAGTTATCACGAAATGCTCCCCGTCCCGACCCGAGGTGGGCATTATGGTAAGCTTACGGTCCCACAGGGCTTCTTGATTCTGGTGATGCCAGAGTTCCGCAAGATCGCTGAAGTATTTGAGTCCGAGCTCGAAATCGGATTCCAGCGCATGTCGCGGTTTAAGATCGAGGATAAGCGTCTCAAGCTGGATCCGAATCCGCCGTCCCGCGAGGCCGATTTCGGTGAGTCTGGTTTCTAAGGAATTTTTTCTAAACCCAAAGGATGTCCGTGAAACCCGCGGGCAAGATGAATCTATCGAATACGAATGGACATGAACAAGGGCAGCGCGGCCTCCCGGCTGTTGCAGATGGTTGCGTTGTTTTTCTGCGCGGAAGCCATCGCACAAACTACGCCCGAGGCGCAGCCTGCTCCGAGGGCTGTGCCGGTTGAGGATCTGTTGCCCAAGTTCGAAAAGGACGGTTCGGTCGTGAGTCACACCGGCCAGTTTAAAATTTCCGGGGGAGATGCGGGCGCGCGTGGCACGACGGCGAATCTGGCTGAGGAGACCAAGGATGAGTTGCTGCGCCTGATCGGGGAGAAAGACGATTGGAAGGTGCCGGTGAGGGTGAATCTTTTGGGCGAACAAGGGGGACAGGTGCCGAAACGGGAAACTGTCCTCGAGCTGATTCACGATGGTGAACGTTACGAAATTATTATTTTCGTAAATCTAAGCCGAGGTCTGCGTCCGGTTCCGCTGAAACGCGCGGTTACCGAAGCGCTTGTGTATGCGCGCGGTCTGCGTGACAAGCCATTTGAAAAAGATCTGCGGTATTCAGTTCCACCATGGTTTGTGGAGGGATTGCGCGAGGCGACGGCATGGCGGCTCAAACAGACCGACAGGCGGCTGTATGACGCGCTCTCGCGGCACGGCAGTTTGTTTAACCTCAACGATTTACTTTCCCTTTCCGAAGCGGGATATACCTCACTGGATGCGGCATCGAAGGCGGCGTTCCACGTGTCTTCCGGCGCACTTTTGATGGCTCTACTTGAGCAGCCGGATGGCAAGACGGGAATCCGTGAGTTCCTTGTCGAGTTGCCGGCGTTTGATGGAGAGATGCCGGCGCTGCTGAGGCGTCATTTCCCCGAGCTGAATCTTTCTCAGACGAGTCTTGAGAAATGGTGGACGCTTCAACTGGCGGCCAAGGGAACCGCACCGCTGACCGAGGCGATGAGCGTGGAGCAGACCGAGCGTGCTTTGAACGATATACTACAGCTTCGCTATCACGACGAAAAGAACACTTTGCAAATGATTTCCATTTCAGAATGGCCGAAAATCGCCAGCCTGGGGCAGGGGGAACGAATCGAGGCGGTCCGCCTGGCGCAAGACGATTTGTTGAGGCTCAGTTACCGCTGTTTTCCCTCGTATCGAGCGTTGCTTCAGGAATATCAGGCGGTGCTGATGGATTTCTCAAACGGCAAGACTGAAACGCTTGCGAAATCCCTTGATGCAATGGCTGTGACGCGGCAAACCATGGTCGCCAAGGCGGAACGGGCGAGGGATTTTCTCGACTGGTTTGAAATCACAAGAGCCCGGAAGGCCAGCGGGGTTTTCGATGATTATTTGAATTTGAAAGCGAGGTTGAAATCGCGGCCGAACCAAAGAGAGGATGGAATGTCGAAGTATCTCGACCGACTGGATCCGCTATACACCCTGCCGGAGAAAACGCCCCTGAGGTTTCCGGCCAATGACGGATTCTTGCCATATTGAGTGTTGGAGGTTTGTATTTCGCGGTGCAAGCTCCCACCGTGTTCGCAACTTACGTTCATCAGTTAGATCCAGTTCTATTTCAAATCACCGAGGGAATCGCTCTGCGGTGGTATGGTCTGGCGTATTTGGTGGGGTTTCTAGTCGGATACCTTTTGTTGAAACGGCTGGCGGAAAGAAAGCTTTGGGTTCTGGCTCCCGAGAAGACTGCTGACTTCATCGCGGCGTTGGCCTTGCTGGGTGTTTTCCTTGGCGGGCGTTTAGGCTACGTGTTGTTTTATCAAATTCCGCGTGACGGACTGGGCAGTATCCTGAGTGATCCGTTGGTGATCCTGCGGGTGTGGGAAGGTGGAATGGCCAGCCACGGCGGGATACTCGGGGTCGCGATTTTCACCTTTTATTACGCATGGAGGCACAAGCTCTCTTGGACTGGCCTCGGTGATGGGATTTCTGTGGTGGCACCCATCGGGCTGATGTGCGGACGAATCGCGAATTTTATCAACGGAGAGCTCTATGGAAGAGTCGCAAACGGTGTGGCTTGGGCGGTGAAATTTCCCGATGCGTTCATCAACCCGAAATTACCTGAGTCGGGCCGATTCGATGAGGCGATGACAGCGGCAATCCATGCGGATGATAAATTTTTAGAAACGCTAAGTAACCTCCCCGGAGATAGCGGACTTAACGGCAACGAGGCGTATTATTTTCACCAACTGGCTGAGGCCAACCGCGAATCCGATGCGGTCACGGATGCGATTGCTCCTTATCTCGAACCACGCCACCCGTCACAACTCTATGAGGCGCTGCTGGAAGGTGCGCTGCTTTTCGCGATTCTTTGGTTTGTCAGGGTGAAATTTCCAAAGGCACCCCACGGGCTTCTGACCGGATTATTTTTCGGTCTTTACGCGACTTTCCGTATCTTCGCAGAACAGTTCCGCGAGCCGGATGCGGATTGGGTGATCAAAGATTTGCTGACCCGAGGACAGTTTCTCTCACTGTTTATGTACCTGTTCTCTGCCGCGTTTCTGATTTACGCATTCAGGAATCGCAGAGAATCTGTAACGCAGAACGCAGGCTAAGAGTCAGGCGAGCTGAGATGGCTGGGAGAGAAAATAGCAGCCTTGTCGATGTTAGCCGGCCGCAGACTCGGCTCCCAAGTCTATTATCCGAGGCGGAAGACGATGCGGGCTTTGGTGAGATCGTAGGGTGACATCTCCATCTTTACGCGGTCACCCACGACAAGGCGGATAAAGCGTTTACGCATTTTTCCAGAGATATGAGCAAGGACCTCGTGGCCGCTTGCGAGCTTCACTCGAAACATAGTTCCTGCTAGAACCGATGAAATTTCGCCTTCGACCTCAACGGCCTTCTCCTCGTCATTAGGATCGGCTACCTTTTTCGGGCCGAAATTTCGATTGCGCTTGCGTCCGCCGGGACGGCGTCGTCTGGAGTTGTTTCTTGGTGGCATAATGGGGTCGCGAAGCAAAAGCCTAATTGCTTGCGGGAAAGGGGTAACAGATAAGGTTTGCGCCATCAACGCTAAAAAATCTCGCATGATTTTTTCGCGCTGGTGCGTCGTAGTGAAAGCGGATGCTTGCCAAGAGAGCATACAGCAGCCAATTTGAACTCACGATAGCATTCCCCCAAGGGATGTTTTTTCAGAAAACCAAACCCGCCATGGCAGAAATTACCGAACAAGACTTACCCGCAAAGATGAGGCCGCTTTGGCTTAAATCCCTGAGCGCCGTCCAGATGAATAATTTGGATTACGCGGTCAGCTTGTTGCAGGCTGTTTTAAAAGAAGCCCCAGGTTTCCTAGAAGGTCGGAGGATTCTTAGGAAATGTTCGATTCAGTTGTATGGAGCAAACACCAAGAAAAAAGGTCTGTTCGGAATGTCGGGTGGCGGGATGACGGTTATGAAGCTCGCCAGCCAAGCAAAGAAGGATCCGGCTGCTGCCCTTCCGCTCATTGAAAAAGAACTGGAGAAAGACCCAGTCAACGAACAGGCGAACGATCTCCTATTCGATACCGCCTTGAAAATCGATCTGCCGGAGACGGCAGCCTTTGCGCTGGAGACGGTTCGCAAGCACTCTCCGGAGAATACCAAGCTGCTGCACAAACTCGCGGAACACTACCTTTCTCGCGAGATGCCGACCAAGGCGGCGGAAGTTTACAACGATATTATCAAGCAGGCACCCACAGACTCCTCTGCCATCAAAGGCGCGAAGGATGCATCGGCCCGTGCTTCGATGCAGAAACATCGCTGGGACGAAAACACCAGCATGCGCGACCTGATGCGCGACGCTGAGGAAAACGAGGAAATGGAAAAGGCCACGCGCACTGGCCTGACTCGCGAGCAGCTCGAAATCCGGCGGGACAAGATGATCGGGAAGTATAACCTAGATCAGAACAACCTCGCTGCCTCCAAGGAACTGGCTGGGATCTATGAGCAGCTCGAAGATTGGGCGAACTCCCATACCTTTTACGAATGGGCGCACTCGCTGAGCAAAGGCGATGTCGCGCTCCAGACCAAGTCCGCAGTGATGCGTGATCGCGCGCTCGAAGCGGAGCTGAAAGAACTTGAAAAAGGTGTCGCCGCGGACCCTGGAAACGCTGAATTGCAGGCGCAGCTTGCGGAGCGCCGCAAGCTGCGCCTCGCGGAGCAAGTGACAGAGGCAAAAAATAGGATCGATCAGAACCCGACCGATCCGCAATTGCGCTATGAGCTTGGCAGTGCGCTTTACAACAGCGGCGATTTCACAGGCGCGATTCCGCACCTCCAGCAAGCGACGAGGAATCCACACATCCGCACCAAGGTGCTACTGCTTCTCGGTCGGACCTTCCGTTCGAAAAATATGTATGACCTGGCAATCAAACAACTTTCCGACGCCCTTGCAGATCTCCACGGCATGGACGGTATCAAGAAAGAGGTCCTTTACGAAAAAGGCCTCATCCACCACGAGATGGACGACAAGGCTGCCGCTCTCGATAGCTTCAAGCAAATCTACGAGGTCGATTACGGTTACCGTGATGTTGCCCAGCGGGTTGAATCATCCTACAGCACCGACTAGATTCCACATATGCACGATTCACGACTCGATTCCTTGGCCAAACAACTGGTCGGATACTCCATCAACATGAAAACAGGGGAGAAAGTCCTCCTCGATCTTTATGACGTCCCAGATTCGATCGGTATCGCGCTGATTCGCGAGGTCAGGCGCAAAAAGGGAGTTCCTTTTGTCCGCATCCACCAGTCGAGAATTTCCCGCGAGATGCTGATGGGTGCGACCGAAGGGCAGTATCAGACAGTATCAAGCCACTTGCTCACCGAGATGAAGGATATGGATGCCTATATCGCGATTCGTGGGAGCCAAAATATTTCCGAGACTTCCGACGTGCCGCAGAAGGCGATGCAGACGGCGATGAAATTCATGCGTCCGGTCATCGATCATCGGGTAAAGAAAACCAAGTGGTGCGTGTTGCGCTGGCCTACCGCCTCGATGGCCCAGCAGGCGAGTATGAGCACGGAAGCCTTCGAGGACTTTTACTTCAAGGTCTGCCTGCTCGATTACAAGGCGCTGGTTCCATCGATGAATGCTTTGAAGCGCCTGATGGAAAAAACCGATGAGGTGCATATCGTCGGCCCGGGCACGGATCTGCGATTTTCGATCAAAGGTATACCGGCAGTCGTGTGTGGAGGAAACTACAACATTCCTGACGGAGAAGTCTTCACCGCCCCGGTTCGCGACTCGGTCGAAGGAGTTGTCTGTCACAACGCCCCGACCATCTACCAGGGGATTGCCTTTGACGCGATCCGCTTGGAATTTACCAAAGGAAAAATCACCAAGGCGGAGGCCGGCTCGAAAACCAAAGAGCTCAACCGTATTCTCGACACCGACGAAGGTGCCCGCTACATCGGCGAGTTCGCCCTCGCCTTCCACCCGGTCATCAAAGAACCGATGCGGGACATCCTTTTTGACGAGAAGATCGCCGGATCCTTCCATTTCACTCCCGGCCAGGCCTACGAGATCGCCGACAACGGCAACAACTCCCAGATCCACTGGGACATGGTCAATATCCAGCGCAAAGATTACGGTGGGGGTGAAATTTACTTTGATGGCAAACTCATCCGCAAAAACGGAGTGTTCCTACCGAAGAATCTCGCAAAGCTAAACGGGTGAGGGATATCACTTGTTAAATTTTTGCCGGCAGAAAAATTGAGGTCCCCAAAAGGGATGTGGGGGTCCACGCTGCGGTGTGCGATGAGTGACATCCGTTAAAAGATCGAAACGATCCGCAGCGTGGAAAAGGAGCTTCGAGTTGCACCCAAAGGGCCTGAAACCCTGATATCCGGGGTAGACGAGAGCATGCTTGGCGAGGGTGGCAGTCCGAGACCGCGTGTGGAGTTGCCTGCATACACTTTTCTTGTAGAGTGTATACATGACTCAGGTAACGATTAGAGAGTTGGAAGATGAGTGGGTATCTGCCGCCAAAGCCAGAGCGGTTGAGCGCGGGGTCTCGATAAATACGGTTCTGGAAGAAGCTTTGAAAAGTTGTCTGGGTATTTTCGATAAAAAGAAAACCAACGGATTGGAGCGGTTTGCGGGCACTTGCCCGGATGAGTTTGGAGAGGATTGGGACAAGTGGATGGAGGTTTTTAACCAGATCGATGAAGAATCATGGAAGTAGTTCTCGATACGTATACCTACTGCGAATGGCTCCGGAGCGGTCTGTTGAATGAGAAGATCTCCCAAGCTACGAAAATCATTATCCCGGTGATCGTGATCGGTGAACTTTTTCACGGTTTTCATGGCGGAGAGCGTTTTCAGAAAAACAAAGGGATTCTGATGGATTTTTTGGGTGAGGCTGCAGTTGGGGTAGTCGCTCCGAACCTCGATATTGCTGACTGTTTTTGGGTGTTCATGAATTATCTCAAGCAGAGGGGAACCAAGATTCCTACGAATGATGTTTGGATCGCTGCCACCGCGCACATCAGCGCCGCAACGCTCCTCAGCGGCGACTCTCATTTCGATAACCTGCCGCAACTAAAGAGGATGAGAAGCGGAGACTAGATGGGCTTCAGTGGTGGAACGTGTCCATGGGGGGAGGGTGCATGGGTGTTTCATTCCTCGCGGAAGGGGTTGATGATTTCCATCCCTTCGATGAACTGGCCGTGCTGCATGTCCTCGTAGTAGAGAACGGTGCAATCCAATGATAGCGCAGCGGATAAGATGAGGCTGTCCCAATGGGAGAATTTATACTTCTCATGGATTCGGAGAGCCTCGCTGAAGAGACTCAGGGACAGGGGCGTCACTGGCATCCTGAACCAAGATGTGAGCCAGTCCTGCTCTGCCGCCTGCGTAGGAGCGAGTTTTCCGGGATGCCGGGCGGAGGCGACGAATTCGTTGAGCACCTGGACGGAAATCCGGAGTCCGGGGCTGCGCAGCAACTTCCAGGCGACCGTCCGCTTCCGATCCGCCTGAACGGTTTCGTCTGCGGCATAGACGAGGACATCCGTATCAACCAAGGCGTTCATCGTATATTTCCTCCCTGGTCATGGGGACGAGTGGCCCGGTTCGCGTTTTATCGCTGACTCTCGCGCGTTCGTCGGCGCGGCGGTAAAGCGCTTCAAGAGCGGCGATACGTTCCGTTTCAGAATCCATTTCCGAGGTCTCTTTCAGCAGGAGGGTTCTGATCATCGCGCTGATCGAGGTTCCACCCGCCGCTGCCAGAATCCGGGCTTTGGTATGAGTCGTGTCATCGATTTTCAGGGTAATATTTTTCATTACTTTTCTTCATACCAACCGTGCGATTGTGAAAGGTCAAGACAGGTGCTTTGTTTGGCCCTGTATGGCGAGACATTCCTTCCATTCGGGGAGGGTGGAGGAGAGTTGGTTGCCCATGAGGGAGGAGGAGTTAGAACTTTATTGTATGCAGTAATTGCCTACGATGTAGGCATGGATCAGATTACGGTCAGGAAAATTAATCCCCGCTGCGTGGATGAGGCGAAACGCCTCGCGAAGTCACGCGGTGTGGCAATGAATACAATTTTCCGAGAGGTATTGGAAAAAGGACTCGGAATCGCTTCTGCAGAGCGCACCAATGGCCTCGAACGGTTCGCTGGAGACTCCGATTTCGGCAACGGATGGGAATCGCATCTTGAAGAATTGAAGCAGGTGAATCCGGCGGATTGGGAATGAAGATCATCCTGGATACCAATGCCTATTCGGATTGGCGAACAAATGGACGATGGGGCAAAATAATTGCCACGGCTGATCAGGTTTTCATGCCGGTAATTGTTCTCGGTGAGCTACGCTATAGCTTTGAGAAGGGAACAAAAGGCTCCGAGAATAAGGCGAAGCTCATAACGTTTCTGAATCATCCCCGTGTGAGTGTTCTTAATATCGGTGAGACGACCAGCCAGTGTTTCGCCAAACTCAAACATTACCTTTCCAAAGCAGGCACTCCAATTCCTGAAAACGATGTATGGATTTCGGCTCTGGGTGTCGAACACGGATTGGCAGTTGTGACTGGAGATTCTCATTTTGATTTTCTTCCGCAGGTGGGGAGGGTTTTGGATTGAGAAATCGCCGATTGAAGTCAGCGCTCCGGTGGGGAAATATTAGGTGAACCGGTAGCGCTGGGTTGGGCTACGTGGGGAGTGAGCGGACCATCCCCACGCGGTTGGGGAAATCGCACACAATAAGGAGAAGGGCGTTTCCAACCCCTTTGCACAACCCAAGTCTTCCTCCGGGCTGAGTGGCCGAGGAATCAGCCCCCCACCGCATGGCAGAAGGCGCCGGCGGTCAATCCGGCAGCCTCCGGATGGGTAGTTCTAATTACCGTCGAGGGAATTTATAATTGTCGCTGGACAGTTGACCAACCCCAAGACCCCAAGCTTCAATGAGAACCCCCGACGGATCGGGGGGAAATCATGAGTCGCCTCCAAGAAGGCTTTGTTTCAATCCGCGCCCCCCTACGCGGGGGGGGGCGATAATGTTAAATAGCGGGGACTTACTTCAGGTGATGAGACCGTCGGAGGCTATCCATTTGATGGATGAGTCATCGACCTCGATGCGTCCTTGTTCGAGATAAATGGGAGTCCATCAGTCTTTTGCGGGGGAGAGGGTATCGAGGGGCGGGCGTTCAAAGATGGGCATGTTCGGTAAAGGCTGAAATTCTGAAAACTGAGAGTCGCTGCTCACCAGCAAGAAGGTAGCAGATTTCTAGGAAATTGACAAACTTAGCTAAGATGACTATATAAAGGAATGCAGGTTAAGATCCATGAGGCGAAGACGCATCTTTCACGGTTGATTGCGGCGGTGGAGAGGGGTGAGGAAGTGGTAATTGCCAGGCGGGATAAGCCAGTGGCGAGGCTGATTTTGGAAAAGCCGGTGAAGCCGGTGAAACGTTCTTTGGGCTTTGGTGCTGGGAAAGGGTATTTTTCGAAAGAGGCGATAGAATACCTGACGAATAATCCTGAGTTGGATAAGGAGATCGAGAAGGACTTTATAGACGCGGTGGATAAGGATTTTCCTGAATGAAAATTCTGTTGGATACGAATGCTCTTCTGTGGTGGTTTGTGGGAGATTCACGGTTATCGGCGCGGGCTTTGGCTGCGCTGGATGAGGCTGTGGAAGTGTATTTTACCATGGTGAGCCTCTGGGAGGTGGGGTTTAAAATGGGGAAAAGTGGATATGATTTTCCCATGCCTGCGGATTGGGAGGTGGCATTACCTGCTTTTGCGGAAAAATTCGATGTTAAGGAGACAACTTTCGGTGCGCGCCATTGTAAGCTGATTTCAGATTTGCCGCCCCATCATAAAGATCCGTTTGATCGGATGATTATTGCTCAGGCTTTGATCGAGCGACTGAAGGTCGTTAGCTCCGATGAGAAGTTCGAGAAATACGGAGTGAAAAGGATTTGGTGAGTCTCAGCCTGGGCGGTGGTGGCGGATGGGGCGGGCTTGGTAGGCGCGGGTTGCGAAGGAGGTTGGTTGATCGAGGAGGTGGAAATCGCCGGGTATGGAATCGGCCATGGCGGGTTCTTCCCAGCGCTCGAGTTCTGTGGCGATGGGGAATTCGGTATTTTCCCAGGCTGCTATTTTTTTGATGAGTAAGGTGGCGGCGGTTTTAGATTGAGAAATCGCCAACTGAGGTCAGCGTTCCGGTCGGGAAATATTAGGTGAACCGGTAGCGTTGGGTTGGGCTACGTGGGGAGTGAGCGGACCATCCCCACGCGGGTGGGGAAATCGCACACAATACGGAGAAGGGCGTTTCCAACCCCTTTGCGCAACCCAAGTCTTCCTCCGGTCTGAGTGGCCGAGGAATCAGCCCCCCACCGCATGACAGAAAGCGCCGGCGGTCAATCCGGCAGCCTCCGGATGGGTAGTTCTAATTGTCGTCGAGGGAATTTATAATTGTCGCTGGACAGCTGACCAACCCCAAGACTCCAAGCTTCAATGAGACCCCCCAACGGATCGGGGGGAAATCATGAGTGGTCTCCAAGAAGGCTTTGTTTCAATCCGCGCCCCCCTACGCGGGGGGGCGATAATGTTAAATAGCGGGGACCCCATTCAATCCGCGCCCCCGCGTAGGGGGCGATTAGAGTTTTTCTGGATACTTGATGATACATGGCTGTTTCAATCCGCGCCCCCCCGCGTGGGGGAGCGATCAGATTTCCTCTCCGCCATCCATCTCCCTGGCGAGTTTCAATCCGCGCCCCCCCGCGTGGGGGAGCGATATTCCGAGTGCGTGGTTAAGGATGCAGGCAAGGTGTTTCAATCCGCGCCCCCCCGCGTGGGGGAGCGATTGTCGCGGCTTTCACCCGCAGCCGGGAACACCCAGTTTCAATCCGCGCCCCCACGCGTGGGGGAGCGATTCGTAGCCCGTTACCGGATGATTTACCGGGGAAAGTTTCAATCCGCGCCCCCCCGCGTGGGGGAGCGATGAGTAGGCCGGCGGCTTGTTCTTGGATCTCTGGGTTTCAATCCGCGCCCCCCCGCGTGGGGGAGCGATTGGCTGCGTCGCCTTGGTTTCCCACTAGGTCGTCGTTTCAATCCGCGCCCCCCCGCGTGGGGGAGCGATCAATTCTCTTTATACACAATGGCAGCGTTTGGAGGTTTCAATCCGCGCCCCCCCGCGTGGGGGAGCGATGTTTGTAGTTCGGAAGATGCTGAACAAGGCGCAGTTTCAATCCGCGCCCCCCCGCGTGGGGGAGCGATTCGTCCATCCCGGCATCACGCAAACCTTGGAAGGCGTTTCAATCCGCGCCCCCCCGCGTGGGGGAGCGATCAGCTCTTTCGGACAATCCTAAGAGAAAAGCAAAGTTTCAATCCGCGCCCCCCCGCGTGGGGGAGCGATCGCGAACATCCACCAACCGACCGCAGCTGCGATGTTTCAATCCGCGCCCCCCCGCGTGGGGGAGCGATTGCAACAAGCCGGGAAGCAGGCGCGGGAACGGAGGTTTCAATCCGCGCCCCCCCGCGTGGGGGAGCGATTAGCGCTGAATACTTTCATTTCGCGCATCGCTTTGTTTCAATCCGCGCCCCCCCGCGTGGGGGAGCGATTGCCCGCCCGCCGATGCCACACGGAGCATGTTGGGGTTTCAATCCGCGCCCCCCCGCGTGGGGGAGCGATGGCTGAGATTCGCCCTTTACAATGTAGGATGCAGTTTCAATCCGCGCCCCCCCGCGTGGGGGAGCGATTC
>Ga0209390_10001568_pt1 | contig 43474 bp, 49 predicted proteins | sample BON01_FD_187212 | JGI IMG/M metagenome (GOLD analysis project Ga0209390, IMG submission 187212) | Freshwater microbial communities from Lake Bonney liftoff mats and glacier meltwater in Antarctica - BON-01 (SPAdes) (version 2) | ecosystem: Environmental > Aquatic > Freshwater > Ice > Glacier...
AACCCAGATTATAAAGATTGCAATTCCAAGTTCTCTCAAAAATGTTTAGATATTCATAGAAATACACTCGCAGGAAACGAACGAGAAGTATACTATCCGAAAGTGATCCATGTATTAGCTAGAGAAACCGCAGGTGGACTTTCCAGTAAACTTATACAAATAAAATGAATTATGAGCGATTCGTTCTTTAAGTAGGAAATCCAATAAGTCTTATAAGTCTTGGGAAACAAATCATTATTAATAGGTTGAAATATTTTTCGGACATTTATAAAATGTCCAAAAAGTAAAAGCAGGGCAATAAAATATCATGAAAATACGATTTACAGCATTATGATGCGAAAATGACGAATCTATAGAAAATATTGTTAGCATAATATTTTGCGTATTTTATCGGAGTTTTTTTTAGACCTAAATATCAATCATATAAATCACATTTAGGAGTATGAAAAAGTCTGAAAAAAACGCCGATATATTTTTATGTGAACCTTGCCAATTTAGGAGTGATAAATTATCAGAATGGAATAGACATCTTACCACACAAAAACATTTAGGAGTGATAAATAGTCCAGAAAAACACCAATATTTTGTATGTAAAAAGTGTGACGTAACATGTAGCACATTATCAAAATGGAATAGACATATTGCAACACAAAAACACATGAAATTACAAAAAGGCTCAGAAAAACGCCAGACCTTATTTGCTTGTAAAAAATGCAAGAAAACATATACTACCCAAGGTAATGTTAATCGTCATGAAATCAAGTGTGAAACTGGTATAATCGATCGTTTACTGAATGATAATATAGAATTGCGTAATCTCATTGTAGAACAAACAAATACAAATTCAAAGACAATAGAAACGATTCTTTTACAAAATAACGAAAATATTACTAAGATTATGCTTCAAAATAAAGAAACAATAATTGAATGCTGTAAACCGATCAATAATAATACAGTAATCCATCAAACTAATAATAACAATCAAAAATTCAATATCCAAATATTTTTAAATGAAACCTGTAAGAATGCAATCAATTTCTCTGATTTTATAAATAATATTCAGATTTCCTACGAGGACTTGGAGAACAATGCACAACTAGGTTTTGTAGGTGGTATTTCAAAGATATTTTTAGATAATTTGAAACAGCTGGATGTAACCGAGCGCCCTATCCACTGTACGGACGTGAAACGTGAAACAATATACATCAAAGATGAAAACACATGGACCAAACAACCAGATGACAAGAAACTACAAAAAGCGATACAAACAGTTTCTTATAGAAGTATGGGAAAGTTGGCAGAATGGAAACAGGAGAACCCAGATTATAAAGATTGCAATTCCAAGTTCTCCCAAAAATGTTTAGATATTCATAGGAATACACTCGCAGGAAGCGAACGAGAAGTATATTACCCGAAAGTGATCCATGTATTAGCTAGAGAAACCGCGGGTGGACTTTCTAATACACTCATATCAATAAAATAGGATAGATGGGTAACTCTCGCTAAAATACGTTAAATCGTTTTGCTAATTCTTGATTTTTCATGAGAGTTATATCTAAATTATATAGACCAGTTAATTTAGTCGAGTTATATTCATTTAAAACCATAGCTGGGTTCAATGGATATTTCCAGCGTTTCAGTCCTACAAGTTTTGCATCTAAAATACCGAGATCAACCTTGGTTTCTGCACCTTTTAGATAAGGAATCTGATATGATCTTACCATCTTACCATCAATATAAGCATTCACAAAAGATTTGTCAGTTTTTATATTTTCCACAGTTACAATAACATGTACCCACTTTTGTAGAGGGAAGTTACTCATAATTTCGTAGTTATTATTACCTCTATTAATTTTAAGAGCACTATTTTTAATATAAATTTTTAATTCATCCTTACGTTCAAATAAGGTATTTTCTTGTGTTATTAATTTATTAATATTTAACCACATCCCGTAAGAGAATTCATCCGACTTCGAAACTTCAATATCGATATTTTGTAAATTCATATCAGTATTATAGACAAGTGAAATTTTACCCTCAAGATACCCAAAAACGATGTAGTATGTAATTATTAAAACACTAAAAATAGCGAGTAGAATTAAAACAATATTATCCATCTAATATTGTTCTATATTTTTTTTATCTTACATATTTGCCAGCACGGGTGAATGAATCCACTGTGAATATAACGAAAACGCCAAGCAATACATATAGAATGAACTCCTCTGTAACATTTGAAGTTTTTTCCATTTGTTGTTGTTCTAGGAGGTGTATCATATAGTTTATTTTTTCCATGAGCTTATCATCACCGCTACTAGATACTCCCATTTTAGCATAATATGGGTCTTTTTTTTGAAAAAGGGGTTGAGAATTATAAGTTTGTGTGTAGTTACTAAGATTCGCTAAATTAATATCATTCGCTGAATATTTATCCGTCATTGGTTCTTTGGAAGGAGGAGGAGGAGGAGGATTAATATCGACTGGGTCAACTTTAGAAACAGTTATTTCTGGACGATAATTCGGTTCATAATCAGCTAGTTTATTGCCGTCATTGTCACTTGATAATTTACTGAGTAACTGGGTTACTTTAGAAGACATAACCTTATTATTTTGTTCCGTTTCTAGTATAGACTCGTGTATATCATATTCGTCCGAAATCGGTTTAGCGCCGGGACGACGAATAGTAGGTTCTCTTTTTTTTAATGGTCCATCTGGAACCCAATTTGACATATTTAACGAGGTCATATTCTAATATATTAGTAGAATAATTATTTATGATATAAATGTATAATGATTGCTGATTTCGTATTGATATTATTAATAGCACTTTTTGTATTCTATCCAGAAAGGATGATACCATTCAGTTACACCAGTTTAGGCAGATTATTAGCAGTAACCACCATCATATATTATACTAGTATTGACTTAATATTAGGCATTTTTGTCTGTGTTCTCACAATGTATTATTATCAGCTGGATAACTTTGAACATATGCTAAATATATCTGAAGGATTCTTATGGGAAATGACGTTTACTCCATACGATCAGGAGGTGTACAATAGACTCAGTAAAGAATTAATAGAAGACCAAAACAGGTTTAGGAGAACAAATTGTTCTAAAGGTGCATTGCTAAACAAGGGTGTTCCTGTCAATATTGAAATGTCCGAACATGTATTCCCCGAATTAAAGTTCATTGGTCCAGCATGTAATCCATGCGACACTAAGTGTGCGTTCTCTATAATCGCAAATAAAATAACTTTAGAAGATGAATTGCAACGACAAAAAAGTTCGCGTATTTGAAAATTTTATTCCTCTAATATGTTATAGATGAAGTTCCAATACAATTTATTGAACGTTGTAAATAATCACGTCCAAACTATTAATAATAGTAAAATTTTTGCTGGGTTGATGATAATAATATTGAATATTGCATCTCGGTTCGTGAATTTAAAATTAAGTAAAAATGTAGAATTGTATTTGAAACATACATTTAGTAAACAGATATTAGTATTTGCGATTGCTTGGATGGGGACTCGTGATATATATGTGGCATTGTTAATTACAATTGGTTTCATAGTTTTGGTAGATTATTTATGTAATGAAGATAGCAAACTTTGTTGTATTCCAGAGGCATTTACGCAATATCATTTAGACTTGGACAATAAAGTAACTGAAATAGAAGTAAACAAAGCAAAGGAAGTTTTAGAACGAGCGAAGAAACAGGGTGTAGAGGTGAATATGAAATAATACGCGCAAAAAAAACATGATGTATAGTATAGGAATGTCAGAAAGTAAAGACCAAATTGTAATTGATACAATTAATATTTTGATGTCTACTAATATACCAGGTAAGAATGATATATCATTGACATCAAAAAATATTGTAGGAACTTCATTGAACGCAACAAGGTATAATGAATACCCATATATAACAAAGTCAGTTAAAATAAAGGGCAAATTCGGCACCTATGATGAAATACTAGATTTTTTTTTTATAAAGGAAGTTTTTACGAAAAACGTGAATTCAATAAGTAAATCAGATGACCCAAATAAGCCCAAGTCTGTTGATAATACAAACATGAATAAACCGGATAAAGAAAAAGCACGAAAGAATTTTCAAAAAGAAACAGATGAATATTATGTAAAAATTTTGAATTATAACATAAATAAGATGTTGAACTTATTGTTTACTACATATCCATTATCAGGAAATATATTCAATACAGTTGAAAATACAGTTGAAAATGCAAGTGTAACAAAACTGAATAACACACTTAACTATTCATATTTGAATATTGAATCGAAACCATATACAATATCTAAGGTAATATGGATAAATGATATATACAATCATTATCTAAGTAAACGATTAGTAAAAAATTATAATGAATTCGATTCTTGGAAACAAGAAGAAAAACGTAATATATCTAATAATTTAATCGAAAATGAAACGAAATTAAAGAATATAATATCAGGTGTTGAAAATTCAGGATCTATTCCAGGTATTATCGAATCAGACATAAAAACTATAGGGGAGTATTTTATGAATGTATCAAATTGGAATAGTCAAATACAATCGTTATCAACAGTAACTATTCGTCAGGCGATGGGACTGTTTTATGCACATTTAGTTATGTTACGATGTGAATGGATAAAAGAGTTTCCCGACAGTGAACATTGTATTACTGATAATTATTTAAATATGGATAAATACACAATGGACCCCGCACCCACGAATAAAAAAGGACCAGTTAAAAAGCTAATCGACAAAAATGAATATGAAAATATGAAGAAACGTGTGATTGATATAAATGAATTCATGAATACTACACGTACAAGAAGTACATACAACATACACGAATCACGAGAATTTATGATTGAATTAAATCGTGTATCTAAAATAGTAATAGGAAGTAATTTAGTTTCAATTTCAAGCACCGTTCAGGACTTAATCAAAGATTTATACGAGAATAATGAGAAATACAATATATCAGAAAATAATGAGAAATATATAAATGATAACAATATTATATTTGGTAACGACAAATACAACAATGAGAATTTCAAGACACTATCCAATTTATTTATTAAAGACTTTGAATTGCTTAAGAAAAACATAAACTTTACCGATATTGAAAAAGACAATTTTACCTTTGATGATACAAAAAATATTATAGATAAATTACAAGAACCAAGAAACATTACAATAAAGGATACATTCGGAATAATCTATGATAATAATAATGTTAAAATACCCAAATATGAGATATATACGTATATTGATTTAATTGACGGAAAGGTTACTGACCAAAATAAAAATAATTTAGACTTATGTAACTTCAGAGATGAATTATTGTTTATAAAATTTACACAATTACAAAATAACGAAAACAAAAATATAATACAACACGATCCTCTCGTAAAAATGTTACAAGACAAACCCACAAAAAAAAATGATACTATTGCCACTACCAAACCAATACGAGGTGGGGTAAAGACCAAGAATTTATATTACGAAGTAAAACAAAACAAGACACGAAAAAAAAAATTATAGACTTTCCATAACGTGTGTAAATTTAAATATATATATTTGTAGTGATTTTTTTTGTGTTTATTTTATTTTTTGAAAACTGGTTTACTATCCTTGTAAGACCCAACCTCTATGCTAACATCACCGTTGGTATCTACACCATAAATTACACCTGAAATCTCATTTGATGTGTAGTATGTTTTACCCTTAATTATAACTTCATATACTTCCTCTTCTTCCTCTTCTTCCTCTTCTTCCTTCGATTGGACTTCTTCCTCTTCTTCCTTCGATTGGACTTCTTCTTCCTCTTCCTGAGCCTCTTCCTCTTCTTCAACTTGGACTTCTTCCTCTTCCTCTTCTTCCTCTTCTTCAACTTCCTCTTCTTCAACTTCTTCAACTTGGACTTCTTCCTCTTCTTCAACTTGGACTTCTTCCTCTTCTTCCTCTTCTTCAACTTGGACTTCTTCCTCTTCTTCAACTTGGACTTCTTCCTCTTCTTCAACTTGGACTTCTTCCTCTTCCTCCTCTTCTTCAACTTGGACTTCTTCCTCTTCTTCAACTTGGACTTCTTCCTCTTCCTCTTCATCTTCCTTTTCCTCAGCCTCAGCTTGGACTTCTTCATCTTCCTCAGCTTGGACTTCTTCATCTTCCTCAGCTTGGACTTCTTCCTCTTCCTCGGCTTCTTCCTCAACTTGGACTTCCTCATCTCTGATTTGTTCTGTAAGTTTTGTATTTTCTTCGGTAATAATAATCCTGATATTTTCTTTCTTAATTTTTATAGATGGTAAATCATGAAATGTATCGTCGTCATTATAATCATCGTTACTAGTGAGATCAATAATATCCTCATCTTCGTCCTCATCTCGTTTATTTTTAGATGCGCATTTTCGGTTGGAATCGAATAATGGTAAGTTATTCGAAATTAATCTCACAAGTCGTTTAAGTTCCTTGGTTCGGCGTTTCAATTTCTTATTTTCTTTCAAAAGTTGCTTTACAAATGGCAACTTTTGAATATATATAAAGTTTTCGGTAGCTGATGACATATTAATTGGTATTTTTAATGTAATATGAAAGTTATATTCGACAATCAATTTTTCGTTGATTAAATTCAAAAAGAGTATAAAATTGCAATGTAATAGGGATAAAAGCAAATATCTATGACAATCCAAATTTATCTCGCATAATACTGGATTTACTTGGACCGGGTTTTTTCTCACTTTGTCGTTTCACTTTATATACACTAGTAGTGTTGCTTTGTGATGCATTAGAATCTCCATAAATATTCAATATAAAATTGTCATTATCTTCGAACAGTTCAGGTAGGACACGAGTCATGGGTTTATCTATAACCAATAATAGATGTTCTGTTTTTAGAAGTTTTCTGTATTCTTGGATAGTAAGATTTCCGAAATATTTATCCAATAAATAATGTGGGTCTGGGGCAGGCTTAATATTATTTTTATAATTGTAAACCTTGCTATATATTTGATTCAATAAATGATATCTCTCAAATTTCGTGGAATCATCTATGTTCTCTTTCATAAGATGTGCGACAGCACATTCAGGTCTACAAAACGAACCATATCCAAAAATTACATCATCCATCTCATGTTTAGGTATGTAACATGGTGGGTTATCAAATTCATAAGTACACCAAAAACATGATGATTTTTTATCCTGTAATGTATTTTTATATAATTTTATTTTCAATTGTTTGAGTTTTGTATTTACATCCTTCATGTTTATGTCATGATCCTCTACAACTACCTTATCTTTTTTACTACATGTCTGACATACAGAATTTCGTGCAGAATATGCAACATCATCAATTGCTTGTTTATCTGTATTGAGTTCATATTCACTAAATGCTCCGCGAATTTCATCTCTATTGTATGTTTTTATCTCAGGAGGCATGTCAGGATTATATGTAAGTTCAGAACCTATGACATTCGTTTTAATTTCAATAAGATCATTCAATGAACATTTCAAATGTAAAATAACATTAATAATTGTATTTGAGTCTGGTTCTGGTTCGACGATTTTTGTAATCAGTTTTCCGCCCTTTGGTTTTCGTCCTCTTTTCTTGACTTCATGTACTACATCTGCAGTATTAATTTCTTCCTTTTTTTTACGACCACGTTTTTTTTTTTCTATTATATCAGACATTATTATATTAGTGAATAGTATCTATAATTTATATTGTTTTATAAAGTGTTTTTCCGTAAAACTATAAAAAGGATAACATACATTATATGTAAATGGACGCTACGATACCATGGGTTGAAAAATATAGACCATCTAAATTTGATAAGATTGTTCTAGACCCACTTAATCGCACAATGTTTGAGAATATATTAGAGCATAAATATTTTCCAAATTTACTATTATATGGTCCTCCTGGGACTGGCAAAACAACTACAATTATAAATATAATAAACGAATTTCAGTCTAGACATTATAAAATAAACAAAAGTCTAATCATTCACTTAAATGCATCAGACGAACGCGGTATTGATATAATACGGAATCAGATTCATTCATTTGTTAAGACGCGAAATTTATTCGAGAATGGATTGAAATTTGTTATATTAGATGAAGTCGATTATATGACAAAAAATGCACAACATGCATTGAAATATTTATTACAAACATGTACTCCTAATGTGAAGTTTTGTCTCATTTGTAATTATATAAGTAAGATTGAAACGTCGTTACAAAACGAATTTGTGTGTATACGATTTAATCAATTACCAAAATTGGATATTTATAATTTTATAAAGACAATTTCCGTCAACGAGAACATGCATCTAAATGATGATACAATCGACACAATACAGTCTATTTACGAATCTGATATCCGCAGTATGATAAATTTCATTCAATTGAACCAAAACCTTTCAAAAATGGACTGGGATGGTAAGATAATAAATACGCAGATATTAGAGAAGATAGATAAACAATTAAATGATGTTAAAATGCCCATACATGATGTTATACAATTTATACACGATAATAGTATATGTATAAATATGGATAAATCCACAATAATGAATAATTATTTTGACTATATAATACGGAATAAACCAACTTATGTTTCAAGTGAATTTCTAAATATAATAAGCGAGATATTACACTGTTCCGATCCAAAACCAGATGTTACAATGGTATATGCATGTCATCAATTGCGCAGATTATACACAAAACTTGGGCTAGTTGCGAATTGATCTATACGCTTAGATAGATGCTTCATAAAATCATTAGGTGGAGTGTTTTGAATAGTAGATGTTGAATTTTCATTATTGTCATATATATAACGTCTTTCATTCGGTATTTCAATCGGTTTACTCGTATATATCGGAACCGTAGTATTACTGGGCAATTGTTTAGTTACGCTAAGCATTTATACATTATTATTATATATTTTATTGAAAAAATTGAATCTATATTTTAATTATTATTATGTATGTAAAGTAATACAATTAAAAATGAATATTGATGAAGAATGGCTCGAATATTTGGAAAATGATACGGTTACTTCTATTGTAGAACCGAAACCAGAGTTGGTTGATTCTTTGGAATTTTCAGAATTATCTATATCGACTAAAACTAAGGTTTTATTTATAAACCAACCTATAGAAATCAACACTATATTCTGGCAAATACCGATTATAGAGTATTGGAAGCGGGAAACAGGGGTTATAAAAAAACAGATAAAAGTCGTATCAAAGGACCTTATAGAGTTTGAAGAACTCAAACAGAAATTGGTCGGGATAGGTTATTATGTAGACAATATCATTAAACAAATTGATAATCCTGCTGCAAGACGCATAAAATTCAAGGATGAACGCAAAATTACAGTTGGTATTTCACGTAAGGATATCATTAATTCACGGGGTAAAATTAAGAATGCGTTTTATAATTGTTTTGCGATGATACTAAGATTTCCATATCAAGGTAAATACAAAGAGATACACGTGAAGGTATTTAACACTGGAAAATTAGAGATACCTGGAATTGTAAATGTAGAGATTCTAGATATAGTAAAGGTAATGATACTAAAAATATTAGAACCTCATTTAACAAAGTCCGTTTTGTTTATAGAAAATGAGAACGAAGATGATGACAATGTATTAATAAATTCGAATTTCAACTGCGGGTTTTTCATAAATCGTGATAAACTTCATACTATTTTGAGAAGCGGGAAATATGGAATTGAAGCTGCATATGACCCGTGTAGTTATCCAGGCGTAAAATGCAAATTCTATTTCAATAATGAATTGGGATTTAATAATGAAAAGCAAAACGGTAGAATAGAGTCAGGCGACCCTAACATGAAAATGAGCGAGCTCACTGATAATAAAAAATACACCGAAGTATCGTTTATGATTTTCAGGACTGGCAGTGGGTTGATTGTAGGAAATTGTTCAGACAAGATCCTATTCTATATATTTGATTTTATAAAAAACATACTTGAAACTGAATATCCCAATATTAGGGTTCCTAATGAAATTCCTATAGTAAAAGACAAATCACTTAGACTAAAGAAACGAATTGCTATTGTCTCGGATGAGTATTATAAAGAGATCAGTGGCTAATCATCAACCATTTACACCATTGTTTCAAATTCAAACCCAAACTATTATTTATGTCGCGAATTTTATATATTTTTTGAATATCGAGATCGGTATATTTTTTCTTCTTCAACATCGAATATATTTCACATAAGAATGATTCATATTCTGTATTATCCATTTTGCGAAGCTTGGCAATTTCCAGACAGAACAATATAGTTTCATAATCAACCCGAAAACAATTTATTATTGTCTGTTTTTTAATCGTTCTCATTTCACCAGACCATATTATACTGTCGGTTAATTTAGAAACCATTGCATATTTTACAGTTGGTTTTGTATTATCAATTGGGGTTAGTTGATAAATAGTTTTACTATATAAAAATTGTATAGCATCCGTATAATTTAAATCGTGATTTGCGTTTGTATTATCCATTTGTTCCAAATATTCCAAATAAAATACATATGCGTTTTGTGAATTAAGAAATGATGTACATAGATTATTTGTGTAAATATAAGTAATTTGGAAAATATGGGTTATTGCCCTAAATCCGCTATATATTAGGAACTCGCGATTTAAATTACCCATCATGTATTTAGATTTTTGCATCCTGTCTAAATACTCGAGAATTATATCCAAATATATAAACATATAATCCGAAGTTTCTTGGTCCATTTAACTATATACTCTATAAAGTATTTAAAGTGTATTTTAATAATATTAATTATAATGAGTTCAATTGTTGCAGCATCAACCACCGATAATGGTTATCGTCTTCCTGAAGTAGGCACACTATTACACGCTATGAAACTTGCAATTGTTGAGGATAAACCAGTTCTTATGGACTACTGGACTGGTTCTCTCGATAAGACTGCATTGATTGGTGTTAAAGAAGATAATGAGAAGTTACTTGTGAAAAGTGAAGAGGAATATACAAGTCCGATTGCCAAGATTTTCAAAGTAGGAAAGGAATATATTATAATGACGGAGAATTCTATATATCTTGTGGATTTAGCTATTCCAACCAAGAGAATTTCTTCCTAAAAAAATCCTAATGTAATGATACATAATATGTTATGTGTATTATTACAATATCTCAGATATTTTCTTAATCTGTTCGAGTGTCAAAGTATCAGGGAATGCAATATCGAATTCAATTATCAAATTCCCGGTATTTGTATCGCGTTTCATTCCATAGTCAGCAATCGTTTTTTTGAAACCAGGTTTAATTATAAACGGATTAATATTATTTTTGAATGATAATGATTTATCGTTAATATGTTTGATATCAAATTCAAATCCACATAATGCTTCTTTTAATGTGATAATTTTACTATAAATAAGATCCAACCCACGACGTTTAAATAACGTATCATTTGATATTTTAATATGAATTTTTATGTCCCCTCCTATTGTATTATTTATTGTATTTCCACTACCTTGAATTATAATGAATTCATGCTCGTCAATCCCAGCTGGAAGTGTAACATATAAACTGAATTTTTCATTGGTCCGTATATTATTAATCAAACTCCAACGTTCTAATTCAAGCGGAAAGCTACCACCTAAGTAGGCTTGGATTAGAGTTATACTAATTGTTGCGATAATAGGTGCAGGTTTGTTTATTGTTTGAAAAAAATGACTTGGATTTCCTTGAAACGCATGCGAATTATTACTAAAAAATGATTTGAATATATCATTAACATCTCTAAATTGTACTTGGTTTGCACTACTCCCGTTCAATTGCGCATTATAAGTTTGTCTTTTTAATGAATCCGATAAAATCTCGTTCGCCTCATTTACTTCTTGAAATTTAGCACTTGCTTTTGGATCTGTATTTCGGTCTGGATGAAATTGAAAAGCTAATTTTTTATATGCCTTTTTTATAGTTTCTTCGGATGCGTCGACTGATACCCCCAATATATCGTAATGTGTCATTTTTTATACTATTCAAAACCCCTAATTTTTATATATATTTTTAGTGTAATATATATAAAAATTCACCGATTATACTATTATACTCAATGAAAGATATACCACAAACATTTATATCAAAATATAAACCTTATCGGATAGATGACTTCCAATCATCTAGTGAATTCTTAACCATTTTTAGGGCATTATTTACGATGGACGATTTAAATATACTTTTTGTAGGTGATACAAATTCAGGAAAAACTAGTTTTATATATGCAATTATAAGAGAATATTACGGCATCGCAAATGATAATCCACTACCAGAGAACAATATAATGTTCATTAATAATCTAAAGGAACAGGGTATTAATTTTTTCCGAACCGAAATGAAGACATTTTGTCGTTCTCATAGTTCCATTTATGGAAAGAAGAAGATGATACTAATAGATGATATGGATAGCATAAACGAACAAAGTCAACAAGTATTCCGTAACTATATAGACAAATATAAACGGAATGTAAATTTCATATTTACATGTGCAAATACTCAGAAGATAATTGAAAGTATACAATCCCGCATTCACATATTGTATATAAAATCATTGAATCGGTCACAAATCCATGCTATAACAGACAGAATTATCGAAAACGAATCTATAAACATTGACGAACCAGCAAAGGAATATATTTTAAGGATTTCAGATGATGTAATACGCAATGTTATAAACAACTTGGAAAAGGTATATATATATAGTCTTGGTAAAACAGAGAGTGTATCTATTGAGATCTGCAAACAATTATGTTCTAATATTTCGTTACAGCAATTTGAAGCATACATAGAGTCGTTTCATGAGGGTGATATATCAAAATCTATAAAAATATTATATAATATACACGATTATGGGTATTCAGTTATTGATATATTGAATTATTTTTTTATTTTTATAAAAGTCACTGATCTACTAGATGAAACACAAAAGTATAAAATAATACCCATCATTTGTAAATACATCACTATTTTTAATAAAATACACGAGAACATAATTGAACTTGCTTTGTTCACAAATGAAATTTCTAAACAATTCCAAAATGTGTAATAAAGCTAATGTCAAACTAATGTATAGGATGTCGAATAAATTATTTTGTAAAAAAATAGATATTCAAATATTACGTAGTTTTTTTGACAAAATTTCTTATGAAAAACATGGCAGTTATACGATAGATTACAATGCATACAAAAAGATGATATTTCATGATTTATATCCAATATTTTGCGATTTTGTCAAATCACATTATTATAAGTCAAAGCACTTTTACATAGACCGCGAATTAACTTACAATACATTTACTACGATAATACGCCAGATTTGCAATTATAATTGTATAATATATACATCTACTATACGATATGTGGAATCTATTTATCATAATGAATATACCATTTTTATGGAAGATATTCCCCATAAAAATATACAAAGTTAATGTATATCATGCTTAAATCAAAAGATATTATTCATTCGGGATTCGCGATTGCTTTAATTCTATTATCTAGTTATGTCGGTAATCGTTTTCGTCAAAGTTTTGGGGAGAGAACAAACGATGAATATGATTTAATAAAAAAATACTTGTTGAATGAATCGCCGTTATATGGAATGAACAAACCGAAAATATGGATTCACACAAAGTACGATATCAATGCGAGAAATTGGAAAGAATCGCATGCCCGTAATACTCACAATTTGAATCAACCGTATTTACATTTGACTATTCAATCCATTATAGATCATTGTGGCGATGATTTTCATGTTTGTCTTATAGATGATAAGACATTTAGTAATTTAATACCTGGATGGGAAGTTGATGTTTCCATTCTAGCCGAACCGATGAAATCTCAGATACGTGAGTTGGCTCTAGCACAGTTAGTTTATATATATGGGGGTATGCTAGTGCCAAATTCATTTATATGTACTAAAAATCTAAAGAGTATTTACGCAGATGGACTATACGGTGGTACTCCATTTGTATGTGAGACAATTAATCGGACTGCTAATTTATTAGAGCAGAAACAGAAGACACTATTCATTCCTGATTTATATTTTATGGGAGCTAAACGTGAAGATGCGACTATGTATGAATTAGTGGAATATCTGAAGTCTCGTAACAAATCGTTGCATTCGTCATTCGAACCCACTTTCTTAGGTGAGAGTAATCAATGGTGTTTAGATTCCATACGTTCGAAAAAAATGAATCTTATCGGTGGCGAGAGGATCGGTATTAAAACAAAGGGAGGCAAACAAATTCTTTTGGAAGATCTAATGGAAGAAAAGGACTTGGATTTATCAACAGATTGCTGTGGAGTTTATATACCAGCAGACGAGGTATTACGGCGAACAAAATACAATTGGTTAGCATTTATTTCAAAATATGAATTATTAAAATCAGATATTGCAATCTCTAGGTATATTGGTATGACATCAGCGTATCGTCCAAGTATTATACCGAGCGCAGTTTCCTTATAACACAAAAACCCGGAAAATTGATTCATAATATCTCAAAAGAAATAAAGGACATCTAACCATCATCATCCTAATAACTAAAACCAAAACTAAAACAATGAACTGCAAAATGAACATTTTCATCCCTTATATCTTCACCACCATTGGTGAAGATAAAATCAAACACGTCATCGAGAATCAAGAACTTCTCGGAACAGTTGAAAAAATTGATATAATTGAGAAGTTTGACGGTAAGACTGGCAAACCATTCAATTTAGCATATGTCCATATGTCTACTTGGAATCATACCCAAAACGCTGTTGATACAATCAATGAGATTAAAAATAACGGTAAGAAAATCGTATATTACACTCAAAACCAAAAAGGACCATATTGGTCACTAGTTGAGAGCACTTATAAAAATAAAAAACATAATATGGCAAGCTCGGAATTTCCTCCTCCACTAAAATTGGTTCGTCATAAACGAATTTCACAATTGATTCATGAATTTGATGATTTTGATTCATGCCCTTGCAACACCCCTGTCTACGATGCAAATATCATGCCAACCGCAATTAATCTTACTTCGATATTTGATTCTGCATTTGATTCCGAATTCGAGAATGAGTTTGAACCTGAACTTGAAACCGATGGACTTGTACATGAGAGTTATGTAGTAAAACTCGAGACCGAGATTGAAACATTACGTCATATCATTCATGACATGCATAATACTATGCTTGAAGAAACCTATGGATGTGGCGTTTAAACCATTGAAGATTGAAAATGGCACATTTTCATTCTCCAATGGTCGGATACCGTCAATGTTTTGAAATGGCGACCCTTCGGGTCGTGCCATTTTAAATCTTCGGTGGTATAAATGATGAAATATATAATATGAAAATTAAAATTAAAAAAATAAGAAAAAAAAATAAAACACTGAAGAGTGTGATGGATTTACTAAATTCATCTTTTTTTCTTTGTTTATAATGAAACAACTTAAAGTTGTCTCATTTTACATATTCAAGGATAAATGAGTGAAGATGACTTACATAGTGTAGTTGATCGATTAAATATCAAATATACTAATGATCCATATATGTTAACTAGACTCACTAGTTTTATACACAATCAACTACCTAATATAATGGAATCAATTGATTTACAACGTCAACAGCGAGTGGTTCGTATAGAAACTCTGAATGTAGAATTTGATTCATTTATAAAATCATTTATGACAAATAATAAATATTTTTACGTTTCATCAACTGAGAAATTCTTTTACTATGATGGTTTGCATTACAAGTTATACAGTGAGGATGGTATTCTGTATCATATTTTAACATCCATTACAAATGACAGAAATCTCATGTCATGGAAATATAAGACCAAGGTATCTATAATGAAGCGCATTAAAGATAATCCTCTATTGTCGTCTGTTCCCGAATCTGATACGATCCAAAACGTAATCATGTCATTATATCCAACGTTTTTTTCGAGCAAGACAGCAGTCAAGTATTTTTTAACCATATTAGGCGACAATATATTAAAAAAAAGGACAGATTTGATACATCTATTACCGGCATATGCAAAATCATTCATTAGAGAATTGAATAACTTTTGCCAGATACATATCGGAGTCAACTTAATGCAATCATTCCGTTTGAAATATCATGAACATGAATATACGAATTGTAGATTGGTATATATGCATGAAACTGTGAAGTATGAAAATATATGGAGAAATTTATTCGAAGAAATTGGCATTGACATTATTTCGGTTGCAGTACATTATTCAACACGATACGATTCATCAGATGAATATATTTTAAATAATCAAGATACTGTATTACAATCATACGTTTCGTATTTATCGACAAGAACAGTTACCGATTTAGTGAATGGATTTTTAGGGAAATACATAGTGCACGATAAGACCTATGGCGATACCATAACATGGAAGAATCTTCAATATTTATGGAAACATTTTTTGAATGCAAATAAACTTCCAATGGTATTATTTCAAACGCCACTTAAAAATGAAGTTATTAGATCTCTCGGAGAAAATTATATCGAATCGAGTGATACATTCCAATGTATTTTCAGTAAATATTTACCAGATATTCAACGATTTATAAAATTCTGGGACGAAACAATGGTTGAGGATGATTCTGAATCGGGTCTTGAATTAGAGGAAATTCGTTCCTTATATAATAAATGGGGATCGCATAGTATTAGTGACGAACAGATTATAGACTTAATACAGTATTTTTATCCGAATGTAAATATAGAAAATGAAAAATACATTCAGGATACAAGATGCTCGCTATGGAACAAAAAGAAACATCTTGCGTCGGTTTTCACATATATTCGTAAAGAATGGAGTGATAAAAGTTCAGATTTAACAGTATATGACGCATATTTGTTTTACTGTAAGCGCTATAAAAAACGTAAAATATCCGAATCTATATCTGGACTTATAGTTCACAAATCATATTTTGAGAATTATGTAAATCATAGTCTATCGGCATATATTATCGAACCTGGAGTCATATCAAAATCATGGTTTACTATAATAGTGCCCTTGGATATTTACACCCTTGAATAATTTACCTATACATGTATTACAGATTCGCTATCGTTTGCGATTTACATATTCCAAATGTTTTTCTATGCCATTGTGTGATGCCATGTTCCTTTATACCATTCATATGTTTGACTGTGCCATAACCCATATTTTCATGAAGTGAATATCTGGTTTTTAACAGCGGAACTTCTTCACATAGATCTAGAATATATTCATCATGGGCATTTTTAGCCAAAATCGATGCGGCAGCGATGAACGAATATGTTCCATCGCCTTTTTCAATAGTAACGCTCGGGATTTCGCGGAGTGTTTCTGTTATATTATCAAATATGGTATAAGGTGGGAAATCATTGCCATCTATGACCAACTGAACGCCAATTCCATTTGAATTCATATCATTCAACACTTGGTGTATAGAGTTACGCATGCTTTTCAATACAGCTTGTCTTATATTGATTTCATCAATAACCGATGCTTCTATAAAATCAATGTGCCATGCTACGGCGTGTTCTTTAATATAATCAGATAATTCTCGCATTTTTATTCGCGATTTTATTTTTTTACTATCTTTCATCCAATCATGATGAAATGCTACATCTTTAGGTAGAATAACCGCGGCGGTATATACACGACCGAACATAGGACCGCGAGCACATTCATCAACCCCGATTTCATATTCATTGGATGGGTCATATATCGGAATAAGAGACATTTTTTTTATTTACGTATAATATATACGTAATGTTTAATTTCAATTTTAAACTAAAATTAACACCTGTATGGTTGTTATTAATACTATTATCGGCTTTAGTGATTGCTGTAATTTATGGCGTAAACACATATAAAGAAGGAATGGTTACATTCAAACGAGACGACAATGTATTACGTAGTATCGTAGTAGAATGGTATCAAAATCCACTTTATAAATTATACGACAATAATTTTTTAGATATAGTAAATGGTAATTTAATTCGTGTATATGAAGATGATGCTGGTTCTATAATTAAATATACGATTACTGAGCGTAATGGGGTGACTACTGATTATAGTAGTGGTTATAAAGCTACGATTAAGAAAAATATGATAAATGCGGTGAAACCATGGACTGTATCTAATTACGACAACTATGGATATAATAATGTTACGAATAATACACTTGTATACATGCCTTGGGGGGATGATACATTTATTCGTTCTATTAGCAATACGAATACATCCTTTTATATTGGAGGATGTACAGCAGGTGATGATAATTGTAGCAGATACTCCAGTGAACATCCCGATATTTCTCTAACAACTCCAATAGTTGAACCGATTTTGAGTGAAGTTCCAGAAACACATAAGTCATTAGTTACCTATATAACTACGAAAACCAATAAGATAACCGATGGGGTATATTACGATCTTAGTGGTGGCATTTATGTGTTTACTCATGTAGATACAGCCGTTCCTATTGTTACGGTGCCTGATGTAGCCGTTCCGAATACACCCGTTCCTGTTGCTGTCATTCCGAATACACCTGTTCCTGTTGCTGTCATTCCGAATACACCCGTTCCTGTTGCTGTCATTCCGAATACAGCCGTTCCTACAGTTACAGTGTCTAATATAGCGGTTCCTTCTACTGTCATTCCGAATACATCCGTTCCTGTTGCTGTCATTCCGAATACAGCCGTTCCTACAGTTACAGTGCCTAATGTAGCGGTTCCTTCTACTGTTCCTGATATCATAGGAACACAATCCACGACTATGCTTAAAGACCCATTTTCTCTAATGGAGGGACTTGAGAATAAGGGTAAATCATTACAGATAATGATGTATAAGAGAGATGGGGATGGTGTAGGAAGCGTAATTGATGTGAAACCGGTTCTAACATTGACTGATATTAGCACGTTCAAGCCATGGTCCCTTAGTGTAAATACAGCAAAGAGTATATTATTTTTTCCTAGAAAAACAAACACTTTTGTCGCTGTCATTAATAAATCTGGCACTAAATACACCGTAGAAGCAACTTCCATGTATACACCATCAGAAAAATTGACAGTTGCTCCGATTTCTAATGTGCCACCGATAACTGTTGAAGATAAAGTTCAAGATAAAGTTCCAGATAAAGTTCCAGATAAACATACTTCATGGTCATATGATGATTATATCTTGAAAACTCAAGTTGTGCCACCAGTTTGCCCTGCTTGCCCTGCTTACCCAGGAACATGTTCTTTTAGCGGCAGTTCAGGGGGACTGAATAGTTCAAATTCATCTGCAGTATCAAATTATGGTGCGACGGGATCAGGTAAGAATATAGTTTCAGGTGGTGTTGATATAGGTAAGGGTGTAATCGCAGGCGGTGTTGGTGTAGGTAAGGATGCGATTGCAGGCGGTGTTGGTCTAGGTAAGGATGTAATCGCCGGCGGTGTTGGTCTAAGTAAGGATGTAATCGCCGGCGGTGTTGGTCTAAGTAAGGATGCGATTTCAGGTGGAATTGGTCTTGTAAAGAATGTAGTTTCAGGAGGTGTTGGATTGGCTAAGAATACAGTTACAGGAGGTGTTGGATTGGCTAAGGATACTGTTTCAGGAGGTGTTGGATTGGCTAAGGATACTGTTTCAGGAGGTGTTGGATTGGCTAAGGATACGGTTTCAGGAGGTGTTGGATTGGCTAGGGATACAGTTTCTGGAATTGGTGGGTTAGCGACTGGTTCAGGTAATGGAGCTAATGGTTCAGGTAATAGAGCGAATGGTTCAGGTAGTAGAAATAATAATTACAAAACTAAAAATGATGTATATACATACAATGGTGCATTAACAAATAAAGAATCCACAAATTACATTCCGTTGACTGCTGATTTCAGTGCGTTCAGTAGATAAGATAACTCATTCGTTCAAATTAATATAAAAATTAATGTTCTCTATATAGTATGGATAACATTAACACAATATTGGATAGAGAAGAAACTGCAGAAAAAATAAGAAATATATTAAATAATTTTGATGTGAATTGTAAAAATATAAACTTTGCTAAGGGCATATATGTATACGGTGCTCCAGGTTCAGGCAAGACGGAGTTTATTACTAAAATATTAGAAGGGATGAACTACGATATTATCCGTTATGATGCAGGTGACGTACGTAATACATCGTTAATTGATACAATTACAAGTAATAATATATCATCCCGCAATGTTCTCCATATGATGAAGAAAACAGTTAAAAAAATAATAATTGTAATGGATGAAATTGATGGTATGAATAGTGGTGACAAAGGTGGTATTACATCCCTGATTAAATTGATACGTCAAAAGAAAACAAAAAAACAAAAATTAGAAGATGTAACTATGAATCCTATAATATGTATTGGTAATTATTTTATGGATAAAAAAATTAAGGAGTTGATGAAGGTATGCAACGTATTTGAACTGAAAACTCCAACGAAATGTCAAATATCAATCCTATTGAATGATGTAATCCCAAATAATGTCATGCTGAAAGATACAATTCTGGGATATATACAAGGAGATTTGAGAAAATTACAATTTATACAAAAATTAAAGACAACACATCCCGAGTTATTAACCGAAGACCTATGTAATAATATATTGCATATGAAGTCGTACAATGAAGATTCTAAAAAAATTACCAAACATTTGATAAACCAACCGATGTGTTTAGACGACCATGCCAAATTTATTAATGAGACTGATCGGACAACTGTTGCATTATTATGGCATGAGAATATAATTGACGCTATAATTAAAAACAAACCAGAGGAAACATATCCATTTTATCTGAAGATACTAGATAATATGTGTTTTTCTGATTATATAGACCGTATAACATTTCAAAATCAGATTTGGCAATTTAACGAGATGAGTTCATTGATCAAAACATTTTACAATAACAAAATATATCATGAGACATTTCCGGCAAACGTGAATACTTTCAATCCTAGTGAAGTTCGTTTCACAAAGGTTCTCACAAAGTATTCGACAGAGTATAATAACCAACAATTCATTTATTATATGTGTCAAGACCTAGATATGGATCGTAAAGATTTAATTTCATTTTTTCAGGAATTGCGAACATTTTATGGTAATGATTTCCAATCACATACAGATATTTTAAATCAAGTGGAATGTTTATTTATGAATCACAATGTAACAAAACTTGATATAAAACGAATTTACAGATATCTCGACAAAAATGTAAAAAAAATAATACAAGACGACGAAAGTGTAATAAATGAATAAATTTTTTATTTGTTAAATATCAAATAAAAAAAACATTGTATCAAATGTAAATTTATCAAATGTGTATATGTATTTCTGGGTCAGATTTATTTTTTTCGTTGAATATTAACGGATAAACTGGCGTAGGTATAATTGTATTATTTTTACGTAACATATCTATTTCACTACGTAGTTCTAGTTCAATAATTGCACTTTGTTTCAATTTAAATTCCATTTCTGATATTGTCTTATTTAGTTTTTGAATACTAATAGAAGGTTGAATAATCGGTTCTGAAAACGTTACTATTTTTTCCTCTGATTTTACAATTGCTTCCAGTTCTATATTTCGGTCCGTTAATAGTTTCATATTACTACGAAGTCCATTTATAAGTTCTATAATCTGGGTTGCATCCAATACGACAGGTTCTTTGCCAGGTTGCTGCATGATAACTTGTAATGGAGGTTGTTGCACGTTTTTTCGCTGATTTTCCATTTCCAATGTCTGTTTTATTACATCTGGTTTCATACTAGGTAAGCCTGGACTGTATTTACTTATTTTGTCATCAATATCCTTTAGAAAAAAACGCTTAATTTTTGCCTCATCTGTGAATCGTATAAACATATCAACTGTTTTTTCGGACTCTTTCGCATATATATTATCATTGTTATCGAGTAGTTTGCGTTTATCAAATGTATTATGTTCGTGCGGAAAAACTAATATTGTCTTCATCGGATCTAACTGCACGAATGGTATTGTATATTCTTTTAGAAATTCACGTTCTTCTGCAAGACATGCAGTTTCATTATATCGTGTTTGATTTAATAATTCTCGCTTGAATGCAAATGTTCCAGCAGTAGCATGATTCGGACCATACGGACCAAACTGGTACATTTTTTGAATGTGTTTGAAATATAAATATATTTCACTGGAACCAGCACATAGCGCATTTGTATTTGAATTTAGAACTTCTACAGCATGTTCTACACGTTCGGGAGGATAATAGTCGTCATCATCCATATACACAATAATAGAACCTTTGCATTTTTCATGCATAAGATTACGTTTTGCACCCAGCGTAATCTTTTCAGGTAATTCATAATACCGAATTTGAGGTATTTTTGCACCATTTATTAAATCTTTCACTTTATCTGTTCCGTCATCAATAATAATCCATTCCATGCGGTCTTTTGGATATGTCTGATTTCGAAAACACTCTAACATAATTGGTATGAATGGTCTGCGATTAAATGTGGGAGTACATACTGAAACAAATGGCAAATTATGCTTTCCCATATTATTATTACTATATCTATAATATTTTCTAAACTCTTTTTAGTCATATTTTATACTATTCATGAATTTTAAAAAGAACCATGTAACGGTTTCATTACCCGATAATAAAGTTACAATTAATAGAGAAAAAGATGAAATTGAAATTGTACGGGTTATTTCACTAGATAAAGATAGCGATTGTATAATATTATATACAGATATAGGTATAAGTGTTACTAAATATAAATTTTTTACAATTACATTAACTATTAGGTTATTTATAATTTCTAAAATCAATTGCGACAAATTACCGTCTCCGCATCTATATACTTGTTTATCTATTAATTTTTTTTCGATATCATCCATTGTTTTGAATATATCCATTCCGTTTTCGTCACTTTGTGTCATACTTCCCATACACACGTAAAATACTATCAATGATATAGTCAATTTACCTATTGGTAACAGCATCAAGCATAATCCGAAAATAATAAACCATAATAACAATGCAATAATCTCTGTTGCAGGAAGAGTGTTTCTAAAATCTACACATATTTGTATAACACTCATAACTACAAATCCGAAAACAATCAATATCATTATAATATTATCTTCTGCATATTTTTTTACATTTGTTTTTTTTGATTTTTTCCCACTCACATATCTCGTGAGTGGATCTAGAACAGACATACCCATATCTATGAAATATCTTGCTATACCATATTGTATAAACCAATAAGATATAAATAAAGAAATCCCAAATAATAACGGTTGATATGGAATAGATCCTAATAATTTACTTACAATTGACATGAATCTTATAAATATATTTACTGGTGATACTGCACATTTCAACGGAAATGCAATAGTTGGTAAATTATTAATCCATTCGTTTATTCTTTCGAATAATGCTTTTGTGTTTGCTGTTGAAGTTGATGTTGAAGAGGTTGCAAATGAAAAATATAAATTATACGCAATAAATATTCCAATGGAAGATGTTATTATTTTATTAAACATTTCAGCTACACGTTTTTTATCTTCGTATAGTTTTTTATTTGTGTCATATTCTTTTTTCGCACTTGCACTATTAGGTATTTGTCCCGGTAAATTCGGCTGTTTTCCGATAGATATTTGAAAAATAATATAAGCAAATACATCAAATGAAACATTATATGTAAGGTTTGATGTATATCGCAAAAATTTAGAATATTTATTATTGGACTCAGTAGTCATACCCTCTATTATATCTTCATCTATGGTTTCATCTATGGTTTCATCTATGGTTTCAGGGATAGAAACCTCCCGAGTTATAGAATCGTAAATACTTTCTAAAAATGGTAATTTAGTGAATCCTTTTTTCTTATTTTGTAAACATTTCATTTTATTTACCATTTCATCAACCTCTTCAAATCCTTCTTGGATAACTACATTTTCTGCTATAGTTTCTTTTTTTGGACTAAGATCTATTTTTTTGTTCCATTTTGTTTCATTCTCCATTTATTATATGATGTGATATTTTACTAGATTATCTAGCGAACATTAATCCACATTGTCCAGATATAAACGAGAGAACATTAAACCGTTCTTCAAATACAGTTAAATTGTAATTATATTCAAATAGTCTCCAATTCTGTTTATTGGTTCCGATTGCATTCCCATCGCCATCGCAAATAACATTAAAATTTGAATTCAATGTATCAAACGGAGGAACATATGTTGTGATTTCAAACTCTATAAGTTTGAATTTACTCGTATTTAGAGCACCAGATGGTTGGTATTCTAATGGATTCGTATTCAAACAAAAATTATAACAATATAGACCCTCTTTTGCATTACCATGAGTTCGTGTATATTTTTCTATATAATCAAAAACCCCATGAGTTAGTGAATTTTCTCTATATTCACCGTTCAGTAATATACCCATAGATACTAATATGTTTTTCTGGTTGTCTACTGCATAATCATTAGTATAAAACAAACCAGTATTCTGTTGTCCTTTTTGAGGTTGTTGATCAAATCGTGGTCCATAATCTATGTAATTTTCATGTCCTATTGTTTTTGCGAATGGGTCGTCTGACGGTAGTATTTCCGGGGCGTTATCAATATTCACTGGGGGGGTGCGATAAGGCCAGTTTGTATAATTGGACCATTCATTTCTCGTATTCACATCGTTCCTTTGTAAATAGAACATCCAACTAGATACCATACCATTTGATTGTAGTTTGACCCGTTTCGAACCAGTTACATTCTCGAAGTCATAACGAAAAACATCCTTTATTAAATATACCTGATCTTTAACTGCAAATAATTGTGCCTCGTCTTTTGATAAGAAGCAATATGTGCTCATTAAATGTATGTCCGCATTCCATATATTGGTTTTATTTAAATAATTTTCTGAGTCTAAATAAACCGATGGAGGAGTTTGTAAGAATCTATACATCTGATGTTCTTCTCGATTGAAATCAGGTTGGACATAAGGAAATGAATTTGGTGCATCATATACATCACGAATTTGCAATAATTCTTGTATAGGACGTATTGTTACTGATATTTCTAATTCAGCATATTGTAGTGAAACCAACGGGAATGCACATCTACTATCCAATGTAAACCATGAATTTATCGGTATATATATAGTTCTTCCGCGAATAGATGGTTCTGCCCCAGCTACATTATTTGTAAAAAATGCAGATGGATATGAATTCGACCTACCATGGGACATAGCAGGTTCATTTAATTCCTGCACATTTCCAGACATTTGATTAAATAAACTCTTTTTTTCGGCTGTGAAATCGCGCTCTACCATAGCAGCAATATATTCACCGCTATATTTCTGTAGAGTTACTGAACCGCATGTTATAACAACATCGCGAATCATATGTGTGCCTATATCATTAATCCATTTGAACTCATATGGTGCCCACTTATTACCAGTATCTTTAGTTGGATTGTAGATCGGACTCCAAATATCAGGTAATGTAAGCACCAAGTATGTATCCATTAGAAGTTCGGCATATCGCTTGATTTTAAACTTGAATGTAGATTCACTAGCTGTCCGGAGATCCCGAGAACCTTCATAATCAAGCCTAAATTTTTGTAATCCGAAATTTGTATATTTGGAATACGTCACATTGAAAAAGGTCTTTGTAGGAGAACCCGTAAGTATTACATTATTAGCGCCTTGTGATATAATATTTAGTAATCCGCCTGCCATTCCTATATCTATAGTATATCAGAACAATTTAAATGGATTTTAAATATGTAAATATATTAAAATGGAGTATTATAGATTTATACTAGTGATTGTAATATTAATGATTTTGTATCAAATAATTCATAAATTACTACAAAGAAAGGGTAATACTATTGAAGCATTATCATCCGAATTTACAGATGATATGAATGCAATGCGTATTTTACATGGGAACGATATAAAATTGCCGTCTTATAAAGTGTTGGATATAAGAAAAATGCCAAACAATATATCGTCATCGAGAACCAGAAACTATAATAGTAATTTAGCTAAGCTATCACGATTTAACAAGATCACAACCAGACCGAATAGAAGAAAAATGAAATTTAATAAACCCGTTCGTCCGAAAACTGATATCAAAGATAATGATAAATCTCGTAATCACCTATTAAAGGACTTATTTTTTAAGGCATCATATAACTCAGCTTTTACAGGTAAGAATATGAATATTGATATGGTTGAACTTGTTATAAGTAGAGGTTGTCGCTATATCGATTTTGAAGTGCAAAAAAAAGACGGATATTTGTATGTCTCGTCATTACGACTCGTCGATATTCTTAGTATTATTAATAAATCACTAATAGGTACAGACCCTCTATTTATTAATTTGAGACTAGATTCAAATATTAAATCTAGATCAGATTTTAAAGGACAAATACCAGAAAACTTACGAAACATATTATATCGCGGACGACCAGACAATACTACACGAATCAGTGAAATTCAAGGAAAATGTGTTATAATTACCAACATAAATATACCTGATATTTCTAATATTGTATCTAATTGTGATAATTCAATATGTAGTTACGATTATTCGGAAATAATTCAATTCGCTGGAACTCAATCGTCAAAAAATCTAACTGTAGTCAATCCAGATAACACGCGAATTCTAAGTTGGTTTTTAGGTGGTATTTTTAATCGTGTTTTTAATACTAATGACGCAAATATCGAGAAGTTAATGAACACATACAAAACGAATATAATCCCGTTCCAATTTTATAAAACTCCAAAAACGTCGGAATTTATTTTTTACGAAACTATATTCAACGATGGTAATTGCACTATTTTACCCATTAAGACCTTAAATTCAAAGTATCTCGCGAAGTTAAAAAACGAATCGGATATAATATAATAATATAAGATATATGAGTAAATACAATACAGATTTGTGTGATAATAAAATGACGTTTGCTGATTGTGAATTGGCTATTTTGCGCCGTGCAGTAGATGACAGCGACGAAAGAAAAGGAAAACGTTTAGCAAATTCAAAAGAGATAACACCAATGATAACTATAGTTGAGGATTTTTTAAGAAAAAAACGTTTGATATGTTATGGCGGTACTGCAATAAACAATATATTACCTAAACAAGCGCAGTTTTATAATCGCGATTTAGAAATCCCAGATTATGATTTTTATTCATCTAATGCTATGGACGATGCAAAGGAATTAGCTGACATATTTCACACAAAAGGGTTTCATGAAATTGAAGCAAAAGCGGGAGTCCATTTTGGAACATACAAGGTATTTGTAAATTTAATACCAATCGCAGATATAACATTTTTACATCCGATTATTTTCAAATCGATGAGTAAAGAAGCGATTAAAATAAACGGAATTTTATATTCACCTCCTAATTTTCTACGTATGAATATGTATCTAGAATTATCACGCCCTGAAGGTGATGTGTCACGATGGGAAAAGATTTTCAAACGATTAACATTATTAAATAAACATTATCCGTTTGCGATTTCTGCGGATTGTGGTAAAATAGAATTTCAACGAAAAATGGTTAAATCGGTAGATAAATCATCTGAATTATATTACACAATACGTGATGCGTTTATCGACGATGAAGCTATTTTCTTCGGTGGTTATGCTGCTCGGTTATATTCTAGTTATATGAAAAAAGAAAATAAGGCAATTATAAAAAAAATCCCAGATTTTGACGTTTTATCCGAAAACCCAGATAGATGCGCTAATATACTAATAGAGCGACTAAAATCAAAGGGGTTTAATGATGTAGGAAAACGACACTATGCACCAATTGGAGAAATTTTACCAGAACGTATAGAAATACTTGTTGGTAAGGAGACAATGGCTTTTATTCATAAACCAATAGCATGTCATAGTTATAATATAATTACTACAAATGAACGCGAAATACGTGTTGCGACTATAGACACTATGTTGAGTTTCTATTTTGCATTCTATTACTCAGATGAACCATATCATTCTAAAGATCGTATTTTATGTATGAGTAAATTTATTTTTGATGTAGAGCGCCAAAACCGATTGGAACAAAAGGGCATTTTAAAACGTTTTACTATTAATTGCTATGGAACCCAAGATACGTTAGAATCTATTCGTGCCGAAAAGATTGAGAAATTTAAAGAGTTAAAAGATAAACATGGAACTCGGGAATATGACCTATGGTTTCTCAAATATACGTTTTCGGAAGATAAAATCGAACCGAAAACAAAACGAAAGAATAAAACTGTAAAGAAACGCTCAAAACAATCGAGTGACTTTTTCTAAAGGTCTATTATATGTCAGTTAAATATTGCATTGTATTTTGAATTCCATAAAACACACTTCCAAATACTGCGCTTTTGAGTGCAATTCCATAAAAATTTACATTACCATCAGTATTATATAATGACAAGAATGAGAAATTTCGATAAAACATTGTATTCATCATTGGCATTTGAAATATAAAAAATATAAGTGCTACCAATACAGGTGTCTGCAAATCTGAAAAAATCTTATCCAACATACTTGTTTTATCTTTTCGATTTTCGTGCCTCTTAATGTTATCATGTGTTACCTCTTCATAATCCCTTACATAATCCCTTGTTAATTTTGCCCGTGGAATATAATTAGGTTGAATTTCCTCGTCCTGTTGGTATATGGTTTGATCCATAGGTATATCACGAGAAGGTAATCGCATTTGTGGATTTTCTTCTTGGAAGCGAACTTTAGACTCAGGTAATGGCATAACATTGGGTTGTATTGAATTTCCGTATGGATTTGGATGGATGTTCATAGGCGCATAGGTAGGAACCTGTCCAGATTGTTCGGGTTGGACACGCATTGTGATATTCTCAGGAAGGTCGTCGATACGTGTTGTGCTATCCATTGATTTTATATCTTATATTTAAAATCAAATTTTTACGAAGGTGTAATTTAACCCTAAAATAATCCATTTTTAGCAAATTCGGATGGTGGGGACGATACACCGATTAATCGTTTTGTTGGATTACATTTAGCGGATTCAGTTGTATATTTATAGCATTTCCCGTCTGATTTAAATATTTTATCGTCAATATCACTAATAACTGGACCATTAAATGTTATACATTTATCTCCAGTACATACTTGCCTAAATAATGTAGCTACTCCTAGACCAAGAAGAACTGAAATAAAGAAACGTCCCATTTCGGTGTTTAATAAGCGCTTAAACATAATGATTATATATGATAGGTATACAATTTATTAAGCTTGTATAGGAACCCTTGTAATGTCCTTCTCATCTGCGGGACATTCTACTGCTGTCTCGATTAAAGAAAAGCAGCTATTGGTCTTGTCTTTATATTGAAGTATACCCGAGTTTTCGTGAGTAGGGTAAACGATGATATTTCGTTTGGCTGGAGTCGTAATGTATACCGCAAATATACCAAATGCTAAACTAACTATAAACGCATATAGGTTGATGTATTTTAATATTTGCATTTTATATATTTCAGTTTTATTTTATTTTGTTTTTTTTCTTTTTCTTGGGAACCGGTTTGGGTTCGTTATCAAATTCCTTACATAATTTATCGTCATCTAGTTTCTGTTGAATTAAACTACGTGACTGTTCTTCACCTAGCACGCGATATACGAAATTATTAGGTTCGTTCCCTTTTTCAATTACGAATTTATTAGTTTTCTTTGCTTCCATCTTCTTACGCATTCGTTCCTTCGTTTCTTCTTGTTTACTCATACGATTCATTGCGTTTGTGTCCATGTGCATACCCTTGCCAGCGAACTGCTTAAACAACTCGCTTAATTTTTCAGCGCCTCCACCCATTTCTTTGATTTTTGACATTATATCACCAGCTTCTTTCATAATCTCATCCTTAGAAATCTCTCCACTATCCATCTTTTGATTCAATCTATCACCGACCTTCTTTACCAAACCCATCATTTTTTTTGGATTTTTCATGAGATTTTTTAATACATCTTGAGTAGTGCCATCATTTGTATCTCCTACCATGTCATTGAAATCGCTCGATATTTCTTCAGCAAGTTCCTTTGCTAGTTTACCAATTTTTCCGTCAAAAATACCATTCAAGTGCTGATTCACTTCTTCTAAATTAGGAAGTCCGTCTTCAGCGTCAAATGTAAATTCGTTTTTATCTTCACCGTCCATTTTCTTGAAGAAATCTCCCAGACCTGACATGGTTTCCTTTAATTTATCCTGTAATGTAGTATCATCGATCCCGTCAAAGATATTAGCCGCGTCGCCAAATTTGGATTTGTCATCAATAGATCCAATAACATTAAATAAGATTAGCTGTAAATATTTCCATATTGTCTTTTTAGTATTTTCGCTTACACCCTCACAATTATATAGAACTTTGAAATTCACATCCGGTAAAAATGTTACATTGGTTTCATTATTTAAATCGAAAATCTCTGCATTCTGATAAATAATATCAAAGAAACGCTCGGGTAATACAGTAATACAATATTGAAATAATGTTTTATATTCATCTTCATCGGCGGTTGTCCACTTTGTCCAAAAATGAGAGAATTCTGGGAATGTGTTACTCAAATCTACCGTAAAATCATGGATGATAGATTTAAAGTTATCTAAATTTTCCATATGTATGTGTATTATTTATGAAACCTATTTATATATTATTTTTATTATATTCTATTTGCAATAAATCAATATTTACATCACTATCGACTTAAGATAAATAATAATTTATAATTGCAATAATAATTTAATTTCTGGTAGATTTTTACAACCAAATTCATATCCTTTATTAAATAGTTCGTCTGCTAGTTTTACATCACTAATAATTTTAAAATTGTCCATTATATAATTACCTCCATTCGAGATACTATAATGCGTTCTTGTAAATCCATCACTTGAACTCGGTAAATGTTTTATTTTGTTATGGAAAAACGAGAAATTCACCACATCGTTTGATGGGTTATAATTTTTAAAATTAAATGTAAATCCTCCGTCTAAAAATCTAACCAATTCATTTGTTTTGCTATCGCGTGTTAAGAAATATAAAAAAGGACTCATAATTAATGGAATAAAACTAGACGCTGTAACCGCATCCGCTAAACTATGTGCATTTGGAAATGTATTTAATATCTTTAACTTCCAGCTAGTCAACTCGGTAGTGAAAACTTTACATCTCGTCTCCCAATCTATCGGTTTCATACCAAATAGGTAACATACACAAATACTTTCATATACACAATGCCAAGCAGTTTGTGACCGCCATAAACAATTGTAATAAGATGACTCAATACTCATTTTCCGCAAATAGTATTCATACCATTGTTGCATATCACCTACTCCGTGTAGAGTAGCAGTCATAGATAAAGCTGTTACAGAACCACCTGAAACTCCGGATATTAGTATGTTACTCAGTAATTTTTGGTGTTTTATTTTACTACATATTGCGTGTGCAACACCCATTTGATACACACACATATATAATGACGAACCCCATATAAGTTCTGTAGGATGTTCTATCAATTTTGGAATTTCGCGATGATTGTAAGTCACTTGTTTATACGTAATAGACCTGTCCATGTATATACGTTCAGAATGATTCCATCTCTTATACATTTGTAGTAATATAATGGGAGACGCGAATAATGCAACTGACGTATAGACTGTCATATATATACATATAATATGCTTTATTATCTTTATATGCGATTTTAATGTTTTTTTGTGAAATTAAATGTTTTTACCAATGATTTATGTAGAAATAAATGGAACTTACCAATAAAAATACGGTCAATAAACGATATATCATTTGTTCAGTAATATAATTATACATTACTAGATGAGAACCTAACCATATACCAAATAAACTACCGGTAATGACTATGATCGTTGGTATCCATTGTATATGTTCTCTATAAGCAATAACTCCAGTGATAGATTGCGGTAAAAGTTGCATAACCATTATAACTGCTATAACAGATTTAATTTCTAAACCAGTAAGCGATAACAAAGGCACAGTTACAAGTCCCGCACCCATACCAATGGTTCCCATTGACAATCCTGCTAATAGACCTATAATTGTGTATGTGATGTATACGAACATATGATATAATAGAATATAATATTTAGGTTTTAGAAATATTATATATTTCAGTATCAGTTCGCGGGACTGATGTTATAGACTTTCGAATTATATATAAATAGGTTTATTGTCCTTATACGACTTTGAAAAACCCCAGATGATGCAAAACTTTTAATACTTCATCTTTATATATAAAATGGGTAAAAAATCCAAGTAAAACACAAACTTGCAAAATAATTATATCAATATGCAACGTACTTGAAGAAAAATTGAATGAATTAAATAAATAAATATATATATATCAAAATATTACTGTAAACAATATATCTAAAATGAAATTATCCCAAATGTCTAAAAAAGAACTATTAGTTGAATGTAATAAATTGGGTATAACTAAATGTAAATCAAAACGCAAAGATGAAATAATAAAAATAATCAGCTCAAAAAACCATAATATTAATGATAATTCAAATAATATTTTGATTGATACATCACAATTTATTCATACTACTAATAAATCACCACTTAGATATCCAGGTGGGAAAACAAGAGCGTGTAAAATTATTGATGATATTATTTTACAGCATTTTGATATAACTGGTTTTGATACAATTATTTCTCCTTTCTTTGGTGGAGGGTCGTTCGAGTTTTATTTACAGAATAAATATGGTTTAAAATTAATAGTAAATGATAAGTTTACCCCATTGTATAATTTTTGGAAACAAGTGAAAGTAAATAAAACTATACTATGCGAGGAGTTGAGAAAAATAAAATCAGTTTCAAAGCAACAATTTACATCTTATAGAAATACAATTATGAATTTAAACGCTAATTTATTACAACAATCAATTCAATATTTTATTATAAATAGATGTTCATTTAGTGGTTCAACTTTATCGGGTGGGTTTTCAGAAGAAGCTAGTAGCAAAAGATTTACTCCATCATCAATAAATAAAATAGAAGCTCTTGATCTTACATATATTGAAATATACAATAACGATTTTTATGATTTTACAAATTATATTACAAATAATTTGACTACTATTAACCCGTTACTATTTTTAGACCCTCCTTATTATTTAGAAAGTAAATCAAATCTATATGGAAATAATGGGGATATGCATGAAGGATTTAATCATAAATTATTATTTGAATTATTAAATATAAAAAAAAACTGGATTGTTACATATAATAATTGCGATTATATTAGAACTCTATATAAAGACTATATAATAATAGATGTAAATTGGAGTTACGGAATGAACACATCTAAAGCATCATCAGAAATTATTATTATTTCAAAATAATTTGACCGTCATTATACAGTAATTCTTTTGGTAATGTTATTTCATTATCTAAACTATATTTACTATTTACTAAATTATTTATATTTTTAGGTTGGCAAGCAATTGTAACAGACAATTTACAAAATCCTTTTTTATTTTTCCTTTCGTGTATTTTAGTTCTTACTCTTAATCGCTGTTCGCACACAAAGGCAGGAACATTAAAATTGCAAATATCATTACCTAAATGATAAAGTCCCTTGTCAGATATTTGTATATACGAATTGCCCTTTTCACTGTATAATTTCATTATAGTATCGATCGGGCAATCAATATATGTATCGTTGAAATCAGTTGTTTCATTTTTTATCTTTCTCCATTCTTCGTGTGTTATATCTTGTAACATAAAAGGTGGTATGTTTCCATTAAATAATGTAACATTTGAAACAAGACATTCAAATATTTTTTTTGAAACTTTTGGTATTTTATTTTTTGAACTCCCTAGCCATTTTTTACTTATATTGTCATATTTTAAAGAGCATTGCATCCAATCTGGAGTTTTAGATTTTTTTATTTCAATTGATATATCCTGTATTGAGTTCATATTACATTCGATATCATTTTTAGAACTACAATCACCTAATTCATCTTCATTTTGTGTATTAAATATAACTCCGTTTAATACACATTTTTTAACTACATTATATACTTCCAATTCATATTTTTTTCCGTTAATAGAGCAACGAGAACCTTTCGTATTCATTTCTCGTAATAATATAATACCGATCTATTAAAATATTTCAATTATTGTTTTTTATAAATCAATTTTATGAAAAGATCATTCAATATGAAATTAACGTAATTATAATAGACCCTCGTATAATATATAATATATAGTATAATATGATTTGTGATATACCAAAATTACAGACAGACTTTAAATCTATTCTTTGCTTAAGGACAGAATTACAAACAAAACGCGATGCATTAAATGATAGCATAGAGAAAATAAAAACGCAATATAACGGCTTAGTAAAACACAATTCAAAAAAGATTTACTTGTATTGTCTTGATTCAATGTATTTCCAGTATAAAATATTACGAATTGAATTGGAACAGTTCCAAAAAATGATTGCTTTAATATTTAATCGCATGTATGGTGATTACTATAAACTCTATAACATAATACAATCACAATGTAAAGATTACAACATAAATATCGCAATATCATCGGATTATATTACTGCATATAAAGATTTAGACCCATTTACCGAATTTACTGTTGAAAACTTGATAGTTATCCACCAACATATAATTGAAATTTTAGAAAAATTACAGAGTTTATCTATATCAAAACAAGAGGAAATTAATAATCACACTCTAACGATGCGCGTTGGGTTATCGGTTACAAGTTTTATTTCTACTTTGTCATATGAGAACAATATATTATGCGAACAAATTACATTATACTACGACTATTTATCCTTTTATCATTTATCACAACAGACGTATATAGAAAAGGTATTAACTAAGATAATGAATTTTATACACGAGATTGAGGACGAAATTTTAACAAACCATAAAACCGATGAAAATCATACAAAAAAAACTGAAGATATAGTCTCAGTTATTTATGAACTAGAACCAACAAAATTATTAATAACGATTGATAAACAAGAATGCACAATAGAAACAATTCACGAAGATATTCCATTTTTAGATATACAGAAAAATGAAACAAATAGTATTGAAAAAATATGCAATGGAAAATAAAATTTCTACCCAATGTATAAGATATGGAAAAATTTAAATCATCCGAAACCCAGTCAGATACTTCCGAAAGTAAAATAGGTATAAATTCATCGAAGAAAGATAAACCCGTAAAATGGTCTCCCGAAAATGAAGTTATGATGGTAGAATGGTGTGATGTAGCCCAATGCTATAAATGGTTAAATACAAGAGCTCATGCAAAATTAAGTGTAGCTCATGCATGGTTTACAATACCTGCTATTACACTTTCCACTATAACCGGAACTGCATCATTTGCTCAGTCTAGTTTACCATTGAATTTGCAATTATACGCTCCAGCTGTTATAGGTAGTATAAACATTTTCATAGGTATATTATCTACAATACAGCAATATTTGAAAATATCTGAATTGAATGAAGCGCATCGGATCTCTTCTATTTCATGGGATAAATTCGCTAGAAATATACGTATTGAACTAGCGAAAGACCCAGACGAGAGAACAGACGCTGGACAATTTCTGAAAATATGTAGAATGGAATTTGATCGTCTTATGGAAACTAGTCCAGCAATACCACAAAAAGTAGTGAATGAATTTAATACAACATTTAAAGGACGACCAGGTTCTGTTGAACGAAAACGATTTGAGGACCTATATAAACCTGATATTTGTAATACTTTAATATCTGCCAATGAAAGTAGACATCATTGGTACAGGAATATTGAAAATATAGAGTATAAAACACATGATGATTTAGACAATGAATTTTTAGATTCCGATAATAAACCATTAAAAGAATTAAATAGTATACTTGAATTAGTTCAGAAAGCAAACCAAAAAGAAGATGCTGAATTTAACATGAAACAACGACAAAGCACCGATAAAATAGAGCACGAAGCTACATTAAAAATAGAACATGAAAGAATAAGAAAATATGTCAAATCTTTTACCGATACAGTCGGACGAAAACCTCACATAGATGAGGTTCATGATAACATGAAAGATACCGTTAGTAAGGATGCTATAGAATCACTTCGTGACATTTTGTAATCGTGGAAAAAATATAATAATTAAAACAAACATAATAATCCACATACAAGTCATATATGATATTGTTCTAAATTGTATATCCTTGCAAGATGACTTTGATTTTTTATAAAAAAATTGATATACACCACTTGATAAAAATAATACGAATGCTAAAACTATTAAAATAAATATAATTAACACTTGTATTTTTTGTGTGTATTGTAATGGTATTTCATTATTATTATTATCGTATATTAACGATACAATAGGATGTGATATGTATTTTAATATTTCAATCATTTTTTTTATAATTTCATTTTCAACTGGTTTCTCTTTCGATTCTTCAGAAGATCTGGATTGCCATAATCCGAATATAGCAGGTCCGGGTATAAAAGGTACGTTATTATTTGTAGTCATCGTATACTACTTAAATATATATTTTAGTTATATAAAGCGTATATTTTATATAACGATATACAGTATATATAGTCTACATAATGAGTTACGAAGACACGCACAAAAGCGAAACTGAAAGTGAAAGTGAAAGCGAAATGGATATGGATTGTGTCTCAGTTGTTGATTCTAATTCGAGTCAAAAACGATTATCGATAGTGGATGTAAAATCATTGGATCCAGATTACTACGTTACTACTACTCGTGTTAATAGAAAGATAAAGAAAATTGGTATGTATTCTACATTTTGGAACCCTGGACGTTTGATTAGAGACCCAGTTTTCGGTAATCGCAGCAAAGATCGAGTGGGTACTATAGCTGAACGTAATTACTTTAGAGTTCGTATGACCACAGTTGGCGACGGGGTTAATCCAGTTACATTGTATTATGACTGTCCCGAGGCGTATGAGAAACATATGCGAACAAAGGTTTCATATGAAGTAAAGAGTAAATGGAGAAATAGAAACACTATTTAGTGATAATCTATATCTATGGATATTATATAAATGTCGAATGGTCAGCCGATTTTACGTGGATTAAATAATGGTATATTGACAGGGGTACGGGTTATGCCTGCAAAGGATGGGGTATCTGATGGTAATAATATGTTTGCTATGAATCGTATGAATTATATGAGAGTTATGCCATTAAGTTTAGAAACAAATAATATTCAACAGCAGAAAAAATGGTATGGTAATAAAGACGCGTCACAGGTTACGGCGAATGTTAGAGTAAGTCAACTTGGTATAGGAACGAATGGTTCTCCATTGTCATTCATGTCAGGCGACGAGACCAATTCTCAGCGCCAAGCACTCAATCGCGTTCGTGGTGGCGGTAGGTCAGTCAAACCTATGAAAAATACTCTTAGCACTAAGATATTATAAAAATTTTTATTTGTTATAGCAAATAAAAATTATAACATTCATTTTTTTATAGATAGGCACACCTTATTGTTTATTATATTATCTTATATAAAATGGCAGATATGTTTACATTTAATGGTGTTCCTCTTATTCGATATGGTTTAACTGGGATTTTATTAGTATTTTTGACGGGTATGACCTTTGTTGATACAAAGGGACAAGTTGACACATCTATAGGTGCTGTAGCTACAGCATCGTTACCTACATTCATAGGTGAAAGATTTACTCCTTCGGCTCCTTCATTCGTTGATAGTATTACACAACCCTCGGAAGAACCATCTTTAATGGAAAGGGTATCAAATATTGAATCGCCATTACCAGATTTTACAAAACCAGTGTTTGGTGGTAACAAAAAGAAAAAGAAAACACGTAAATCTAGATAAGTTTGATCTTAGATGATTCCAATTTAGGATTGTTCTTCATGATTTGTTCGCGGTTGTAACATATATAGTCAAAAGTACAAATATGACCTCCGATATCAATAGGTTTGGGAGTTATACACAAAGAACAGAATATACGAGGTATATTATCAGCGCCTTTACATCTACAAGACAATCCGAACAACCCAATCTTAATTTTACATTCACTGCATTTTACAATTCGTCCCATTATTTTATACCTATATTATATTATATTTTTTTTATTTTCAATTTTTGATGACAATCATTTGTTGTTATCAAAAAAAATGTAACGTTGTTAATTATACTATAAAACGAGTGTTTACTATTGGAAATGAGTAGGCTATTTGAGTAAACTTATCTTATTCGAACATCTATCAAATAATAAATTTATTTGGTTCACATTAGAACCTATTGCGCTATCATTCGGTATAAATGTTAAATTTCCAATATCCCAGACCAAGATTGCAGGAATTCCATTTACCATTTTTTTTGACTTTAAAAATGCATATAATTCAAAGCAATCATCAACGTCAATGTCATAACAAATGACTTTTTCTTTATAAACATTCATAATAGTATGCATTAGTTCATGTACCCGCTTCGCAATTAGTTTGCATGGTCCACACCAAGTCGCACCAAACTTCACAATTACAATGCCTGGATTATTCTTTAATATATCACCGAATGATGTAAGACTTTTTATTTCAGTGATTATTTCCATATATTCTATTGTATTTCAAGACGAATACTTTTTATATATTTTTAGAAAAATATATTAAAACAATATCCTATATTAATTTCATATGACATCTCATAATCTAAATATACATATGTATTCGTTGGAAGAAATACTTGGATTATTTGATCTTGACTATGATATAGATACAGAAGGCATAAAAAAAGCCAAACGGAAAGTTCTCATGTTACATCCAGACAAATCGAGATTATCAGCGGATTATTTCTTATTTTATAAAAAAGCATTTGATATTGTGATCGGTTATTATAATGAGCAAACAAGACACACGCGAAAACCCAATACTGACACTATATATTCACATATAAACGAAACTGACAAAAATGTGAAAAAAACCATAAGTGGTATAAAAAATGAAGATTTTCACAAGAAATTTAATGAGTTATTTGAACAAAATGTGTCGGTAAAACCAGACCCAAGTAAGAATGAGTGGTTTAAGAATAACGAACCAATATATAATAATCTGGAAAATATATCAGTTAGCAATATGAATAATGCATTTGACACTATTAAATCGTCGAATTCCGTTGTTTTGCGAAATACTGGTATAAAAACACTTGGTGGTGGTGGAACAAATTTATATGATGATGAAACCGATGATGGATATGTAACATGTGACCCGTTCAGTAAATTAAAATTTGATGACTTACGGAAGGTTCACAAAGACCAAACAGTTATGTCAGTGAGTGAACGTGATTTTGATTCAGTTCAGAAATATAATTCTATGGATCATCTCATGCAAGAACGGGGTCGGGCTACCCTAACCCCGTTCGACAATAGTGAATCCGAACGTATATTGGAAACGCGACAAAAAGAACACGAACGCGTTATTATGCGAAAACAACATGAGGCTACATTGAAATCTATAGAGAATGAAAAGAAAGGAAAGACATTACTCGGTAACTTCCTTCGTCTCGGAAATTGATTTTTTTAATAGAGCTACATCTTGTTGCAGTTGTTTTACTATACGACGCAAATCTACAATATCAGGTGGTTGTAAATCCAAGTCTCTTTGATTCATATGTTGATGTAATAGTTCCTCCATATTTTCAATTGCAGTATCATGTATAGGTTCGTTAATTTTAGTCTCTATATGTGGTTCAGGTTTAAGTGATTTTATCATATATTGGATTGTATCTTTATTCAATTGATGTAGGACGTAAGTGTTACCCTTATTATTTTGGTAGAAACTTCCGATAATTTGTTTAAACCATTCTTGTTGTTTGTATGCTGGAATTTGGTCATGTAACAACTGAATTTGTTGTATTGTGTTCCATAACAATGTTTGGTTTTCTAAACTTATATACAATGACATTGATGTATATTGTGATTTTACCTTTAGATAATTATATTTTGAAATATAATTATATATCTTTGAACACTTATTATTTTTATTTCGGTTCGTTGTATCCATATTCAATTATTTGTCTGCTTACTTCATTATCATTAGCTATTTTAGTCAGTGAGGTTTCAGTTGGTTTGATAGCAAATTTACTTTTCTCGTTATCTTGTTTTGGCTTGATTAAAGCAAGTGCTTCGTCTACAGTATTCATAGAATACAGTATATAATCACTAATGAACGGAAATGCTGGTTTTGCTATTATTAGGTCATATATCAAGTTTTTTTGATTATTATCTAGTTTGGATTTACGAACCACCAGATGGAGTTTGGTATTTCCCACTGTCCCACCTTTGATTTTTCCACGTTTAATTGTTGTGTTTTTCAATTTGCGTTTTTTTACAGTTTTCATAATCTATAATATTATGATATAATTTTATGATGTGAAATATTCATGACGTAATTCTTCGACATATTTGTCGGAAATACGATGTTTTTTAAAAAATGATATCTTTTGTTTTGTATTCTTAAATACCTTGTTCTCATATTGGTTCGTAAGCATGGTAATTATAAAAAATAATGAATACATACCACATTCTGTATTATTATATTGATGCTCAAACCCACCATTGGTATGTAATTTAAATCGCATGTTGAGTAATTTTGCTTGTTGTTTAATCCGTTCTACTAATATTGTAATTTCTTTAGGAATTGGGTTTGCTGCACTGTCAAAATAAAACATATACTTGCCTTTAACATCTATATATAGCGAAACCCAATGTGAGCCCGATTTTGTATGATCGTCTAAATTAAATATAATACCTATTTTCGTATGTCCATTTTTTATACATTCTTGCAAAGAGAAATTGCATAATGAATTTTCAACGCATTCGTTTGCGTATAGTTTATGATCAAAATCTATATAAGATGGTCCCATGAATATAAACTCTTTATATGCATCTTCATATTGTGATATAACCTGAAGTATATCTGCATCGGATAACCATTCGTTTATATTTAGTTTCCATTCAGATGGTTGTTTTGGGACAAATGAAATATTTTCTATCTCCCGACGTTTATTATCATCTGTTATCTTGGATATTATGCATTTATCATCATTTGTGCATTCGTCTATAACATCTCGTATAGACTGATTTCCTTCAAAAATTGTATTCGATAATAATGATTTTTTAATACAACTGTTTTTATTTATTGTATTACCTTTCACAGCTGGACTACATTTTGATGTTTTTTTTCTAGTGCCGCCTGACTTTTTATATTTTTTTCGTTTATTTCGTGTTGTCATTATACTATATTCACATTTTTTTTTTCGTTGCCCCTTTTCCCCAAAATGATTTCATATTTGAACAATGTTCGAATATTGTGTCTTCTATTTCCGTTTCGTATTTTGGTTCTTCTTCCAATTCTTTCATTTCAATAAATCGGATGCAGGATTTCAAATAATGTGAAAACACTTCGTCTAATTCTGTCGATTTTTGTGTGTTTTGATTATCACAATATTCGCGTGTTATTTTCATGACTTGGTCTCTGTATTTTTCTACTTTATCTAGATATTGTTGAATTTCATCATATTTATTTGGATCTTTAATAGATAAATATCTATTATATTGTGACTTATTCATCAATAATTCGAGTGTTATTTTATCAACTTCGTCCATTTGTATACTATACACACAATATATATACAATATATATATATATAATTTACTATTTACTACTTGTAATTTTCGGCGTCTATCTTTTATAATTTCGCTACTTCTTTTTTTTGTTTTTTTTTGTTTTCCCTTTTTTTGTTTTATTTTTTCTACTTTTTTTTGTTTTCTTACTTTTGATGTATCCGCCTTTCCTCTCGTTTTTCGTATCATTGTTCATCTCGTTATCGTAAACATTAAATTTTGTTTCTGGATCATTGTTCCTCGCGTTATCGTAAACATTAATTTCTGTTTTTGAATCTGTTATTAAACCAAGTAATTCTATAACAATACTAATATTATATAAATCGAATTCATCCAAATTATTATTAGTTAATGGTAATCTTTTAGCCTTACTTTCATGCATATTTTTAATTTCTTCAAAACTGTAACAATGTCCATCGGAAAAGGTGACAAAACGATCATACTTGTCCCAATTATCATAATAATATACATCATGCGTTCTTTCTGTCGCAAACCCTTTGTTACAATCTTTTATTTCCTGGGCGAAAGATATACCTTCAGCTGCTAATATTTCTGATATTATTGGATCGATAGTTTTCACGTTATTCTCTTTTGCTGCACGAATAAGATCTTTTTTTCTCTTGTCATTATCAAATTTTATATCAGCATATTCTGCAGTAAAATATTCCTCCACCTTCGGATTGTCATTTTGTTTTGCAATTTCTATTAGCGGGTTATAACCATATGTAAGTTTTATTTTATCTTTATTATCAAATAAATATTTTACAATATTAAAATGACTATCACGTGTCTTGTCTGCATAACTATTTTGTATCGCTAATAAAATGGCAGTATCACCATCTGAATTTTTAATATTTATATCACCATTATTATCAATCAAATATATAATAACATCCAAATGACCACCTTCTGCTGCTGAATGTAATGGTGTATAACCATTATTATTTTTAACATTTATATCGAAATTCTTATTATGAATCAAAATTTCAACAATTTCCAAATAACCTCTGCTTGACGCTAAATGAAGTAAGGTATTACCCCTCTTATCTTTATGTTGTGTATCAATATCAGCTGTATTTTCTAATAAGTCTTTTGCTTGCTTTAAATCTCCTTTTGTTAAATAAATTAACAATTCTACACCAGATATATAATTTACAATATCAAAACGTTCATTTTTTTTCGCTATTATAAGCGGTGTTTTACCATCCTTATTCTTAGAATTTACGTCAGCATTATTATCAATCAACAGTTTCACAATATTTAAATAGCCAAATTTTGATGCCCATATAAGTGGAGTATTGCCAGATTCATTCTTAGAATTTACGTCAGCACCATGAAAAATCAAAAGTTTCATAATTCCTAAATAACCTTTTATTGATGCCGATATAAGCGGAGTATCACCAAATTTACTTTTATACTCTATATATTTTTCAATTTCTTCTTTAGTACCTGTTTCTAATAAAAGCTTTACATTATCTAAATCTCCATCTGCTATTAAACGTGACAATTCTACACCAGACATATTATATGATATATATATATATTGTTGTTATTATTTTTCTTCCTTTTGTAGTTTCTTTGCTTTATTTGCGGTTTCCCTAGCTTCTTTCACTTCTAATTTCGCTGTTTCCTTTTGTAGTTTCTTTGTTTTGTTCGCGGTTTCCCTAGCTTCTTT